>OLPE01001843.1_pt1 | contig 10402 bp, 9 predicted proteins | sample 1671901 | NCBI WGS metagenome assembly OLPE01 (sample SAMEA3136624, study PRJEB25190) | human gut metagenome | biome: human gut; feature: human-associated habitat; material: faeces | place: Austria | collected 2013 | reverse complement strand
CTGCGGGGTTGCCTCTCTATGACGCTGCAAGCGCAGCGGTCAGTATTTCTTAATTGGGACGCTGGAGAGTTGCGCCTTGGTCAGATCACTCCGACAGCTCTGCCTTCTTCTCGGCAGCCAGCTTCTTGATCTTCGGGATGCCCCAGATGAACGCCGGGAGCACAACAACGATCAGAGCGTAGTAGCCGTCATAGCCGTAGATCTTGGAGATGATGGTCGACAGGCCGAGCAGGGAAACTGCATAGCACAGGCCGATGACGATCAGGCCGACGATGACGCTGCGGACAGCCTTGCTCTTGATGGCCTTCGGGAAGCAGTGGCCCTCGAAGCGCTGGATCATGGAGTAGACGAGCGTGACGGACGTGGACACGAACGCGCAGAACAGCAGGATGGTGTACACGACGAACAGCCAGGTGTAGCCGCTGCCCATGAGGGTGACGACGCTCTGGTTGGGGAGCTTCATGACGTCGGCAATGTGGCGGGCGGCGATGCTGGCGACGGAGTCAACACCAACTTTCTTGATGGCGCAGAGGATCGGGTACCAGCGCAGCAGCATGGCACCGGAAGCGGCGAGCGCGCCGCCGTTCATGAGCCAGCCAAGGATGCTGGCGCGCTTGACGCCCTTGTGGGTCAGCTCGGTGGAAGCGGCGATCATGGCCGGGACGGACACGCACTGGAAAGCAGCGTACACGAACACGCCGCGCCAGACGCCCTCGAGGCCCTTCTGGGAGGTGACGTCAGCGATGGCCGGGATGGAAGCGTAGGCCGCGTTCTCAGTGGCCAGCTCCTGGGCAACCGCGTCGATCGGAACGACAAAGCCCATGATGACCAGGATCGCGGTGACGATCAGGATCGCGGTGGAAAGAACGGTAGAAGCCTTGATGATCAGGTCAACGCCGAAGATCGACAGAAGGATCAGCAGGGCGATGATGACGAGGTTGCAGATGATATCGGGCAGGTCGATCAGGCTCTTGACGATGCCGCCGGCGCCGTCAACGCAGGAAGCGACCGCCGCGAGGATGATGATGATGTAGAAGATCTCAAAGAAGATCTCCATCCACGGCTTCGGATACAGGGCACGATAGGTGTCCTTGTAGTTGTCGAAACCGCCGAGCTTGGCAAACTTCATCATGATGTACATGACAACGGCCAGAATGCCCATGGCCAGCAGCGGGAAGATCGCCGCGGTCCAGCCATACTGGACGAAATAGTTCACGACCTGGTTGCCGGTCGCGAAGCCGGCGCCCACGTGGGTGCCGAACCAGACAGACGCCACGGTGAAGGCGGCTGCCCAGCTGCTCTTGAGCTTTTTGTTATCCATTTTTTACCTCTCTCTTTTTGCTCTTTTTTGCTCTTTTTTTCTTTTCTCTCTTTTATTTCAATCCTGCCTCGTGCTCTCCTACCAAACGGGACAGGGCTCGAAATCCACACCCATGTGTTAATTTATGAACAAGCCGTTAACAACTCGGGATAGTAAATTTATAATTCTCTCACACGCAAAAGTCAATAACAGCCTCTTCCAATCCCCAATTTTTTTCAGTCATTTTCTGAAAATTGTCGAGTTGCACAAAATCCTGCATGTATTTTTATGCACTCTGATTCTGGCGTTTTTGTAATCTTTTGCGTGATTTTGGCGCTCTGACAGAAAGAAAACAGTTGCGGCGTCTACACTTTCGTGCTATCATAACAACGCTGGGAGTGCAAATCTTTTGTCGAATTTTTGTCAAGTGAGTTTGGCATATTTTTGACACGGGGTGACAGCCCCAGCAAACGCGATTGATGAATTTTTAACCATCATTTTTGCGTACACATCCATTGCCCAATGTCGATTTTGAGGGGAGCGCGCACGCTATGAAGCTCGTGACATTTGAAAAAGACGGCCGCAGCGCCGTCGGTCTGCTCAACGCGGCCGGCACTGCCGTACATCCCGTGCCGGGCTGTGCGGACATGCAGACGCTCATCGGCATCTGGCCGGTGCTGGACACTGCCGCCGTGCTGCGCGGTGAGGCCCTGCCGCTCAAGAGCGTGCGGCTGCTCGCGCCCATCCCCCGCCCGGTGCAGGACGTGATCTGCCTGGGCATCAATTATTTTGACCACGCCAAGGAGAGCGAATCCGTCGCCGGCAAGGGAGTCAAGGCGCCGGACACGTTCCCGATCTATTTTTCCAAGCGCGTGGACGAAGCCGTCGCCCCCGGCGGCGACATCCTCAGTCACAGTGATTTGGTCGCCGACCTCGACTACGAGGCGGAGCTGGCCGTCATCATCGGCAAGGCGGCGTACAACGTCACCGAGGCAGACGCGCTGGACTACGTGTTCGGCTACACCATTTTAAATGACGTGAGTGCGCGCACGATCCAGAACCAGCACAAGCAGTGGTACCGCGGCAAGAGCCTCGACGGCTTCACGCCGATGGGCCCGTGGATCGTCACGCCGGAGGAATTCGACGTGCGCAAGCCGTGGAAGATCCAGAGCCGCATCAACGGCGAGCTCCGGCAGAACAGCACGACCGACCTCATGATCTTCCACGTGCCGTACGTGATTGCCGAGCTCAGCCAGGGCATGACGCTCCGGCCCGGCACGATCATCTCCATGGGCACGCCGGCCGGCGTGGGCATGGGCTTTGACCCGCCGAAGTGGCTGCACCCGGGCGACGAGGTCGCCTGCAGCATCGAGGGCATCGGCACCCTCACCAACACCGTTCGGTAACCCGCCGTCAGGCATCCGCCTGCAGCGGCCGAAGATATCGCAAACAGAATCAGAAAAGGAGAGAAAAAGTTATGAAATTTGCAATGTATGGTTCCGGCGCAGCCGGCAGCGTCTTCGCTTCTTACCTGCGTAAGGGCGGTGCGGACATCATCCTCATCGACCGCTACGAGGCCCACATGAAGAAAGTCGCCGAGGAAGGCATGCACTTCACCATCCATCAGGAGGAAGATGGCGGCTACAAGGATTACGACTACCAGCTCAAGGGCTTCCGCACCTACACCACCGCTGCTGACGCGGCCGCAGCAGAGGGCAAGGTCGACGTCATCATCTACATGACCAAGGCGACCCAGCTCGAGCAGGCCATTCAGGACTCCATGCCCGTCGTCGGCGACACGACCGTCGCCGTCTCCCTCATCAACGGCCTCGGCAACGATGACAACCTCTTCAAGGTCTTCCCGAAAGAGCGCTGCATCATCGGCTCCGGCGTACTGGGCACGGCTCTGCCCGAACCCGCACACTGCGTGTCCACCCCGGCCGGCGGCGTGCAGATGAACTTCGGCGGTGCGGTCCGCTCGGAGCTCACCGACGCAGCCTGCACCGAGATGCTCAAGTGCTACCGTGACGGCGGCTGCGACGCTTATTGGCGCGACGGCGAGCCGGGCACCGACAACAACATCTACAAGTTCATCTGGAAAAAGGTCTGCGTGAACGCCACCGTCAACACCGTGTGCGCGGTCCTGCGTCTGAAGATCGGCGAGGTCGAGGCGGATCCGTTCGGCCAGTGGCTGTTCCACAGCGTCATCCGTGAGACCTGCGCGGTCGCGACCGCCAAGGGCGTGCCGATGGACGCCGATGAGTTCATCGCCCACGATCACAAGGACATCGTCACCAACATCGCGGACTACTATCCGTCCATGTGCCAGGACATGCTCTTCAATCACCGCCAGACCGAGATCGACGTGCTCAACGGCAAGATCGCCGAGTACGGCGAGCAGCTGGGCATCGACACCCCGGTGTGCAAGGTTCTGTCCCAGGTCGTGCGCTGCATCCAGGGCAACTACGACAAGCAGTACCTGAAGTAATTTCCCATCCCGAATTTTCTCTGCCGGCCGGCCAACAACCGGCCGGCGGTTTGCTAAGGAGGCAAACGCATGAAAATTGCAATGATCGGCTCCGGCGCTGCCGGCAGTGTGTTCGCCGCCTACCTGCGCAAGGGCGGCGCCGAGCTCTGGCTCGTCGATAAGTACAAAGCGCACATGGACAAGATCGCGACCGACGGGCTGGTCTTCCGCACGCCGGAGGGCGAGGAAGTGCTCACCGGCTTCCACACGAGCGCCACCGCGCACGACATTGGCACCATGGACATGGTCATCCTCATGGTCAAGGCCACGCAGACCGCGGACGTCATGGCCGACACCATGCCCTGCATCGGACCGGAGACGGTCGTCGTCTCGCTGCAAAACGGCCTCGGCAACGACGAGGTGCTCGCCCAGTTCGTGGAGACCGACCGCATTCTCTACGGCAGCGGCCTGATCGGCACGGAGCTGGCCGGCCCCGGCGTGTGCGTGAGCAAGCCGGAAAAGGGCATCCAGATGCACTTCGGCGCCGTGCACAACAACCCGAAGGCCGACGCCGCTGGCAAGGCGCTCGAGGCATGCTTCCAGGCGGGCGGCTGCAACGCGAGCTTTGACGAAGATGTGCGTCCGTACATCTGGAAGAAAGTCATCGCCAACAGCGGCTACAACGGCGTGAGCGCCGTCATGCGCCTGAAGGTGAAGGAGACGTTCGCCGACCCCTACGGCCACGACATCGTCATGCACGTCTGGAAAGAGGGCTGCGCCGTCGCGCAGGCGCTCGGCATCGGCGATCTCTGGCCGCTCATGGAAAAGGAAGAGCCAAACATCGTCGCCAATCTCGGCAACTACTATCCGTCCATGGCGCAGGACGCCGTACTGCACCAGCGCCAGACGGAGATCTCCGTGCTCAACGGCGCCATCGCGCGCTACGGCGAACGGCTGGGCGTTCCCACCCCGTTCAACACCGTCATCACGAAGGTCATCTCCTGCATCCAGAACAACTACGACAAGCAGTATCTGGGCTGATAAATGCATCCTACACAAGCGCCCCGGCAGACCGCCGGGGCGCTTTTTGTGCGCGCGCCGTCATCGCGGGGGCTTCCTTGCCGGATCGTGGCCTTTCCTTGCCGGGTAGGTTGGCCCATGGCGCTGAGATCGCGCGCCCATCCGTCCCCCGGCGCTTGACAGACGCGCCCGTGCCTGAAAGCAGGGACGCAAAGCCTCAAAGCACGCACTCGTCGTGCAAAAAACAAACCCCCCCTGTGCCGTGCACAGGGGGTGTTCGCTATGGTTTGGTTTTCCGTCAGCGCCGTGCGCTTAGCGGTTGGGGTACTTCTGGGCCAGCTCGGCCTCAAGTGCATCCCAGTCACGCTGCTGCGTGATCTTCGTCCACGTCTCGGGCGACGTATTGTTCACGCGCTCGTAATCGTGGCTGTTGGTGGCTTCCTGCACGGGCTCATAGTACCAGGCGTTCGGGTTGCTGTTGTCCGGCCAGGTGACCATGTCGGGGAGGAAGTGATCCTTGTCCGGCGTGCGGAACAGGACGTTGTTGATGATCTCCATAACCTCGGCGCGGGTGATCTCCTGCTCCGGGCGGAACGTGCCGTCCGGGAAGCCGCTGACCAGGTCAAGGGCCGCCGCGCGGTTGATGTACTCGCGCGCCCAGTTGTCGGAGATGTCAGAGAATGCGTCGCCCTCAACCTCCGGCGCGTGGAAGAACAGCGCCGCGATCGTGGCGAACTCCGCGCGGGTGATGTGCTTCGCCGGGCCGAACGTGCCGTCCGGGAAGCCGGCGAGGATGCCGGCGTTCGTCAGCGTGGCGACCTGGTTGCTGTACCAGCTGTTGGCCTCCACATCCGGGTACGGATACGTGGTGCACCAGACCTGCTCGCGCGCATCGTCCTGCAGCAGACGGTAGAAGATCGTGGCGACCTCCATACGCGTGATCGGGTCAAGCGGGCCGACGTCGCCGTTCGGGTAGCCGACGATGTACGCGTCGTGCTTCTCACGCTCCAGCGGCGGGGGCGGCACTTCGTTGTCCTCGACGGAGAACACGAACGTGATGTGCGCAGCCGCTTCCTGGAACGCGTTGCCCATGGCGGGGTCGACCTCGATGGTCACGTCCAGATCGACCGGGTCAGTCTTGGGGCTGACCTCGGCGATGAAGACGTTGTTCTTGAGGCCCTCGCTCGCGTCGAGCTGACCGAAGAGCTTCGCGGTCTTGTTGGACGCGAGCACGACGCCGTTTTTCGACACGGTCATGCTGATGTGATCGAGCACATCGTTGTACGTGATGGCGGAGCCTTCCTTGGCGGAGGCGTCGCCGTCGATCTCCGCGCGCAGATAGATCTTTGCGCCCTGCACACCGTTTTTGCTGTCGGCCTGCACGCGGATGGTCTGCGTGAGGCTGTCGCCGGGCATGCAGTCGGAGAAGTTCGGGAACAGGTTCGTGTCCGAGCCCTTGCCGGTGTGGGTGAAGGTGAAGTGTGCGTTGGTGCCGTCCGTGCCGTCATAGTACGTGACGGTGGGGATGTTCTCCTCGCCCGTCGCCCAGATGCCCAGTCCGGCGGCCAGCGCGACCACCAGCACGAGGGCGACGATCATGGTAAGCTTTTTGTGTTTCATACCGTTGCCCTCCTTATGGTGTCGTGGTCGGCTGCATCAGATGGCCGTAGCTGTCAACGTCCACGCGCCAGCTATCTGTCACGGCCGTGCTCGGTGCGGCCTGAATGCTCTCGGCCAGCACCGTCACCTCGAGGTGATAGCCATCGGGTGCACCTTCCGGCTGCTCGATGGGGTTGCCATCAAGCAGGTTGGAAGTCTTGTCATTCAGTGCGACCGGCATCTTGTAGTAGTAGATGCCGTCTTTCACGAACCAATCACTATTTGTGATCGTCGGCGCCGGCACCGGAGTCGCAGAGACGTTTCCGTCTTTGTCTACCCAGTTGCACACCAGCTTGACGCGGACGTAGGACGTGGCCGTGCCGATGTTTTCAACTTGGATGCTGGACTTTTTGCCGTTTTCCACGTTCTCATTAATCTTGATATCGGACTTGGCGGCGGTGAACGTGTTCGTCACCGGAGCGGTGTTCGCCTTGAGCAGGGCAACCGTGGTGCCGACTGCCAGCGCGAAAATCAGGCACAGGGAGAGGATGAGCGCGGCTTTTCTCCCGCCTGAACCGTTAAAGATACGTTTCATGTGTCATCCCTCCTATTCAGTTCGCGCCCGGAGCCGGAATCTGCTGGATCTGGGTTGCGCTGACCCACTTGTTGATCACGTCGGCAATGCTCGTGAGCCAGTTGGTGCCTTTATATTCGTTGGTGAAGTCTGCTGCCGCGTAATCTTCCGCAGCATTGGCCTTCAGTTCTTTTGTAACATCGTTTCCGGATGTCAAGTTATACTGCCACGACCACTGGGTATCTTCCGTAACAGTATAAGTACCGATCGGCAGACCCGTAATGGTCTTGCTCGCTCCGCCTTTGACCGCGACGGTGGTAATCACATTTCCGTTTGCATCCTTCACTGTGAACACGAAGGACTGTCCGTTGTTCTGGCCGGTCACCGTCTTGGAAATGGTCAGGCTGCAAGTGTTGACATGAACCAGGAACTCCTTGTCAGCAGGGGGCACACAAGTCTTGCCAGCACAATTCGTGTGAAGGAACGCGGTTTTTCCGGTCACATCAGTATTGTCAATTTTCACAGTCACGTCCACACCGAAGTCCGTCCGGGTGTTGATCTTGCCGTCCACGATAGCATCGGCGTCCGGCGTGTAGGTAAGCGTCAACTCAGGGGCTTCGCCCATCACAGCAGTATTTGCCTCGGTTTCGCCGTGCTTCCACACGGTGGCGGTCAGGTTGCCGTCAAAGCCGGGCGCGGTGTCGCCGTAATAGCCCTCGCTGTCCTTGAAGGTCAGCTCCGGCTTGTAAACATAGACATTAGAAGTCGCCGTGGCAGTTGCCGGCTGGGCTGATGCACCAGCCGAATCCGACGCAGCCTCTTCCTCGGGAGAAACGGTCGCAGTCACCGTATAGCTGCCATCCTGCGTCATATCAACCGAACCACTCGTCGTATAAGAGACTTTCACAAAGGAGAAATCACTCCCTGCGGTGTCATACGGTGTGCACATCTGCTCAGGCGTCGGCTGCGTGCCCAGATAATAGACATGGCAGTCTTGCCCGGCCAATTCCGGTGCAATGATGGGGACATTGACCTTTGGAACATCAAACAGGCCAGCAGAAACACCCTTCTCCGTGTAAACGCCGGAAATATCTCCGTTGGTCGGCACGTTGTTGCCGCCAACAAATCCGGGCTTTCGCTGCACAGAAAACTCGATAATCAGTTTCTTGCCATACGTACCCTCGTGCTGCTTGTCGGCGACGTAGTACTTATTGAAATCAAATCCGGTCACGCTCACCGTGTTCGTATTTGCGTCAATCGTCGCCCGCACGTCGCTGCCGGCCGGCTGCTCCATGCCAAAGCTCTTGCCGTTATAATCGGCGGTGTAAAGCTTCACATCTGCGGTGTTCGCCGGCATAGTGAAATACGGTGTCACAATGTCTTTAACAACCGTCGAGCTGCTGAGGTCGATGTTGGCGCTGCCGATGTTCTCGCTGATCGTGGTAAAGATCTTGCTCAGTGAGGCGGAATCGTTCGCCGTCAGATAATAGCTGGCGGATGCGCGCTGGAAGTTCTGCGTGATCTTGTAGCCTTCGACATCCTCTACCCACCAGAGATTATCCCAATCGCCGCGTTTGACGTTTTTGTCATATCCCTGCACTTGCGTCTTATCAAACGTGCCGCGCTGCAGGCCGATGTTGGCGCTGTCGAAGTTGGAAGAGAGGTAGTTGAGGAAACGGTTGCCTGCCGGGATATCCGCGCTCACAAAATCGTTGCCTTTGCTGTTTTTACCCATGTCGGTCGCGCCCCAGAGCTGGTCGACCTCGCCGGTGCAGGGGAAAACGCCGAAATGCTTTGTGGTCACTTCGTCGCCATAGAGCTGGCCCGGGTTTGCTCCGTTGAAAATGCCGACGGAATAGACCGTCGCGCCGGCGTCCTTGAGCGCCTTGGCCGACTGGATGGCGCCGTTGGCGACCGTCGTGTCAAAATCGCTCTGCTGCGTCGGCACACCGTCCGTGAACAGGACCACAACCTTCTGCCGCGTCGTGTTGCTGCCCGTGTAATTGTAGCCGCTGCCCATCAGCGTCTCTGCCTGCTTCATGCCGTCGGCGACATTCGTCGCGCCCTCCGGCTCCGACGGGAGGTCGTTGATCTTGGCCTTGAGCGCGGTCTCGCCGGACGGGCTTTCCGCCGTGCCCGTTTCGGCCGGGGTCACGAGCGTCCAGTCCATCAGCGTGGAAGCGTTCGTGCCGAAAGTCACGACCGCGATCCGGTGATCGGACTTTTCCGCGTTATACTTATCCGCCACCGCTTCAATGAACGTGTTCACGGCCTGCTTCATGGCATACTGGCGGCGGGCCGAATCCGTGCTGGTCTTATTCCCGTCAAAATTATACGCCATCGAGCCGGACTGGTCGAGCACGAGCACGATGTCACACGGTGCGATCGAGGTCGTCGTTGTGACCGTGCCGGTCGTATACGCCTCCATGCGGATCTTATAGCTGCCATCCGCATTGGCTGTCGCCGTCTTGGACAGGTTCAGGCCGTCCTTGAGTTCATTTGCACCGCTGGCGCGCACAGCACGCAAAACCGGCTGCACCGAAACAGCGGGCAGGAACGGGCCGGCCGCCGTATACACAACTGTCTGAGGCGCTTGGACTTGGGCTGCGGCGGTGCTCTCGGCCGGGGCATCAGAGGCATCGTCCACAACACCCGCACCCATGAACAGGCACATGCTCAGCAGCATGGCCGCGCAGAGGACGAGCGAGAGAATACGTTTTTTCATGTTTTCGTCCTCCTTTCTCAGGCTGTCGGGATCGGATCGATCTGCGTGCTCGAAGTGCTCACCTCGACCGTTCCGACGTGCTTCCACACGTCAATGGGGCCGTACTTGTCCAGGTTCGCCGTCTGGACGGCCTCGGCCGTGACGTAGATATGCACCGTGGTGTTCTGATATTCATTGCCCATGTCCTTGCTGAACGTGACGTGGTTGAAGAGCTTCGACGTGGCAGCCTTCGGCGAGAGGGTACCATTATAATAATAGTATCCGTCCGCGCCGGGGATCCAGTCAGTGTCGTTCAGGTCGAGCGTGAGCAGGCTCCTGTCCGTGAGCGGGACAAGCTCGCCATTCGCGGCGACCACCTCAGGCGTGATCTTCACGCGGGTGTAAAACGCGCCGGAGCCGACGTTCTCCACATAAACCACTTTGTCCACAACGCTGCCGGGCATGGCGCTCACCGTCGTAAACGGTTGGCCGCTGCCGTCCTCGTCGTGCAGTGCAAGCTTGACGGAGCCCATCGTGATGACGTTATCCGCCCGGCCGACGGCCGAGAAATACGCCCACGTGCCGACCGCAAGCAGCGCCACCACCACGACGAGCGGCAGGTTGAGCGAGGGGAACCGGCGCGAGCGCGTGGCGTCGACGACGGCCTTGTCGGGCGTCCTCACCGAGTTTATCTGCGGCGGCTGGGCCATGGCTGCCTCCCTTCCTAGTCCGTTCGTC
>OLPE01001837.1_pt1 | contig 10425 bp, 11 predicted proteins | sample 1671901 | NCBI WGS metagenome assembly OLPE01 (sample SAMEA3136624, study PRJEB25190) | human gut metagenome | biome: human gut; feature: human-associated habitat; material: faeces | place: Austria | collected 2013 | reverse complement strand
CCCCCTACATTGCCCCTATATGGCCCCGTCGGCATGTTGCATGAAAGGCTTGGTGCGGAGTAACGTTTCGCAGTATGGCGCGTGCGGTGTTGCCATTTGCGACAGCACCTATGCCACGCACGACTAAGACAGACCCGGCCGTCTTGTATAAGCAAATCATGAGCAGATCAAACGGAGGAACAGGCGACTATGGCATTGCTGCATCGACGTTCGACGAGTAAGCGTGCCTCACAGAAAATGTGGGAAAACAACGCGGCCATGCCGGATGACGCATCTGCAAATGACAACGTTTCCTCAGCGCGGCCCGAGCCCGCAGCATTCGTTCCAACACCATTTGACGAAGTCATCGATATCAGCGATCTCGTGGCCGAGCGCCGACGCCTGCAACGCAACCTGTGGGCGATGCGCATCATCACCATTGTGCTGCTGATCGCCGCAATCGCCGTGGCCTGCTTCCCGCTAGCGTTGCAATTCGAGTCCGACCGCAACTTGGCCGCCACCACAGCCACCACGGCCAAAGAAGTAGCTGGCTGGCCTTACCCGCAGGCGGAAGACAAGCTCACGGCGGCCCGCGCATACAACAAGAAGCTCGCTGAATCCGGCCAGCCTATCTTGGGTGAAGCCGTCGATCCGTTCGCCGCCGCTCAAGGAGGATCCCAAGCCAGCGGCGAGGATTCCGCCTCAAAGAAAGACAAGGAATACCAGTCACTGCTTAATACCGGCAACGGCGTGATGGGCACAATCAAGGTGCCCAAGCAGTCCATCAATCTGCCGTTTTATCACGGCACTTCCGAGGAAGCACTGGCTTCTGGTGCCGGCCACTTGTACGGCACGTCGCTGCCGGTGGGAGGTAAATCCACCCATTCGGTCATTACCGGGCACCGCGGGTTGGTTGAAGCGCTGATGTTCACCCGTTTGGACGAGGTGAAAGAGGACGACTTCTTCTACATCGAAGTCATGGGCGAAACTTTGGGCTACAAAGTGGACCGCATTTCGGTGATTTTGCCGGATGACACGTCGAAGCTCAAGATCGTGCCGGGTGAGGATCGCGTCACTTTGATGACCTGTACGCCATACGGCGTGAACACGCACCGACTGCTTATCTCCGGGCACCGCGTGGCGATTCCGATGCCGGCCCCCGAGCCGAATGACGTGCTTGACGCGCGCAATATCGCCCTTGGTGTTGGTCTAGGCATACTGGCGGCAGGACTGTTCATTATCTGGTTGGCACGACGCCACAAGGCCGCGCGCATCATCCGCCACGGCGCATTCTGGCCGTGGATGCGCCGCAAGGGCGAAAGCGCCAATGATACGCTGGCTTAGGCCTCGCGCCGACCGGCCAGTGCCCTGCCCAGCGTGATTTCGTCGGCATACTCCAAGTCGGAGCCCACCGGCAGGCCGCTGGCAAGTCGGGTGACCTTGACACCTACGGGTCGCAATAGCTGGGTCAAGTAGCTGGTGGTGGCCTCGCCTTCAATATTCGGGTCGAGCGCCATAATCACTTCCTTGACCTCATCGCCTTCTAAGCGTTTGAGCAGACCGGGAATACGCAGGTCGGCAGGGCCAACGTTGGCCATTGGGTTGATTGCGCCGCCGAGCACATGGTATAGGCCGTGGTATTCGCGCGTGCGCTCGATGCTCATCACATCCTTGGGCTCTTCGACCACGCAGATCACCGAACGGTCGCGTCTCGGGTCGGCGCATACCGGGCAGGGGCTGGATTCGCACACGTTGCCGCAAATATCACAGAAGCGGATCTTGGCCTTGACCTCTTCGATGGCCTCGGCCAAATCGCGCGCTTCATCTTCGGGCGCGGACAGCATGTAGAAGGCGATACGCTGCGCGCCCTTCGGCCCGATGCCGGGCAGCCGCCCGAAAGCGTCGATCAGTCGTTGTATTGCGCCGTCATAAGCAAGTGCCATGGGTATTCCTCGTTATTCGTCCTCATTATTCATCCGAGTGCTTCTTGGCAGGCTGGATGTTCTTGGGGTTCTTCGGATCATCTGCCGCGAATTGCTCGACTTTTTTGACCTCGAATAGCTTTTTCAGATCGTCGAGATTCATGGCCGTCGCCTCGCCGAGCGACTGGTCGCTCATCGAGTATTCGTCATCCTCGGCCGCGACTTGCGGTTGTGGTTTCGGCTGGGGCTGGGGCTGGCTATTCCACGGGTCGGCATTCGGGGTCGGCTGTGCGGGTTGCGGTTGATTCCACGGGTCACCGTGCGGGGTGGCCTGCGGAGCCGATTGTGGAACTGCCTGCGGTTGATTCCACGGGTCATCGCCGGCAGCCGGCTGCGGAACCGATTGGGGCTGGTTCCACGGGTCATCGCCCGACATATTGCCCGACACTGTCTGAGGAACCGAAGAAGCCGGAGTCTGGGACTGAGGCTGATTCCACGGGTCGTCTCCTGGCTGCGGAGCCGCCTGAGCATGGTTCCCCTGCGGTTGATTCCACGGATCATCGTGAGGAGACTGCTGATATGGCTGGTTCCACGGGTCGGCTTCGGCCGGTTGCGACGCCGGTGAGACCGCGGCCTGAGACTGCGTCTGATTCCATGGATCGTCGCTCGCGCCGGCAACTGCCGTAACGGAAGATGCGGTGGCTGGCTGCCCAGTGGACTGTCCAGTGGGTCCAGCGGACGCAACGGACGCAGTGGGTGCAACAGGAGCAGCCGGAGCGGCCCACGGATCAACACCGTCACTGATGTCCGGAACCGCAACATGCTTCTTGTGATGCTCTTCGGGCGCAGGCGTAGCAGCGGGCTCGTTAGGCGCGAACCCGTCTGCAGATTGCGGCGAAGCGTTGCTTACGGCCGGCTTGGCCCAAGGGTCATCGTCACTCCAGTTCTTCGCTGCCGTGGATGCACTGGATTGTCCGGCTCGATGGCTGTCGTCTGCGTCCTCGGCTTGGCCTGTTGCAGTCGGCTTCGGAGCTTTCGTCTCGATCCCCATATGAATGCCCAGGCTCGCGCCCAAACTCGACGCGGCCAATCCAGCCTTGGCCATGGCAATCTGCTGCTTGACCTTGGCCAATTGCTCCGGGCTCATACGTTTGACGGATTCGACTCGCTCGCCATTCGCCGCGACCGCAGAAGGTGCAATAACCGCATTGGCGCCGAACTCGTTGCGCACGGCATCCATCACCACGGCCGCCGCCTTCTTACCGCTGTTATCCACGGCCAAGGCGAAAGCGTGCTGGCTCAGCGACTTGTCGAACGTCATCGACAGGCAAGGCAGACCCTTACGGTTGGGGCCGAATTTTACGGTCGGCACCTTGTCTCGTGACACATATTCACGAATGGTTTCCGGCAAAGCGGCGACGGCTGCATCCCACTTCTCGTCGATGGACCGATTATCCGATGCCGCAGGCGAGGCCACCGGTTGAGCCGGGACGGCCGGCGACGCGGCGGGAGCGCCCCACCCGGCACCGGCAGCAGCAGTTGCTACAACAGGTTGCACAGACGGAGAGTCCGCAGGTCGGTCGCTGACCGGGCCGTTGCCTCCAACAGATTCATGGGAAGCGGTGCTCTGAGGCGCGGCTGCTTGCTGGTTGCGTGCAGCACCGGAGAATCCGCCATGTGAGGCTCCGGCAAACCCGCCCCGCGATGCGCCGGCAAAACCACTGGCACCCGTACCGGAAGCGGCTGACGTAGTCGAAGTCGAAGAAGCAGCCGCAGGCGGCATACCAGAAGAAGCTGGCGCGGGAGCGGCTGTTGCAAAGCCTGATTCACTGCCGGCCAACAATCGCGCGGCCAGCAGTTCCAAGCGCATACGCGGAGAAATGGCTCCGGTCATGGCACCCAACGTAGTGTTGATGATGTCTGCCATTGCGGTCAGTGCGCCCAGTCCCAGCGCCTTGGCTTGGCGGTGCAGATCGTCCATATCCTCGGCCTCAGCCGTGTCGGACAGCACGGATTCCGCACGGTCCCCGGCCAACGTAAGCACCAGCAGATCACGCACACGAGCCAGTAGGTCTTCGACGAATCGTCTCGGATCGAATCCGCCGACCACGACTTTCTGGATAACGCCGTACAGGGCTTCGCCGTTGTGATCGATTACCGCATCCACGGCCTCGCCGATCAGTGCCTCCGGCGTGAAGCCGAGCAGGGCTACAGCGGCATCATGGGTGATAACGCCTTCGACCGAACCAACCATCAGCTGGTCAAGCACGGACAGGGTATCTCGCATGGAGCCGCCACCGGCGCGCATCGCCAGTTTCAGCACACCAGGCTCGGGCTTGATGCCTTCCTTGTCGCAGATCGTCTCCAGGTAGGGACCCATGACTTCCTGCGGCACCAGACGGAACGGATAGTGGTGGGTGCGCGAACGGATGGTGCCGATCACCTTGTCTGGTTCGGTGGTGGCGAAGATGAACATCACATGTTCAGGCGGCTCTTCAACGATTTTAAGCAGCGCATTGAAGCCCTGCTGCGTGACCATGTGGGCCTCATCGAGAATGAAAATCTTATAGCGGTCGCGCGCAGGGGCGAACCCAGCGCGTTCTCGCAATTCTCGAGCATCATCCACACCGTTGTGCGAGGCCGCATCGATTTCGACCACGTCGATGGAACCCGGACCGCCGGTGGCCAGGTCCTTGCAGCTTTCGCATTCGCCGCAGGGGTGGGAAGTCGGCCCTTTGGCACAGTTGACGCAACGGGCCAGGATACGCGCGGAGCTGGTTTTGCCGCAGCCTCGCGGCCCTGAGAACAGATAGGCATGTGTGAGCTTGCCCTCGTCCAAGGCGCGCATCAGCGGGACCGTGACTTGGTCCTGGCCGATGACCCCTTCGAAGGTGTCCGGACGATAGCGACGATACAGTGCAAGTGCCATAGCTACTAACCTACCTTTGCCCTCAGAATTAACCGATAAAAAGTCAAGATAAACCGGGCTCATAGTTGCCGAATCGGGAAAACTCTTTATATTCCAACGACATTCACCTGACAACGGTTACCGCATTTTTATTGTTATTAACCGCTTTCTTTGTATTAACATAGTGTCAATAACGGTTGTGGTCAGGAGGCACCCATGAGCGATACCCTCGACGAGAAACGCCCCACCCGCGGCGATGCCCGGCGCGACGCCATCGTGCAAGCCGCGCGCAAGGTGTGTCTGGAAAAAGGCTTCTCCAAAATCACCGTTTCCGACATCGCAAGCGAAGTCGGTATGACGCGTTCGCTGTTCTACCACTACTTCGAAGACAAGGAAGCCGTAGCTGACGCAGTACTCGATAACGTCATCGACGAAATCCTCACCACGTTGAAGCAGTGGAACCAAGCGCGCGAAACAGGCAACGTGAACAAGGCATTAGACGACATCGTGCATGTACTCCGCTCCCTGATCGCCGACGAGAGCCCCTTCTCAAACCGTATGATCCAAGACGGCAACGCCGAACTGTATATCAAGTTCATTGACCGCGCGGCGGACCGTATTGCCGACTACATTGCCCAGACCACCGTACGTGATTTCGAGCAGATGCATGGCCTGCCAATCACCAACGTCCATGAGACGTTCTTCACACTGATTGTGGGGCTTATCTCACTGATTCGCTCGCATCCGAACATCAGCGACCGAACCATCAAAGAGGTCATGGCGCAGACGCTGCATATCGAAAGCTATGTCGTCTGAGGTCTGACGGCCATTGGCTCTGGTACCGCTCTCCCGCACTCCCCTCAGTCCGCTTCGCGGCCAGCTCGTCCGCAATTGCGGACAGCCTACGGCTGACTTTCTTCTGGTTCGACTATCGTCGAACCCTCGCCTACAAACAGCCCACTGGGCTGTTTGCTTTACGGCTCAGCCTAATGAGGGGAGCCAATATAATCGGGTCACGCGAACTGGCCGGTCACGGGATCGCGACCATCTCGGGCAATGACGTCGAGCACTTCCTGTCGGGAATCCACCTCACGGGCGGCTACGGCCGGCGGCACTAGCACGCGCAACGCGCAGTCCTCGGCCACTACCCTAAATGGCAAATGCCCGATATATTCGCCGTCCGCCATCAGCACCGGCGGCTCGTCTCCTTCCGTTGCCCGCGTGACTTCGATTTCACGGATACGTTTCCAGCCGAACACCTTTGAAGCAAGTAGCTTGCCGTTATAGGCATTCGAAATGGCCACCGCGCATTCGCCGAAGTTCGGCACGTGGTCCATCCACACCAGGTCCAACAATCCATCGGAGAAGCAGGAGTACGGCGAGACCTCAATGCCGCCACCGATATGCCTCGAATTCGCAATCGTCAGCAATGGTGTGATGATGTCTCGTTCATCCGTGGTACCGTCCGCCAATGTGGCTTTGATGTGGTAACCATAACGCTTCATATGCGTCAGCTCCACCAGCACCGCCGCAAAGTAGCGCATGGTGCCGGTCGGCAGATGCGAATGATTCGCACGGTCGTTGATGCTCGCGTCAAGACCACAGGACAGCATGCCCGCATAGTACCGGTCAATCGGATGCTCGGCGGACTTGCCCTCCTGGTACTCGTACTCCTCGCCAGTGGAGGGATCCACGGCATAGCCGCCGTCCAAAGAGGTCACGCGTCCCATGTCCACATCGATGTGTGATCCGCGCACGATAGCACCGACGATACCTTCCACTGCGGTTTCGATACGGTTGACCGGCAGCTTCAGTCCTCGTGCGAAATCGTTGCCCGACCCCGTGGCCACGATGCCCAACGGCTTGCCACTGCAGCCCACGGCGTTCGCTCCAAGTGCGATCATGCCGTCGCCACCGACCACTACGAGATAGTCGTACTCGTGCGCGCGTTCACGCGCCTGGTTCAGGGAATCGTCGAAACTCGTGCCGGTGATGTCGATGACGTCGAAGTTATGCACGGCCGGCTTCCTCCAGCAGACCCAATACCTGCGCGTCCACCTTAGCGCCACGGCCTTTATCGGAAGTGGGGTTGCCCACCATGGCCACCACGCGACGGCGCTCGTTGCGTTCACTCTCGCTCATGCTCTCACCTTAGCCAAAGGCCCAGAAGCCCGCCAGAGTATCGGTGCTTTACGGTCCATTATTGTGATAATTGTCTCCTTCCGTACAACTCACCGGTCCGGCCCGAGCCATCCGCTCCACGGATGATGCCACCAGGACCATGGTTTCCACCTTGATGGTTACCAACACGTCTTCATCCCGCACGGAGCAGGAGCCCAAAACTACACCATTCGCTTCAGCCATGTTGGCGGCGAGCGCACATGGATCACCGATATCCGCATGCCACAGCGCATACGCGGCGTCAAAGGCGATAAGGTCGGCGAGGGAACGCGCTCGGTTCTGGCAGATCATGAGGTTGCCCACACTTGCCGCCACCGCGAGCGCAATGCCCACCACCATAACCAGCATGGCTCCGGCCATCGTGCCCGATCCCTCCTCATAACGCATTCCCTGCACCGCAGTTCCTTTCTGTTGCGGCCGCCCAGCCAGCCGACCGTTATTGGCTTATCGCCGTAGCGTTGCCGGTAACCCGCGTTGGAGTTACATCCAGCGGACCGGGCAATACCGAACATTCGACCGTCACACTCGTCGATTGGCCGTCGTGGGCAATGCTGACGTGGGGCTCTCCCCCGGCAACGTCCGCAGCTATGCTGCGCGCGGATGATTCGTCACCGGTAACCACAAACTCGCGTGCAGCCGCTGCCGCGGCACTTTGACAGTCCATGGAAACGATGACCACACGTCCTATTGCCAATATCAGCCCGGCGATGGCGATAATGCTGGGCAATACGATTGCGAATTCGGCGGTGGCCGATCCCGTGCATAGGTCTGGCGGCAGTCTGGCGAGCCGCCACCGGCATGTCATGGTCTTCATGGCTGTCACCCGACTTTCAGAGCCTGTTTGATGATGTTGGTCAGCAACGTCTTGATGGCATCCGACTTCAGGATGGCGACCAGCACCGCCGCAAAGCCTGTAGCCGCAACGAGTACGACTGCGTATTCCGCAGTGGCCGCGCCTTCTTCGGGCTCAGCCATGAGGGTGCGGATGCGTGCGTCCATGAGGCATAGCCGTTCTTTCGCCTTGGCGTTCAGCGTGGCCACACGAGCCTTGCTGTGCGCAAAGATGCCGGCCTGCCCGTCGACGATGACGGGGATAGGGGTATTCATTGGCGTTCCTTTCGGTAAGGAGGGGAAGCTGCGCAGTGGCTTCGCACCTTCCCCATGCGTGTGTGAGTGGTTGGCCCCCGCGCCGGGTTGACGCGGGGTGCATACCACTGTGGACTATCAACGCTTCATGCACCAGGGAAAACGGGGTATGTGGTTCTAGCTTGCCGAGTTATCCACACCCCGACGTGTCGTCCACCACCAATGTGGATAACCAAACGCAGCCAAGTGCAATACCGAGCAATACAACAAGATTCACCCTAAGCGCACTCAGTTCACGCCTATATTCACATCATGAAGGACGCAATCGCCGGAATGACTCCTACCAGCACGAATGCCGGCAGAAAACATAGCCCTGTAGGCATCAGTAGCTTTACCGACAGCTTCGCGGCATTCCGTTCGATGGCGGCACGCTCGTCACGGTCCAGCTGTTCAATGGCGGATTCGAGGCGCACGCCAGGCATATCGCCATGCGTCCATGACGATTCCAAAGCCGATTGCAGCAGGCCAAGATCTCGTTGCGTTCTGCTGGTACGTTTTCCGGATGAACTATCAGCTGGCGCACCCTCATGCTGAACAGCCATAGCGGCATGCCACGCATCAGCCCAGGGAACCCCTCTGGCCAGGGAGCTCCCGACCTCGCTCATGCGAGCGCCGCAGTCGCCGCCGACGGCTTTGCCCACCATGTCAAGCGCCCGGGGAATCGAGGAGCCCTGACGCAAGGACACCTGCAACATACGCAATATGAGTATGGTCCATGACGACCCGCAATCATGCGCTACGGCCGGTTCCTCGCCCGGCAAGCGGCTGTCATGACGAGACGGAGCCTTATACAGCCAACTAGCGATCGCCGCACAGCCTGCCGCGGCGTGTACCCACACCGTACTCATAATCCGCTGCCTTTCAACAATGCCCGCATCCATGCCAAGCCGGCAGCATAACAACATCCCCCTAATACCAAGCAGACCACACCGCGTGGCGATCCAAGCAAGAACGCCAATGGTCTAGCTCCCAGAAGCTCGCCCAATGCCACAGTGACGGCCGGAAGCGCGCTCAGCAGCCCCACAGTGGCTTTAGGAACGGCACATGCTTGCGATCGCAGGTTCTGCATCAGCCTCATCTGCCGGTAAGCAGTCAATACCGCTTCCAGACATGGCACTGCTTGGCAACCGAGCTCATCGCTCAAAACCGCTGCGGCGGTGACCCCGCGTGCAGCTTCAAGTACCTGCGCTGGTGATTCGTCGGGCAGACGCCGCTGTTCGAACACCGTTATGAGCCGTTCCACAGTAATGCGCTGAGTGGCGAAGCGTCTGCTGGATTGTTCCTCGAATGCTTCAACCAATGTGCCGCCACCTCGCAATCGCGCGATGGCGGACGTAATCACCTGCGCAACGCCCACGCGAGGTGAGCCGGCATATCGAGGTTCGTTTATGGCTGCGGAATCGACCGCACGCCCGCGGTAAGCCAGCCGATACAGCCTCCCGGACTTGTTCCCCGGCCATATCAGCACGGCGAGCGCCACCAGAACAGCACACCACATCATCACCCACCACCACTCGGCCCGGGAACGATGCCCCATCGTTCAATGAAGTGCCCCCATTCGGCGGCATACCGAGGAGGATGGCAGCCATTCCATACCGCCAGCGGTGTTCCTGCCAGTTCACCATGTGCTACACGCAGTTCGCCGATCTGCGTGATACGCCGCTGTCCGTTCACTCGCTCCAAATGCACCACCGCGTCGAAAGCGCCTGCCGCCAGCATGGCCAACGCCTGTGGACTGACTCCGGCGAGTAATCCAAGCGAAATCAGCCTGGACGGTACTCGGTTCACGCCGTCCGCATGCACAGTGGTCATGCCACCGTGATGACCAGAATTGAACGCGCGCAATAGGTCGACGATTTCCGCGCCACGGCATTCGCCCAGCACCACGCGGTCGGGGCGCATTCGCAACGTCGCTTTGACCAAGTCCGTCAGACTTATGGCTCCGACGCCCTCCACATTCGCCTCGCGCGTTACCAACGACACATGATCGCCACGCCCCAGTTCTCCCAGTTCACGAACTTCCTCTACGGTGACGATGCGCTCGTTCACATCGCATTGCGCCAGCAGCGCCTTGAGCAAGGTGGTCTTGCCCACGCCTGTTCCGCCGGTAATCAGCACTGTGGCATGTCTGCGCACCAGTCCCACGAACATCGGCAGCCAAGCAGCCGGGAATACACCTAATTGGCTCAGATGTCGCAACGATGCCATGGTCCTGTCAGGGAACCGTATGGAGATTGCGGCACCTTGTGGCACCAATGGGGCAATCACCGCATGCACGCGGATGCCGTC
>OLPE01001830.1_pt1 | contig 10454 bp, 10 predicted proteins | sample 1671901 | NCBI WGS metagenome assembly OLPE01 (sample SAMEA3136624, study PRJEB25190) | human gut metagenome | biome: human gut; feature: human-associated habitat; material: faeces | place: Austria | collected 2013 | reverse complement strand
CAGCAGGGTGGACTTGCCCACGTTGGGGAACCCCACCAGCCCCACATCGGCCAGGGCATATCCTTACCGCACTGCTCCACGGCCCGACGGGCAGCCATCTCCAGCCCGCCGCAGCAGGGCACCTCCATCCGCAGCACCGTTACGGAGCGAATGCTGTTGCCCCGAAGGATCTCCGCCAGCTTCTCGGTGTAGTCCACGCCGTCCAGCTTAGGGCAGCCGATGAGGCATACCCGCCCGGCCAGAAACCGGCTATGAAAATCGGCATAGGCAAACGCCGTGCAGTCCGCCGCGATCAGCAGCTCCGCCCCGTCAAAATACGGGGCCCGGGTGGGAACCAGCTTGATCTGTACCGGCCAGTTGGTGAGCTGGCTCTCCGTCTCCCCGCCGGGTGCCGGCGGTGCGGGCTTTTTGTGCATCAGCTGGCGGATAGCCGTGCCGGGACAGCCGGTGTGGGCCTGTTTTTTTGCCGCCTGGGCAGCCTTCACCGCCGCCTCGTCATAGGCGGGAGCCTCCCGCTCCTCAAAGGTGATGGCCCCGGTGGGACAGGCCGGCAGACAATCCCCCAGCCCGTCACAGTAGTGCTCCCGCATGAGCCGGGCCTTGCCGTCCACCATGTCGATGGCGCCCTCATGGCACGCCTTGGCACAGGCCCCGCAGCCGTTGCACTTGTCCTGGTCTATGTGAATGATCCTGCGAATCATCAAATGAGTCCTCCTTATTTCCAATGATACGCCTGTGAGTATACGCCCAACGCCCCCTCTTGTCTGTCGCAATTGCAACGCTTGACAGACCGGAAAATATTTGCTATCATATGATTAACATTTCAGTTAATTGTTAAATGACGGAGGAACTCATTGTGTCGCTGCAAAATACGATGCGGGCGCTGGCGGACCCCACCCGGCGGGCCATATTGGAGCTGCTGCGGGACGGACGCAAAAGCGCCGGAGAACTGGCGGACCACTTTGCGATCAGCGCCGCCGCCGTATCCCGGCACCTGTCGGTGCTGAAGGAGGCGGACCTGATCCGGGATGACCGCCGGGGAAAATTCATATTCTATGAGCTGAACGCCTCGGTGCTGGAGGAGATCCTGCTGTGGCTGACCCGACTGAAGGGAGACGGGCAACATGTGGAAAACCCATAAGCGCACCATTGTCCTCACCCTGGCGGCATACGCAGTCCTTTCCATATGAGGAAAATTTCGGAAATTTATACAGTGTAGGCGGCGAATTTTCACGGATTCGCCGCCTGATTTTGCTTATTCCCGGTGAATCTTCCGATTTTTTGCGGGAATCCCCATTTTTTGTTGACTTCATTTCCGTATACATGCTACAATAAATTTTGTATGAAGATTTTTGCCCTTATCGCAAAAATCACTTAACGGCTTTTTGCCGTATGCATGAGAGAGGAATGAGGAACCCCCCATGGTCATGTGTATCTTTTTGTTCCTGCTGTGGCTGATCCTGAACGGAAAAGTCACGCTGGAGATCTGCCTGTTCGGCGTGGTCATCACCGGTGCGGTCTACGCGTTCTGCGTGGCTGCCCTGGGCTGCCGGCCCCAGGCGGAGCGGCGTTTTCTGAAGCGCCTGGGCGGCTATGTTGTCTACGGTGCGATCCTTGTGCGGGAGATCATCCGGGCCAACCTGGCTGTGATGCGGGTGATCTGGTCCCGGAAGCCGGACTATCACCCTGCCATCGTCCGGGTCCACGCGCCCCTGGAAAAGCCCGTCTCCCGGATGCTGCTGTCCAACTCCATCACCCTGACCCCCGGCACTGTGACGGTGCGCCAGGAGGGAGAGGACTACCTGGTGCTGTGCCTGAATAAGGCTCATGCCGCCGACATCCCAGATTGGAGTCTGACCCGGCTCCTGCGGAAAATGGAGGGCCCGGAATGGAACTGATCCAACAGTGCTATCACTATCTGTTCTGGGGCGCGCTGGTGTTTCTGGGTCTGGGCCTGCTGGCAGTGATGGTCTATATCATCCGGGCCCGGCTGACGGCGGACCGCATCATCGGCATCAACCTTACCGGCACACTGGTGGCCATTATCATCGCCATCCTGGCCTATCTGCTGGGCGAGGACTACCTGGCGGACGTAGCCATCGTGTATGTGGTGCTGTCGTTTATCGCGGTAATGCTGCTGTGCCGCATTTACATCAACCTGTACCAGCACAAGCGGCAGGACAAGAAGGAGGACGAATCGCATGACCGGTGAATGGATCCGCTTCGGCCTGACGGCTCTGTGCGTGCTGGCCGGGTGCTTTGCCCTGCTGACCGCCATGGTGGGCCTGTTTCGCTTTGACTTTACCCTGAACCGGCTCCATGCCGCCTCCATAGCCGACACCCTGGGTCTTTCCCTGCTGGTGCTGGCGGTGATGCTGGCGGTGGGCCTGCGCCCGGTGCTGTGGAAGCTGCTGCTGGTGGTGATCCTCCAGTGGTGCACCTCTCCCCTGTCCGGCCATATGCTGGCCCAGTTTGAGTACCGGGTGAACCAGAATCTGGAGCAGCACCTGGAGCTGCCCGACGGAGAACAGGAGGCCGGTCAATGAGTACGGTCTTCCGCATCCTCCTGCTGATCGGCCTGTTGGTCTGTGCCGTGGCCACCGCTCTGGTGAAAAAGCCCATGCGTGCTGTCATCATCTACATGGCCTATTCCATCATCATGTCCGTGGTGTGGCTGCTGCTGGAATCTCCGGATCTGGCCATCACCGAAGCCGCCGTGGGCGCAGGCATCACGGGCATTCTGTTTTTCCTGACCCTGCGGCGTATCAACCTCATTGACAAGGACGCGGAGCATGAGGCCCGCAGAGAGGAGGACCACCATGACGACACCCTCTGAGCCCTCCCTGGTGCAGCTCTGGCTCCACGGCGGCCTGGACCTGTCCGAGCAGCTGCAAAAGGAGCCTCCGGAGTGTCCGGCTGAAAACGTCTCCGCTCATCCGACCCCCCACCGGGACCGGACGCTGGTGGAGCAGGGAGTCCACCGGTCCTTGCGGCTGTACAACGCGCTGGCTGGCCTTCTGTGCGTGGTGCTGTCGGCCCTCATGCTGCTGACGGCAGCGGACCTGCCCCCCTACGGCTCCGATACCGCCCCCACCGTCAACGAGGTAGCCCAGCGCTATGTGGAGCAGGGCACCCAGGAGACCGGCGCGGTGAACACCGTGGCAGGCATGATCCTGGACTACCGTGCCTTCGATACCCTGGGCGAGTCCTTTGTGCTGTTCACCGCCATGTGCGCCGTGACCATCCTGCTCAACCGTTCCGGCAAAAAGCGCTGGCTCCGGCAGCCCGATGTGGTGGACTATGCCTCGGACCCCATTGTGGCCCCCATGTGCAGGTTCCTGATCCCGGTGATCCTGGTGTTCGGCATTTACATCCTGCTTAACGGCCACCTGTCTCCCGGCGGCGGCTTCTCCGGCGGCTCCATTCTGGCGGCCGGACTGATGCTGTTTGCCATGGTGTGGGGCGACAGCGCGGCCTCCGCCGTGCTGCGGCCCCGGCGGCTTCAGACGGTGGTTCTGTGCTCCCTGGGCTTTTACTGCCTGGCCAAGAGCTACTCCTTCTATACCGGCGCCAACCACCTGCACTCCATCATCTCCCCCGGCACCCCCGGGCGCATCCTGTCCGCCGGGCTGATCCTGCCCCTGAATGTGGCCGTGGGCTTCGTGGTGTGCTGCACCATGTATAGCTTCTATATGTATTTCAGAAGGGGGGAGCTGTGATGCTGAAGGCCCTCGCTTCTAACTATGAGCTGGTGGTGGCCATTCTGGTGTTCGTCATCGGCTTCTGCATGCTGCTGTTCGACCGGAACCTGCTGAAAAAGGTCATCGGCCTGGACATTATGGATTCCGGCGTGTTTCTGCTGCTGGCAGACCGCGGCTATATCACCGGCCGCACCGTTCCCATCATCGTGGACGGCGTCACCTCTATGGAGCACTACGTCAACCCCATCCCCGCGGGCCTGGTGCTGACGGGCATCGTGGTGTCCGTCAGTGTGTCGGCTGTGATGCTGTCCCTGACCGTCCGCATTTACCAGACCTACCGCACCCTGGACATGGACAAGCTGTATATGATGATGTCCCATAAAAAGCGGCAGAAGGAGGACGGTGAGCAATGAGCTTTGTGCAGAATTTCCCCTTCTTCTCCATCATTCTGTCTCTGGTATGCGCCGTGGTGTCCTTTGCGGCCAACGCCCGCTGGGCCCGGCGGCTGAGCATTTTCCTGCTGTCTGCCAGCGTGGTGCTCCAGGGCTCCCTCCTGGTCTACTGCACCGTTCACCACGTTCGCTACTCCTATATGATGGGTCACTACCCCGCCCCCTGGGGCAACGAGCTGACGGCAGGGATCCTGGAGCCCTTCCTGGCCATGCTGTTTGCCGGGGTGATGCTCCTGTGCGTCCTGGGCGGCATGGGCCGCATCCTGCAGGATGTCCCCACCGACAAGCAGAAGCTCTACTGGGTCATGGTGGACCTGGCCCATGTGGCGCTGATGGCCCTGTGCTACACCAACGACATCTTCACCGGCTATGTGTTCATCGAGGTGCTGACCATCGCCTCCTGCGCCCTGCTGTCGGTGCGCCGGGGCGGACGTGCCCTGATCGCCTCCGCCCGCTATATGATTTTCGCCCTGATGGGCTCCGGCCTGTTCCTGATCGGCGTCATCTTCACCTATTCCGTCACCGGCCACCTGCTGTTCCCCCAGCTGCACACCGCCATCGCGGACCTGTGGGCCTCCGGCGGGCACCGGTTCTCCGTGACCATGTCCCTGGGCCTGATGACGGCGGGCCTGGCCATCAAAAGCGGCCTGTTTCCCTTCCATCTGTGGATGCCCGATACCTATGGGCAGGCCACTCCCGCCTCCTCGGGCATTCTGTCCGGCGTGGTGTCCAAGGGGTATATCGTGTTTCTCATCAAGGTCATCTACCAGGTCATCGGCATCGACGTCTTTGCTGCCACCGGCATCCAGACGGTGCTGCTGCTGTTCGGCATCGGCGGCATGATCGCAGGCTCCGTCTCCGCCATTTTCGCCCGGCGGCTGACCACCATGATCGCCTTCTCCTCCGCCGCCCAGATCGGCTACATCTATATGGGCCTGGGCATGGGGACCCAGGCCGCCCTGGCGGCGGTGCTGTTCCAGATCGTGTCCCACGCCCTGACCAAGCCCATGCTGTTTCTGTCCGGTGCGGACCTGGTGGCCGCCTCCGGCGGACACCAGGACTTCAACAGCCTCCGGGCCGCCGCCCACCGGGACCCCACCGCCGGCTGCGTATTCACCGTGGGCGCCCTGTCCATGGTAGGCATCCCCATTTTCGCCGGCTTCATCCCCAAGCTGTACTTTGCCGCCGCGGCGTTCCACATGGGCTGGCGCACCTGGGCGGTGCTGCTGGCGCTGGCCCTGTCCACCCTGCTGAACGTGCTGTATTTCCTGTACACCACGCTGCTGCTCTGGGTGCCGGAGGCCGAAACGGAGCATACACGCCGCCTGCGCTGGGCCAGTGTGCCGGGCCTTGTATTCGTGGCCCTGAACATCGCTGTTGGCCTGCGGTCCTATGGGCTCATGGACCTGTTCCGCCAGGGCATGGACCTGTTCTGTCAGTGAGAAAGGGAGGAATCGAATATGCTGTATCTCATCCTCCTGCTACCTCTGGCGCTGGCAGCCCTGAGCCTGATCCGGAACGACCGGGCCCGCACGGTGATCCTGGCCGCGGGCCAGGTCCTGCTGCTGGCGCTGCTGATCGGTGCCTGCACCCTGGGCGACATGGCCACACCGGTGTGGCACATGACCGCCGACCTGACGTTTTCCCTGCGGCTGGACGGCCTGGGCCGGTTCTTCTGCCTGCTGACCGCCGTGTGCTGGCTGCTGACCATCCCCTATGCCTCCGTCTACATGACCCACGAGGGGCACCATCCCCGTTTCTACGCATTCCTGATGCTGACGGAGGCGGCGGTGCTGGGCGCGGCCCTGGCGGCGGATCTGGTGACCCTGTACCTGTTCTATGAGCTCACCACCCTGCTGTCCTTCCCCCTGGTGCTGCACACCCAGCGGCCCAAGGCCCTGCTGGGCGCGGTAAAATACCTGTACTACTCCGTCTGCGGCGGCTTCATCGCCCTGTTCGGCGTGGTGCTGCTGGCCCAGCAGTCCTCCCTGACCTTCGTCCGTGGCGGCTATTTCCAGACGCTCTCTCCTACCCTGCTGGCTGCGTCGTTTCTGATGCTGCTGGGCTTCGGGGCCAAGGCGGGCCTGTACCCCCTGCACAACTGGCTGCCCTCGGCCCATCCCGTGGCCCCGGCCCCGGCCCATGCCCTGCTCTCCGGCATCATCGCCAAGGTGGGGGCCATCGCTGCCATCCGGGTCATTTACTTCACCGTAGGCGCAGAGGCTCTGCGGGGCACCTGGGTCCAGACCGTGTGCATCGTTCTGACCCTGGTGACCATCTTCATGGGCTCGTTTATGGGCTGCACGGAAAACGGCCTGAAAAAGCGTCTGGCCTACTCCAGCATTTCCCAGATTTCCTATGTGCTGCTGGGCGTATTCCTCATGACTCCGGTGGGTCTGCTGGGGGGGCTTTTGCAGCTGCTGTTCCACGCCCTGGCCAAGATCGGCGTGTTCCAGTCCGCCGGCTCCATCATTTTCCTGACGGAAACGGAAACCATCGACGGCTTTCCGGGTCTGGGCCGCCGGATCCCCGTCACCATGGGCTGCTTTGCCGCCCTGGCTCTGTCCCTGGTGGGCATCCCCCCCTTCGGCGGCTTCTTCAGCAAATGGTATCTGGCTCTGGGCGCCCTGGACGGCATGTCCGCCCCCCTGTGCTATATCATTCCGGCGGTGCTGCTGATCTCGGCGCTTTTGACGGCGGCCTATCTGTTTCCGCCGCTGTGCCGCGCCTTCTTTCCGGGGCAGGATTTCCCGGCCCGGAGCCGGGTCCGGGAGCCGCTGCTGCTGGTGCTGTCCCTGGCACTGTTCGCCGCAGCCAGCCTGATCCTGGGCCTGCTGTCCGGCATCACTGTCCCCGTGATGGAGCACATCACCGGATCCATTCTGTAAGGAGGTGCGCCATATGAATGGAATTCTTCTCCTTCTGCCGGTGTTCCTGCCGCTGGTGCTGGGCCTGCTGTCCTATTTCCTGCCCATCCGCAGCGAGGGGCAGCGCCGCCTGGTATACAGCGTCCTGATCCTGGGCACCACCGCCCTGGCCTGGCTGGCCATCCTCCTGTGCGATGACGGCACGTTCACCCTGCTGCACTTTTCCCACCGGCTGACCATCGCCTTCCGCATGGACGGCGCTGCCCGTCTGTTTGCGGGGTTGTCTGCTACCCTGTGGCCCTTTACCATGCTCTATGGCTTTGACTACATGCGCCACGAAAAGCACCTGCACATGTTCTGGGCATTTTTCACGGCATCCTTCGGCGTCACCCTGGGCATTGCCTTCTCCGCCAACATGATGACCATGTACCTGTTCTATGAGCTGCTGACTCTGGCCACCCTGCCCCTGGTGATGCAGCCCATGACCAAGGCCGCCAAAAAGGCCGGCGTCAAGTACCTGGTATACTCCATCTCCGGCGCGGCCCTGGCGTTTATCGGGCTGGTGTTCCTGGCCATCCACGACGCTTCGGACTTCTCCCTGGGCGGCCACCTGGCGGGCTATGACGGAGATCTGTCCATGCTGCTGGCGGTGTTCGCCCTGTCCTTTGTGGGCTTCGGGGTCAAGGCCGCCATCTGGCCGCTGCACGGCTGGCTTCCCTCGGCGGCGGTGGCCCCCACCCCCGTCACGGCCCTGCTCCACGCGGTGGCCGTGGTAAAGGCCGGTGCCTTCGCCTGCATCCGCCTGATCTATTACAGCTTCGGCCCGGACATTCTGTCCGGCACCTGGGCCCAGCAGCTGGCGCTGCTGCTGCCCATCATCACCATTGTATACGGCTCCTGCATGTCCCTGAAGCAGCGGCACTTCAAGCTGCGGCTGGCTTACTCCACGGTGTCGAACCTGTCGTATATTCTGTTTGCCGCCGCCCTGATGACCACCCAGGCCCTGGCAGCGTCCTTCCTGCACCTGATCGTCCACTCGGTGGTAAAGATCATGGCCTTCTTCACGGCCGGTGCGGTGCTGCATTACGCCCACCGGGAGTATGTGCCCCAGCTGGAGGGCCTGGCCCGGTACATGCCGGTGACCTTCGCCTGCTTCACGGCGGCGGCCTGCGCCCTGACGGGGATCCCCCCCTTCAATGGCTTTGTCAGCAAGTGGTACATCGCCCGGGCGGCGGTGGATATCGGCGGCTGGCTGCCGCTGGTGGGCTTCGCAGCCCTGCTGGTGTCGGCCCTGCTGACGGCGGTCTACATGTTCCAGGTGGTGCTGAAGGCCTGGTTCCCCCGGACGGACGCCCCCGCCATCCCCGAGGGCTCCGCTCATGAGGCGGGCTGGATGATGACGGTGCCCACCGCCGTGCTGGCGGCGGCGTGTCTGGTCATGGGCCTGTTTCCCCGGTGGCTGCTGGACGTGATCGGAAAGGCGGTGGGCCTGTGATGCTGCTTCTTCTGATCCTGCTGCCCCTGATGGGGTCCGTTCCCCTGCTGCTCGTCCGCAGCGAAAGCGAGACGCGGCTGGGCCGCTGGTCCTGCGCCGTCACGGGGCTGACGCTTCTGGTGATGGTGCTGGCTGTATGCACCCGGTTTGGCGCTTCCCTGGATATCCCCCTGTGCGGCATCCACTTTACCCTGGACGGCTTCCGGGCCATCTATGGATTGGTGGTCAGCTTCATGTGGTTCGTGTCCGCCCTGCTGACGCCCCAGTATTTCCGGGGCCACCACCACCTGCGGCGCTACCACTTTTTCTTCCTGCTGTGTCTGAGCTTTACCCTGGGTGTATTCCTGTCGGCGGACCTGTATACCACCTTCCTGTTCTTCGAGCTCATGAGCCTCAGCTCCTACGCCTGGGTGGTGCAGGAGGAATCTCCTGACGCTCTGGACGCCGGCAAAACCTACCTGGCCATTGCGGTGCTGGGCGGCCTTGTGACCCTGATGGGCCTGTTCCTGCTGTACCGGCTGACGGGCACCCTGGTCATCGCCCAACTGCCTGACGCCTGCGCCATGGTAACGGACCGGGGGCAGCTGTGGGCGGCGGCCCTGTGCATCCTGTTCGGCTTTGCGGCCAAGGCGGGTGTGTTTCCCCTGCATATCTGGCTGCCCAAGGCCCACCCGGTGGCCCCGGCTCCGGCCAGTGCCCTGCTGTCCGGCGTCCTCACCAAGGCGGGCATCTTCGGCGCCCTGATCATCACGGCGGACATCCTCCCCGGTGAGCACCGGTGGGGTGTTCTGCTGCTGGTGCTGGGGGCGGTGACCATGGTGCTGGGCGCGGCTATCGCCGTGTTTTCCAACAACCTCAAGTATATTCTGGCCTGCTCCTCCCTGTCCCAGATCGGCTTTATCCTGGTGGGAACGGCGGCCCTGTCCCTGCTGGGGCAGCACAATGCCCTGGCCGCCCACGGTACGGTGCTGTACATGATGAACCACTCCCTGGTAAAGCTGACCCTGTTCCTGCTGGCCGGTGTGGTGTACTGCAATACCCACGCCCTGGACCTGAACCAGATTCGCGGCTATGGCCGGGGAAAGCCCCTGCTGCACGGTCTGTTCCTGTGCGGTGCCTGTTCTCTGGCAGGTATTCCGGGCTTTCTGGGCTATATCAGCAAAACCCTGGTTCATGAGTCCCTGGTAGAGCTGGCCGCCGAAAGCGGCAGTCTGGGCGTTACGGCGGTGGAGTGGCTGTTTCTGTTCTCCGGCGGCCTGACGGCGGCGTATCTCACCAAGATCTATGTGGCCCTGTTCTGGCAGAAGCCCGTCTCCCCCACCGGTAAGACCTGGGGCACACCTATGACCGTCACGGCGCTGGTGCTGGCGGCGCTGCCTCTGCCGGTGCTGGGGCTGCTGCCCCATGGGCTGGCGGAGCCGGTGGCCGCTCTGGCCCTTCCCTTTGTGGGCGGGCATCCCTTTGGCCACGCCGTTCACTACCTGGCCTGGGAAAATCTCAAGGGCGTGGCCATTTCCCTGACCATCGGCATGGCGGTGTATTTCCTGTTCATCCGCCTGGTGCTCATGGACCGCAAGGGCGCGGAGGCCGTGTATCTGGAGCGCTGGCCCCGGTGGCTGAGCCTGGAGGAACGGGTTTATCGCCCGGTCATCCGGGGCCTGTACCGGGTGCTGAACGTGGTGATGCGGGCGGTATGCGATGCGCTGGACTTCCTGGTGCTGGTGGCCCGTCGGACCTTTCTGCGGGACTCCCGGCCCCGGCGCCATAGATCTCCCCGCAGCGCCATGATCCACGCCATGACCCACGGCGGCCAGCGCACGGAACAGGAGGCCGCCGACCGGCTGGGCACCATCCTGGACACCCTCCGCCGGATGGAGGGCAGCCTGTCCTATGCCCTGCTGATGGCCTGCCTGGGATTGTGCATCGTCCTGGTGTGCAT
>OLPE01001823.1_pt1 | contig 10500 bp, 4 predicted proteins | sample 1671901 | NCBI WGS metagenome assembly OLPE01 (sample SAMEA3136624, study PRJEB25190) | human gut metagenome | biome: human gut; feature: human-associated habitat; material: faeces | place: Austria | collected 2013 | reverse complement strand
GATGCGGATGCCGTAGACGGCGTGAAGAATCTGGTTGAAGGAACAGATTACACGATTTCCCTCAGCAAGACAGGAAGAGGAATTACACTGACCGGTACCGGCAACTATACCGGAGAGAGATATTGCGGTGCACCGCGCAATGCGGCGGACGCGAATGTTGTTTTTGACAAGACTTCCTATGTATATACCGGAAGTGAGTGGACACCGGCATTCCAGCTTCTGGTGGACGGGGAGACCATTTCCCAGGCGGATTACGATGCGGTATATTCCGACAATGTCAATGTCGGACAAGCCACATTGACATTGTCGGAAAGAATTCCCTTTACGGAACAAAGACGGTAAATTTTGAGATCAAGGCAAAAGATATCGGCAACAAGGATCAGGAAGAAGTCGGTATGGCTGTGACGGTGACGGCTGCTGCGGCAGGAGGAGCGGACAAGGAGCCGGTCATCACTGCAACCTACAACGGCATGACGCTGGAGAAGGGGACGGATTACACCGTCGGAACAGATATTATCAATGCCGGAAACGGAACCTACCGCCGTGTCATCACCGGTATCGGAAACTATCAGGGAACCTACACGGTGGAGTATCAGGCGGCAGGCGCTGATCTCTCAGACCTGATCCAGAAAGTGACGGCAGCGGCTGTAACTTATAACGGCAATGCACAGACACCGGAACCGGACATTACCTGGAAGAGCGGCAACAACGATCTGGGACTGGTTGAGGGAACGGATTACTCCGTTACTTACGCAAGCAACACGAATGCAGGAACAGCAACCATTACGCTGCAGGGTATGGGAACATACGGCGGTGCAGTGACCGGTAAATTCACAATCGAGCAGGCGGACATGTCAAAGGCGGTATGCTACTATGTGGATGCCGATGGCTCCGAGGTAAGCACTGCAAACTATAAGATGGAATATTCTCCGGACGGAGCAGACGTGAAGCCGAAGGTGGTTGTAAAGTTTGCGCAGGGCGCGGACATGGTAACACTTCCGGAGTCGGACTACAAGCTGACCTATTCTGCGGATACCAAGATATTTGCAGGTACGGCGAGCGTTGAGATTGCGCCGAGCGATTCCAACAGCAATTTTAAGACCGGTACAACGAAACGTCTGACGTATACGATTGCCCAGTGCAATCTTACAAGCACGAAGATTACTGCCAGCATTGACAGAGAGCTGTTTGACTATACGGGAGCAGAGATTGCGCTTCCGACAGAGAGTGTTGTATATCATTCCGCATCAAAGACAGATCATACACTGAAAAAGGGAACCGATTATACGGTGGCATGTTCACCGACAACGGTAAAAGACATCGGAACCTACACGATGACGATTACCGGAAGCGGCAACTATACAGGCGTTGTTACCAAGACGTTTGAGGTTACAGCGGTAGATATCCAGACACTGATCAACGACAAGAACCTTAAGGTAACCAACAGCGCGGACAGGATGGTGACAGGATATGACGGACCATACTGGGCAATGCTGTGGTATTCCAACAATAAAAACGATAATCAGCTTGAGATTTCACTCACGGATAACCAGGGCAATACGCTGGTAAAAGGAACTGATTACGAATTAAAGTATGACGGCATCAAGGATATTTCAAAAGAAGGAAGCACTGCTTCGGTAACGATTACCGGAAAGGGCAAATTCTATGGCAAACAGGAGATCAAGTATCTGCTCGCATCCAAGCTTGATGAGGATTATGATGTATCGGTGAATCCGGCAGAAAACCCGGTATACACAGGAGATCCGATTACGCTTGCTGCGGATGAGATTTCGGTATCGGACGGCGGATTCGGACTCTGGAAGAGCGTCCTTGAGCAGGGAACAGATTATACGGTCAACTACAGTGACGGAACCAACGCGGATCAGGCGATCAATGCCGGGGAGGCGACGGTTACAGTAGAGCAGATCCCGCTGGAGGATCAGCCGACGGCAAACGGATGCTATGTGTACAGCGACGGCGCCACAAAACTGAGTGCAACCTTTACGATTCGTCCGAAGGACATTGCAACCGGTGTTTCCTACGAGGCGATCAAGAAAGCGTACGACGGAAATGCAGTGACCCTTACAGAAAGTGAGATAAAGCTTACTTATAATAAGAAGACATTGACTGCGCCGACCGACTATTCGATCGTGGCTGGCAGCTACGCGAACAACGAGAAACCGGGACCGATGGCAAATGTGACCATACAGGGTAACGGCAACTACACAGGAACGAAGATTATTGTATTCACCATCAGCGGAAAATCCCTGGACGAGATCATCAGCTGGAAGGTGGATGAGAACGAGACGACCTACACCGGCGAGCGTCTGTATCCGAAGATCACCGAGCTGACGCTGAGCGATGGAACAAAGCTTACGACAGCCGATGAGATCGAGAAAGTGATCGCGTATGACGAGTCTTCCTACGCGGACAACCTGAATGCCGGCGAGGCATCCATCACCGTTTCCGGTAAGGGAGATTACTACGGAACAGATGACAGAATATTGACATTTGCGATTCTGCCAAGAAGCCTGGACAACAACTGCACGCTTGGCGGATTAAAGTCCAGCTACACTTACACTTCGGAAGAGATTACACCGGTACCTGCGGTACAGTGCACAGATCTGAAGAAAAAGCTCGGCGAGGATGATTACAAGATTTCCTACGAGAATAATGTGGATGCCGGGACCGCAACTATGACGATTACCGGAAAAGGAAACTATCAGGGAACCTTTACGAAAGATTATACGATTGCGCCGAAGAATCTGGCAGAGCCGGAGGTAAAGATCGCACCGATCGACGCGCAGGAGTACAACGGAATGGCTGTCACACCGGCACCGTCGGTAAGCTACGAATTTGGAGACGGAACCTATGCGTTAAGCCCGGTCAACGATTACACGGTGGCTTACGCGAACAACAAAGGAACCGGAACCGCAACGGTGACAGTGACCGGAACCGGCAACTTTACCGGAAGCAAGACGGCAGAATTCAGAATTGGCCAGCTCATCACAAACGAGACCAAATTTACGATCAGCTGCCCGGCACTCACCGACGGCACACAGTATGTTTATGACGGAAGTGCATTTGAGCCGGAGGTGACGGTAACACGGATCGAGGGCAACAAAAAGCTGGTAAAAGATTCTAACTATTCCGTGACATATACGGATAATATCCACGCGGGAACCGCAACGGTAAGCGTGGAAGGTCTGGGAGGATACGTCGGTGTATGGCAGAAGACTTTTGCGATTGCACCGAGAGATCTTACGGACAGCAGCGTAGAGCTCTCTGTCGGCGGAGTGACCGATGGAAGTTATCAGACACAGTATACCGGAAGCCCGGTAGAGCCTGAAGTGGAGCTTACTTATGACGGACAGAAGATCAGCACGACGGATTACACGGTATCCTACGGGGCGGATCATACCAGCCGCGGAACCGTGACGCTGACGGCAACGGCAAAGGACGGTACGGACTTTACAGGATCGAGAAGCACAACCTATACGATCACACTTGCAAGTATTGGCAATGGCGGATATACACCGGCAAACGGCTTTAAGATCGGAGCGATCGAACCGCAGCCGCTGGTGGACGGAACGGCAACACCGCAGCCGAAGCTGTACTATAACGGAACAGAACTTGTCATGGGTACGGATTATATCTGTACTTATGAGAAGAACGACAGCATTGGTTCCGACGCGGTTGTCATTCTTAAGGGAATCGGCAATTACACAGGAAGCGTGAAGAAGACCTTTAAGATCTGCGCAAACATTGCGGACGCCGAGATTACCGTTCCGGATGAACTGTGGTTCAAAGATTATGTGAATGCCGGAGAGACGGACATTGCAATCGGCGATAAGAACATCACGTTTGACGATCAGATCAGTGTTGTGCTGAACGGAACAACACTTCAGAAAGATACCGACTATACGCTGGTCTATGCAGACAACAGCTGGGTCGGCAACGCAGTAGTTACCATCAAGGGTATGGGAGGCTTTGCGGGAAGCGTGGAGAAGACGGTTCCGATCAAAGCGGATCTTTCGGAGGCAGGCATTCAGGTGGCAATCGGAGATCAGCAGTATACCGGAGATCCGGTGGAGGCAATCCCGAGCATCAGCTACTACGGAACAGAGCTGACATCCGGAAAGCACTTTGTGATTCATACATACGAAAACAACGTGAAGATCGGTGATAAGACTGCGAGCGTGACGGTAATCGGAAATGAGAAAAACGGATTTACCGGAACACTCACAGAGAATTTCAGCATTGTTGCAAATGCGGGAATTCTGGAGGTAAGCGGTGTAGAGAGCAGCTACCTGTACCGCGGAACACAGATCCGCCCGCAGGTTACCGTTAAGATAGGGAACAAGACACTGTCCACGTCCGATTATGATGTGACCTATGGAGAGAATATCAAGGCGGGAACAGACGGCGGAAGCATTATGGTAAAGGGTAAGAACGAGTATGCTGGTCTGATCAAGCTGGTAACCTTTGATATTAACCCACTTCAGATGGACGACCTGAAGGTGCTTGACGGAACGCAGAACGCGATCGGAAGCAGAGAGTACACCGGTAAGGAGATTGTGCCGGAGTTCTCATTGAAGACAACCATCGGATCAACGGATTACATTCTGCCGGCAAGAAGCTATACCATTGCAAAGAAGGCAGACGCGGATAATACGAATGTAGGAACCGGTACAGTCGTGATTACCGGTGATGGAAGCAACGTAATCGGAAGCCGTGAAGTATCCTTCCAGATCGTGGCGAAATCATTGGCAAAACCGTCATCCGGCACCGACCTGATTGCGGTAGAAGTGATTCCGGACAGCTTTTCTTATGACGGAACGGAAAAGAAGCCGACTGTTCTTGTGACATATCAGTACGGAACAGAGGTTGAGGTACGTCAACTGACAGAGGGAAGCGATTTTACCGTTGCATACAGCAACAATATCAATGCAGGAACAGCGACAGCGGTGATTTCCGGTATCGGAAATTATACGGGATCCCGCACCGTGGAATACACGATTACGGAGAAGAGCTTTGACGGAGCGATTGTCACGTTCCCGAACGGAACTTCCTATCCGTATATGGGAAGCGACAACGGGGTGGAACCGGAAGTGCAGGTAACACTGGACGGCAATGTACTCACAGCGGGTACAGATTATGAGGTATCTTATCAGAACAACAAGGCGTGCGGCACAGCGACTGTGACCGTGACCGGAAAAGGAAGCTATGCGGGAAGCGTAACGGCACCGTTTACCATCGTAAGCCACGATATTGCGGCGGCGGATGTGACGGTGGATCCGATTCCGAATCAGGCATACACGGGTCAGCCGGTAATTCCGGAAGTGAAAGTGACCTGCGGCGATTATACCTTAAAGCAGGGTGAGGACTACACGCTGAGCTTTGACACGGACAACACAGAGATCGGCACCGTTCTGATGCGGATCAACGGAACCGGTGGATTTACGAATTACCGCCAGGCCACATTTCATATTGCGAGCGACATCAGCCAGGCGGAGGTCATAGGACTTGACGACAGCTATCCGTTTACGGGAAGCGCATATACGCCGGACGATCTGGGCATTACAGAGGTACGCATCGGCGAAACGGTCCTTACAACAGACTCCTACAGCTTTGCATTTGATGAAAACAGCGATGGCATGAGCGCCGGAACACAGACCCTTCTTCTGATCGGTCAGGGAAGCTACGGCGGAACCAAGAAATGCACCATCGAGATTACGCCGAAGGACATCACCGATGAAGATGTGGTGATGAGCGGATTTGAGGACACGGTATCCTACTCAGAGCAGATTACACAGAACGTAACGTTCCAGTGGGGTGAGATCGCACTCGTAAGAGACACCGATTACACCGTAACATGCAGACCGGCAGGAGTGGCAGGAACCTACGAGATGGAGGCAGCCGGAACCGGCAACTATACAGGAACCGTTACAAAACAGTTTTCCGTAGACCAGACGCCGATCGACGGACTGGAAGTGAAGGGTGTTTCTTCTACTTACACTTATACCGGAAAAGCAATCACACCGGAGCCGGAAGTATGGGCAGACGGCGTGCAGCTGGAAAAAGATAAGGATTACACGGTATCCTATGAAGACAACATCAACGCGGGTGTAGCGAAGCTGGTAATCACAGCAAGCGGAACCCATTATGCAGGTACTAAGGAACTGAGCTTCCAGATCCTGCGCAAGAGCATACATCTGTGCGACATCGGTTCGATTCAGACACAGGTATATACCGGATCTGACATCAAGCCGACCGTGACGGTGGAAGATGACGGCAAAGCCCTGGAACTTTTAAGCGACTACACACTGATGTATTCCAACAACCGCAAGGCAGGTACCGGTGTGGCGGCAGTTGCAGGAAAAGGCAATTACACGGCAACAAAGAACCTGACGTTTGACATCAGACCGTGCGATGCGGGCGCGGCGGTTGTGACAGGCGCATCCGCAGACAGTCTGTCCATCAGCTGGACGGGCGACGGTGCCGTGACGGGATACGAAGTATACCGTGCCGGCGCAGATGGAAAGTGGCAGCAGGTAACGCGTACCAGAGACGCTTTCTATACCGATAAAAAGCTTGCGGCAGAGACAACATACTCTTATAAAGTAAGAAGCTACCTGGTGGCGGACGGCGAGACTTACTACGGTGAGTTTACCGGAGCAGTTACCGGAACAACCACAAAATAAAGACAGAGAGGAGGGAGAGCGGTTCCGATCATGGCGGCATATAAGATAGGGAATTTTACATTTGACACAGAAGAGGAATATGCCAGAGGACTCGAAGATGCGAAGAAAATCGAAAAGATTCAGAGCACCGTCGATCTCAATGAACCGGAAACCGCTCTACGCCTCTATTGGCTGATCCGAACAGGGAAGATCAAGTTCGGCAGCAAAGTCGGCAAGAAATTTTTTCTTGATATTGCAGATGCCGTGGCAAAATCCGCGGCAAAAAATATAACGCAGGCACAGGCACCGGAACAACAGGCGGGGGAGGAACCCCGGCAGGGGGCGCAGGACCGCAGCAGAAAGATTCTCGGTGCGGTGTGTGTGACGGCCGCATTTCTATGTTTTGGCTGGTATTTCTGGTCAGATTACACGAATCACCGCGGCAGTCAGGCGAATGAGTATTTGAAGATGTTAAAAGAAAATCCGACAGAAGCTGCAGAGATGGTGGACAATGACACCTTTTTTTCGGAGGACGCACCGGAACTTGCGGCGGGATTAGACCAGACGGAGCGGGAGAACGAACCGCCTCCTCCGGTTCTGCCGGAATATGAAGCCATCGTGGCGCAGCACAGTGATTTTGCCGGATGGATCACCATTGACGGGACGAAGATTGACTATCCGGTCATGCTTACCCCGAATGACGGGGATTATTATCTGAAGCGTAATGTAAACGGGGAGGACGATATCAACGGAACCTTGTTTATGGATCCGAGAACGGATCTGGTGCAGCGCAGCACCAATATTATTATCTACGGACATAACATGAAAAGCGGTGCGATGTTCGGAAGTCTCAAGAAGTATCTGGATGAAGATTACTGGAGGGAGCACGCGCAGATCAGATTTGATACAATTTATGAGAAAGGCACCTATGAAGTGTTTGCCGTCTGTCTGGCAAAGGTGCAGTACCGGAATTCACAGGAATTTCGTTATTATGATTTTATACAGGCGGATTCCGAGGAGGCGTTTAACGACTACCTCGATCATATCATACAACTCTCGGTGTTTACCGGAACAGATCTGCCGGTCTACGGGGACGAGCTATTGACCCTGTCGACCTGTAACAATTTTACAGAAGACGGAAGACTGTTTCTGGTGGCGAAGAAATGCAGGGAAGCAGAGTAAAAGCGTGGGATCGCGCGTGAGGTTTACGGGCGGGCTGCGGCGAAATAAAGGATGATGGGAGAGAGTGCTAATGAAATACCGGATAAAACGAAAAATAGGTTATGTGCTGGTCGTTGCCATGCTTGTGGTGATGATCTATCCCGGAGAGCTCAGTGCAGCGTCCGGTCAGGAGGACGGATTTGTCATAAAAGGGACAACCCTGCAGGGGTATGTCGGAGCGGAGAACGCGGTTGTTATTCCGGACAATATTACAAAAATTGATGATGATGTATTCCTCAATACGACGATCACATCGGTGGAGATCCCGGACAGTGTGACAACCATCGGAGATAACGCATTTGCAGGATGTGAATATCTGACCGAGGTCACGGTTCCGGACAGCGTGACAAAGATCGGAGACAATGTGTTCTACGGCTGTACCAGTCTGGAAAGTGCAACGTGGGAGAGCAAGGAAGGAATCGGCGATGGCACATTTGCAGAGTGTGCAGGACTGACGGACTTAAGTATTTCCAAGGAACTTCCATCAATCGGAAAAGAAGCATTTAAAAATTGTGAGTCCCTCGAGAGCATCGTGATACCCGAGGCGACCAAAACCATTGCGTCGGACGCATTTGACGGATGTGTCAACATGCAGTCCATTGACGTGGAAGAGGGAAATACATACTTTATGTCATACGACAATGCGCTCTACACGGCGAACGGGGTTACGTTATACCGCTGCCCGCAGGGGGCGAGAACCATCGAGGTGTATGACGGTACCAAGATGATCGGTGAAAATGCATTTTACGGCTGCAAGCTTGGAAAAGTCACACTTCCGGAGAGCGTGACAACCGTGGAAGACGGCGCGTTTGACGGCAGTGAGATTCAGACACTCTGCCTTGGCAAAGCCTTAGAAACGTTTGGCGAGCAGAATACTTCTTTCAAGATCCACTCGATTGAAGTGCCGGGAAGCGCTCCGGCTGCACCGAAGCTGGTGGAGACGTACGGTGCGATTGTGGTGACGGATTATAAGCCGGACGACACCGAGGATACGGAGAAACCGACCGAGGACACGGAAAAGCCGACGGAAGACACGGAGAAACCGACCGAGGATACAGAAAAGCCGACGGAGGATACGGAGAAGCCGACCGAGGACACGGAAAAACCGGCAGATGACAATAACAACAATAACAACAATAACAACAATAACAACGACAATAATAACAGCGGTAACAACAATAACAGCGGCGACAACAGCAATAACAATAACAGCAGTAATAACAATAGCAGCAATAACAGCAGCAACACGAGCAGTGGTAATAACAGCAGCAGTACGGGCAGCGGAAGCGGCAGCAGCGGAAAGAGTAACGGCACATCATCTGGAAGAGGCAGCAGAAGCGGCAACGGTAGTGGAAGAGGCAGCGGTGCGGTAAAGGGCAGTGCCGGAGCGGCAGGCGCGCAGAGCAGCGGTACCGGATCGGCGGCAGCGACGACGGCGTAGACACAGGGAGATGTGCAGCCGACAGCGGCGGAAGTGCCTGCGACGACCAGATTTGCAGAGCAGGGAACCGCATATATCACCGGAAATGAGGAACTGAAGGGCTGGGATGCGATTTACACGCAGATGACGGTGGCGGATCCAGGTTCAACGATCTATATTACCATGAACGGCACCACGGTTGTGCCGAAGGATATTCTGACACTGGCGGCAGATAAGCAGCTGACGCTGGTTCTGGATATGGGAAATGGAATCTCATGGACGATTGACGGAAGCAGCATTGACACAAGCGTTGTAGCAGATACGGATTTTGGCGTGGAACTGGGAACAAGCAATGTGCCGGCGAACCTGCAGAGCACAGTAACCGGAAGCGGATGGTCAACGCAGATGCATCTGGCGCACGACAACCTGTTTGGCCTGACGGCGCAGCTGACCGTAAATGTCGGTGCGGCGAACGCCAATAAGCTGGGCACTTTGTTCTATTATAATGTAGATAATCAGATCCTGGAGTATATGGGACAGTCTGATACAGATGCGGACGGCAATGTGTCATTTTCCTTTGTGCATGCGTGTGATTATGTCATCGTAGTGGATGAGCGTCACTCGGATTCAACGGCGCAGGCAACCTCCGGGTTTGTGATTACACCGGCAGGCGGAAGCCAGGCGGAAAGCCAGCCGGCAGAGACGACGGAAGCGGCGGAGACGGAGCAGCCGGCGGATAATGCGCAGGCGGCGGATGACTCGCAGGTAAAGGATGAGACGCCGAAGACCGGACAGTCGTTAAATCCGAAATATGTTCTGTGTATCGGTGTGATGCTGCTGGGAATCTATATGATTCTGACCAGTGAGAGACAGGAGAAGCAGAGAAAACGGGCAAATGGCTGATCGTTTGGTATAAACATGTAAAAATGTGGAAGAATAGATAGATGGAAGATATCCGTTGGGAGTTTTCCATCTTTTCTTTTTGCATGCAGAACTCTTTTTTACCCGCGTATTCCGCGAAATTCAAGGAAATTTTGGAAAAGAACTTGACAAAAAAAGATAGGGTTAATATAATGATTTAGCGTGCATACGTACGCCGAGATCAATTTATGATCTCATACAAATAAAACAGGAGGTGAAAATAATGCCAACATTTAACCAGTTAGTAAGAAAAGG
>OLPE01001822.1_pt1 | contig 10502 bp, 7 predicted proteins | sample 1671901 | NCBI WGS metagenome assembly OLPE01 (sample SAMEA3136624, study PRJEB25190) | human gut metagenome | biome: human gut; feature: human-associated habitat; material: faeces | place: Austria | collected 2013 | reverse complement strand
GCAACGCTGAGTGCATCTTATGACAATCAGAAACTGACCTGCAGCGTAACCGTAAAAACACCGGAAAACAACGGTGGAGACAATGGAAACAGCGGATCGAATGACAGTAACAATGGCGGAAATACAGGTGGAAACAGCGGATCGAATGACAGTAACAATGGCGGAAACACAGGTACGGACAACGGAAACAGCGGCAACACAGGAACGACGCTGACCGGCAAGCAGCGGTTTGCATCACTTTTATATGAAAATGCACTCGGCAGATCGGCAGCACAGAGCGAACTGGATTATTGGGCGCAGGAGCTGACAAATGGCAGAACGGGTGCGGAAGTGGCATACGGCTTTTTATTCAGCGAGGAGTTTCAGAATCATAATTATAACAATGCCGATTACGTGGAGCATCTGTATCTGAGCCTCATGGGACGTGCATCGGATTCGGACGGAAAAGCGGGCTGGGTCAAGACACTGGAAAACGGAACCTCCAGACTTTATGTGTTCCGCCAGTTTATCAATTCAGAGGAATTCCAGCAGCTGTGCAATATGTATGAGATTCAGAAGGGCGATGTCTCATTGACGGAAGAACGCGACCAGAACTATAATGTTACAAGTTTTGTCGCCAGAAATTATACACAGTTTTTAAGCAGGAATTATGATACGGACGGTTTGAACCACTGGTGTGAAGCGATCAACCATCACACGCAGTCCATGCAGGAGATTGCTTATGGATTTGTCTTTTCCACAGAGTGCAGTAATAAGAATTTGTCGAATACCGAATATGTAAAAATGCTGTACCGCGGATGCTTTGACAGAGAGGGAGATGATGCGGGAATAAGCGATTGGACAAATGCACTGAACTCTGGTATGATGGACAGGACACAGGTGTTCTGGGGGTTTGCAAATTCACAGGAATTTGCAAATATGGTAGAAAGTTATCATCTATAAGTAAAAGGGAATGACAATATGAGCAAAGCATTGATTGTAGGTGCGGCAGGTTTTGTTGGAAGTTATCTTGCACGTGAGGTAAAAGATCATCATGGAATGGAGGTTCATGCGACAAAGCTGGCGCATGAACAGTTGGAGATACCGGGAGTGGCGATTCATGACTTAAATATTTTGAATAAGGATGAGATCGTTGCATTGCTGTACGAGGTGCGCCCGGATTATATTTTTCATCTGGCGGCACAGAGTTCGGTCAGTGTAGCATGGAAGAATCCGGGGCTTACGATTGACATCAATGTCAAGGGAAGCGTGAATCTGATGGATGCGGTGCGGGAGCTTTTTTACAAACCGCGCGTACTTCTGATCGGATCCGGTGAAGAGTACGGGCATATCCGGGAAGGGGAGACGCCGATCAAAGAGGACAACTACCTTCGACCGGGCAATATCTATGCGGCAACGAAGGTCTGCCAGAATATGATCGCCAGCATCTATACGCAGGCGTATGATATGCAGCTGATGATGGTCCGGGCATTCAATCACATCGGACCATGTCAGTCACCGATCTTTGTCATCTCGGATTTCTGCAAGCAGGTAGCGGAGATCGAGGCGGGAAAGAAAGAACCGGTGATGTATGTCGGAAATCTGGCGGCAAAGCGGGATTTTACGGATGTACGAGATGTTGTGCGTGCATATGCGCTTCTGGTACAGAGCGGAACTGCAGGTGAGACTTACAATGTCGGCAGCGGACACGCTCACGAGATCCGGGAGATTCTGGATCTGATTATCTCGCTTTCAACAAAGGAGATCCGGGTGGAGATTGACCCGAACAAGATCCGGCCGGTCGACGTTCCGATCATTGAGGCGGATATTACCAAATTAAACGCGGCGACCGGATGGAAACCGCAGATTCCGCTGGAGCAGACGATTCAGGAAATTCTGGATTACTGGCGGGAGAGAGTATAGCGTGATGGAGGAGATTGAGCGGATGGAAAAGATGTTTTCTTCGGAAGGGGTTACAAAGTCAGACCGTATGCTTCACACACCTGGAATGTTTGCCAAAAATCATTTGCTCTATGTGCAGGAGGTAGGAAGACTGGAAAGCCTCGTACCGCATGTGTGCAGGAGGGAGAATCTGGATTCTTATCTGATTTTTGAAGTGGTAGCGGGAAAGGGAAGCATTTCCACGGAAGGACAGACGATTGAACTGCATAAGGATGAGTGCGTGTGGATCGATTGTCACAAGGCTTTTGAACATGTCAGCAGCGAGGATGAGCCGTGGAAGCTGGCGTGGGTTCATTTTAATGGGAACTGTGCAGCGGAGTTCTATGAGCTGTTTCATAAAAAAAATGCGGTGCCTGTCTTTAAGACGAGTGAGAAAGAGGATGTTGCAGATCTGATCGGGAAGATTCTTGAAGGCGTAAAGGAAAATGCGTCGGAACTGGCGATTCACAGTATGTTGACGCAGCTGGTTACGGGATGTTTGCAGGAGACGACCGGCAAAGATACCATGGAGGAGGTTCGTGAGTTTATTAATGCAAATTTTGCAGAGGCAGGTATCTATACATTGCTGACAGATCGTTTTGGTATGGAGCAGAGCCTGTTAGAGCAGAAGTTCCTTGGCAGCTACGGCATCAGTGTGCGGGATTATATTTTAAACCGCAGGTTTAATGCGGCAAAAGAATTGCTTCGTTTTACGATCCAGCCAATGAGTGAGGTGATCACAGAATCCGGGATTGGCAATGAAGATTTGTTCTACCAGCTGTTCCGGGAGAATGAAAATATGACGCCGGAAGAGTACCGGAAGAACTGGGCACAATGGATTAAAGATTAAAGAAAAGAGGGAAAAAGCATGAGTTACATGGAGACTTACAAAGAGTGGTGCACAAACCCGTATTTTGATGAGAATACAAAGGCAGAACTTGCTGCAATAGGGGACGATGCGGCGGAGATTGAGGATCGTTTTTACCGTCAGTTAGAGTTTGGAACCGGCGGACTGCGCGGCGTGATCGGAGCGGGAACGAACCGCATGAACATTTATACCGTGCGTCAGGCGACACAGGGACTGGCGAACTACATTCTCTCCCAGAACGGACAGGAGAAGGGAGTGGCGATCGCCCACGATTCCAGAATCATGTCCACCGAATTTGCGGATGAGGCGGCGCTCTGCCTGAACGCAAACGGCATCAAGGCGTATGTGTTTGACAGCCTGCGTCCGACGCCGGAGCTTTCCTTTGCCGTGCGCGAACTCGGCTGCATTTCCGGAATTGTGATTACGGCGAGCCATAACCCGAGAGAATACAACGGCTACAAGGTATACTGGGAGGACGGCGCACAGATCACACCGCCGCACGACAAGAATATCCTGGCGGAAGTGGCGAAGGTGACATCCTTTGACCAGGTGAAGACGATGAAAAAAGAGGATGCCGTTGCGGCAGGACTTTACAAGGTCATCGGAAAAGAGATCGACGACCGTTACATGGAGGAACTGAAGAAGCAGTCGATTCATCCGGAAGTCATCAAAGAGATGGCGAAGGACATCAGGATTGTATACACACCGCTCCACGGAACCGGTAACCTTCCGGTGCGCCGCGTGTTAAAGGAGCTTGGATTCGAGCAGGTGTACGTGGTAAAAGAGCAGGAGCTGCCGGACGGTAATTTCCCGACGGTATCCTACCCGAACCCGGAGTCCCCGAAGGCATTTGAGCTTGCGTTAAAGCTGGCAAAAGAAGTCGATGCGGACATCGTGCTCGCGACAGACCCGGATGCAGACCGTCTTGGCGTGTACTGCAAGGACACAAAGACCGGCGAGTATGTGACATTTACCGGAAATATGTCCGGTATGCTGATTGCAGAGTACATCTTAAGAGAGAAGACAGCGATGGGAACCATGCCGGAGAACCCGGCGCTCGTGGAGACGATCGTGACGACCGATATGGCAAAAGCGATCGCGGCAGCCTACAACGTGAAGCTGATAGAGGTGCTGACCGGATTTAAGTATATCGGAGAGCAGATCAAGTTCTTCGAGCAGCAGCATACGTATCACTATGTATTCGGACTGGAGGAGAGTTACGGCTGCCTGGCAGGAACCTACGCGAGAGACAAGGATGCGTGCGTGGCGGTCATGATGCTTTGCGAGGTGGCTTCCTGGTGCAAGAAGCACGGCAAGACCCTGTGGGATGCAATGCTGGATATGTATGAGAAGTACGGCTATTACAGAGAGGGATTGGAGACGAAGACCTTAAAGGGAATCGACGGTGCGGCACAGATTCAGTCGATGATGAGTGAGTACCGCACGAACCCACCGAAGGAGCTGGGCGGTCATCGGGTACTGGCGGTGCGCGATTACAAGGAGGACACCAGAAAGGATCTTTCTACTGGCGAGGTGACAAAGACCGGACTGCCGGCATCCAACGTACTTTATTATGAACTTTCCGACAATGCGTGGTGCTGTGTGCGCCCGTCCGGAACGGAGCCGAAGATCAAATACTACTTTGGCGTAAAGGGGACTTCCCTTGCAGACGCGGATGCAAAGCTTGCGGCATTGAAGGAAGATCTGTTGAAATAAGAAGCGGGAGATGGTATGGGAGCAATTCATTATTACGAAAAAGAACGGGTTTTTAAACTGGATACACCACATACCAGTTATCTGATCGGTATCGTGGATGAAGAAAAGTTTTTGGGACATATCTATTACGGCGCAAAGATCACGGACTATGACGTCCGTGCGCTGATGCGCACCGGGGAGGCACCGTTTGTTCCTTCACAGAACAACCGCGACCGGAGCTCTTTTCTGGATGCGTTTCCGATGGAGTATCCGGGGCACGGCGTCGGCGATTACAGGGAGAGTGCGATTTCCGTATCGGACAAAAACGGCAATACGGCGGTGCAGCCGCTTTACAGGGAGCATAAGATCTATGCGGGCAAACCGGGACTTCCGGGACTTCCGGCCACGTTCGGCAGCGAAGAAGAGTGTGAGACGCTTGAGATTGTGCTGGCGGATGAAGTGCTGGATCTTACGGTCACATTGTACTACACGGCATTTTATGACGTGGATGTCATTACGCGGAGCGTGCGCGTGACGAACCATGCCAAAGAACCGGTGTATCTTACGAAGGTATTTTCTACGGCGTTGGATCTTGACGCGGAGGATTACCGGATGCTGACGCTGCATGGTTCCTGGGCGAGAGAGCGACAGATCGAATACCGCCAGATCGGCTACGGAAAACAGTCTGTTGGCTCCTGCCGCGGTGAATCTTCCCATCAGGAGCACCCGTTCGTGGCGCTGGTGTCCGCAAACGCCGGACAGGAGCAGGGGCGCGTGTACGGATTCCATTTTGTGTATTCCGGCAATTTCCTGGCGCAGGTGGAGAAGAACCAGTTTGATTCCCTGCGCGTGGTGCTGGGAATTCATCCGCAGGATTTTAAGTGGGAATTAAAGCAGGATGAGACATTTACGGCACCGGAGGTTGTGATGACTTATTCGGATGCCGGGCTTGGCAGGATGACGAGAACGCTGCACGATCTCTACCGGAAGCATCTGATCCGTAGCCCGTATAAGGACAGGGAGCGCCCGGTGCTCATCAACAACTGGGAGGCAACCTACTTTGACTTTGACACGGAGAAGCTGCTTGCGATTGCGAGAGAGGCGAAGAAATCCGGAATCGAGATGCTGGTCATGGACGACGGATGGTTCGGCCACCGCAACGATGACAACACAAGTCTCGGCGACTGGCAGGTAAACGAGCAGAAGATTACGGGTGGATTAAAACGGCTGGTCGATCAGGTGAATGAGATCGGATTAAAGTTCGGCATCTGGTTTGAGCCGGAGATGATCTCGCCGGATTCGGAGCTGTACCGGACGCATCCGGACTGGGCGATTGCCCTTCCGGGGAGAATGCCGTGCCGGTCGAGAAATCAGTATGTGCTCGATCTCTCCAGAAAAGAAGTGCGGGATTATGCGTATGAGTGTGTGGCATCCATTTTGCGCAGCGCGAACATCGCTTATGTCAAGTGGGATATGAACCGGCAGCTGACCGATCTGGGAAGCGGTGTGCTTCCGGTGGAAAAGCAGGGAGAATTGCTGCATCGCTATGTACTGGGCGTCTATGAATTACAGGAGCGTCTGATCACCGAATTTCCGCAGCTGCTTCTCGAGAACTGCTCCGGCGGTGGGGCGAGATTTGACCCGGGAATGTTGTATTACAGTCCGCAGATCTGGTGCTCCGACGACACGGATGCCATAGAGCGCTTAAAGATTCAGGAGGGAACGGCGCTGCTGTATCCGCTCTCTGCGATCGGCGCGCATGTGTCCGACTGCCCGAACCACACGGTGGGACGCGTGACTCCGTTTGAGACCAGAGGAAATGTGGCGCTGGCGGGTACGTTCGGCTACGAGCTGGATGTGACAAAGCTTCCGGAGGAAGACCGGGCGAAAATTCCGGGGCAGGTGGCGCTGTACCACAAATATCATGCGCTGATACGAAGCGGCGACTATTACCGGATCGCTTCCTATTCGCAGAATGATTCGTTTGACTGTTATGAGGTGGTGGCAAAGGATCAGTCGGAGGCGCTGATCACCTTTGTTCAGGTGCTTGGCAGACCGAATGTGCACAGCAGACGGATCCGGATACCGGGACTTGATGAGAAGAAAAAATATCGTGTTGAGACAACGGGGGAAGTGTACTGCGGAGATACCCTCCTGCATGCGGGACTGAATGTTCCGGCGATGTGGGGAGATTTCCAGTCGGCACTGATACACTTATCCGAGGTGCCTGATGAACAGTAGTTGGAGGATGAAAAAATGGCAAAAGCGGTAAAGCTGGCAGATATTGCGGGACAGCTTGGCGTGAGTACGGTTACCGTATCGAAGGCGCTGTCCGGACAGAAAGGCGTCAGCGAGGAACTGCGGGAGAAGATAAAAACGCTTGCCGATGAGATGGGATACAAACAGCCGTCCGCCAGGCGGCGCGAACACGCGGTAAAAAGCTATAATATCGGTGTGCTGATTGCCGAGCACTGGCTGGATAAGTATGATTCCTTCTATCTGCAGATGTATCAGCAGGTGGCGACGCGCGCGGTGGCGAAGGAATGTTTTACGCTGATGGAAGTGGTCAGCGCACAGATGGAGACTGCCTGCGAGATGCCGAAGCTTGTGCAGGAGCAGAAGGCGGACGGTCTGATTATCATCGGACGCCTGACGGGAGAATATCTGAAGTTTTTGAATGAAAAAGCAAAAATTCCGCTTCTGTATATGGATTTCTGTGACGAGAAGACAGATACGGATGCGGTGATTTCGGACAGCTATTACGGTGCTTACCGCATGACGAATTATCTGTTCGACATGGGACACAGGGAGATTGCCTATGTGGGAACCCTGCTTGCAACGGGATCCATCACGGACCGCTATCTGGGGTATACGAAATCCCTGATGGAGCACGGCGTTGCGGTGAGGGGGGACTGGACGATCGCAGACCGCGACATCCATACGGGCAAGATTGATATGGACCGGCTGTTGCAGCTGCCAAAGGAGATGCCGACGGCTTTTGTGTGTAACTGTGATCTGACGGCGAGTTTTCTGATCCGCAGGCTGCATGAGCACGGATACCGTGTGCCGGAGGATATATCGGTTGTGGGATATGACAATTATCTTTTCCCGGGACTCTGTGATGTGGCGATCACCACTTATGAGGTGGATATGAAGGAGATGGCGAGACAGACGGTTCACACGCTGATCAAGAAAATGGCAGGCGAACCGTACCGCCAGGGAATCTGTATCGTCGAGGGACATATGGTCACAAAGGACAGCGTAAAAGCCAGAAAAAATATGGGTTAGTGCAGGGAAGACTGCCGGAATTGCAGAGGTGTGATTCCGGCATCTTTTTTGAACAGATTGATAAAATGTGTCGTGTTTTCAATCCCTACGGCGGCGCTGACCTCACGGATGGTGAGGGTTGTCGTGCGCAGCAGCGTGCGTGCGGCTTTCAGCCGGACCCGGTTCAGATACTGGATTGGCGGAACACCGATGCAGTCTGAAAAATCATGGCAGAGCCGGTAGCGGCTGACTCCGAGAGAACTCTCGAGCGCGGCGAGAGAGTGGGAATGTGCGTAATCGGTGTCGAAAATCTCTTTCATGTGTGCCACATGCGCGGGAAGGGAAGGCGTCGATGCAGCACGGCGGGAAGCGGCGAGGGAGGACAGGACAAGCGAGAGCATGGCGGTCAGATGAAGCGAGGAAACCGGTTCATCGGAGAGCAGCTCGCGGGAGAGGCAGGGCAGAATACGCCATACGATGTCATCCGCCTCGGTCCGGTTCGTATGAAAAATGCGGTCGTTCGCACACAAAAACGGAAGATATTCCGAAAAATACTCTGTGGACAGATAAAAACAGTGGTAGCAGAAAGGGGTATGCGTCGTGGAAAACCGGTATGCGGTCTGATCCGGAAGAAGCATGAGATCCCCCGGTGCAAGCTGGCAGGATTCCGGCTCCTGCACAGCGTCGCCGGCAGTCGTTAAAGTGCCGCTTCCGGATTCGACATAGAGAAAGAGGAGGTACGGCAGCGCATCCCGCGTCAGACGGACGGGGGACGCGTAGCTGATGCGCCCTCCTGCAGGGACAAAACGGTTGTGTACAGCCGATGTGTCCTCGCGGAAAACGAAAGCCGGGTCGTCTGAAAGATCGGAAAAACGAATGCCGTTTCCGGCTGCCCCGGAGAAGTGATAAGCCTGATTCAGGCGTGCCTTGATCGTGATGGGTTCCATAAGAATCGGTCCTTTCTGCATAACTATCCTATATTATAGCGGAACTATTTTGCAATACAATAGGTTTCTTGATTATTAGGTTAAAAAATAGCAAAAATTAAGTAATTAAAATTAAATTAAGAGGAAAAAGAGAGAAAAAGAAGAGGCTAAAAATATGAAAAATGACTAAAAACAGGATATAAAATTTGTATAACATGTGGAAAATGCAGGAAAACGCAAGAAAATAATATATTGTGCAATAATATGTGATGACTAAAAATAGAAAAAATATATAATTAAATTAAGCTACAAAATGAGCTATAAAAAAGGAGGATTTTTATTATGAAGTTGAAAAAAGTTCTGGCAGTCAGCCTGGCAGCAGCAATGACTTTGAGCATGGCAGCATGCGGCGGCAGTTCATCTGACAGCAGCGCAGCATCTGATGATGCGACAACAGGAAGTGTGGCAGCAACCACAACTGGGAGTGGGGATGCAGCAGAGACCACAGATGGTGCTCTGAATTATGCAAGCATCAAATTGGGCGAGGATTACACCGATATCACGACAACCATCCATGTATTCAACCAGAGAACCGATATGTCCGAGGACAGCTATCCGGGAAAGAACTGGGAAGCTTACATTGCTGATTTCAATGAGATGTACCCGAATATCACCGTAGAGGTTGAGACGGATACCAATTATTCCGACGATTCCCTGCTTCGTTTACAGAGCGGTGACTGGGGCGACATCATGATGATCCCGGCAGTTGACAAGGCAGACTTAAGTGAGTATTTCCTGCCGTACGGTACACTCGATGAGATGGAAGGACAGATCAAGTTCGCAAATACCTGGGATTACGACGGACTGGTATACGGTGTTCCTTCTACCGGCAATGCACAGGGTATTGTATACAACAAGAGAGTCTTCACAGAGGCCGGCGTTGCAGAGACACCGAAGACACCGGATGAGTTCATCGCGGCACTGCAGGCAATCAAGGATTACGATTCTTCCATCATTCCGCTCTACACGAACTATGCAGACGGATGGCCGATGGAGCAGTGGGACGGACAGATCGCAGGTACGACAACCGGTGATTCTACCTATATGAACCAGAAGCTTCTTCACACAAAGGATCCGTTCCAGGATTACGGCGATAACACACATCCGTATGCACTGTACAAGGTACTCTACGATGCAGTGGCAGACGGACTGACAGAGGATGACTTCACCACAACGTCCTGGGAAGATTCCAAGGGCATGATCAACAGAGGCGAGATCGCGGCCGATATAGGCATTCTCATCGCTCACTTTTCCTTCGATAAAGACATAAAGCTCTCTGCCCTTCATCTCCTCGTTCTTGTCGAAGATGATCTCCTCCTGCAGTTCCATGACATCCGCCTGCCACTCTTTCTTCGTCTCCTCGTCAATCTGATCCGGGAACTCCGCCGCAGGTGTTCCCTCCTCCGAAGAGTAGGTGAAAGCTCCGAGTCTGTCGAACTCCATATCATTGATAAACTGCATCAGCTCCTCGTGCATCTCCTTCGTCTCTCCCGGAAATCCGCAGATAAGCGTTGTCCGGAGCGTGATGTCCGGAATCCGCTCTCTCAAATGCGTGATAATGCGCACAAGATCCGCGTTGCTGGTGCGTCTGCCCATCCGCTTTAACATGGTATCGTTGGCGTGCTGGATCGGCAGATCCAGGTAGTGACAGACTTTCTCATTGCGGGCAATGGCGTCAATCAGCTCCTCATAGATCTCCTCCGGATAGCAGTACATAATGCGGATCCAGAACAGTCCCGGAATCTCATTTAACGCATCCAGCAGCT
>OLPE01001820.1_pt1 | contig 10507 bp, 6 predicted proteins | sample 1671901 | NCBI WGS metagenome assembly OLPE01 (sample SAMEA3136624, study PRJEB25190) | human gut metagenome | biome: human gut; feature: human-associated habitat; material: faeces | place: Austria | collected 2013 | reverse complement strand
ATACGGTCATGCCGGGACTGGCGGTCAATGATTTTGGCGATTCGATCCGTTTCGGTGCGAGCACCGGTGCGGAGGATGAGAAGGATCTGACGAAGATTTCCTGTGATCTGGATCTGTTTGAAGCTTACACGAAGGGCTTTATCGAAGGATGCGCGGGAGCCCTGACCGAAGAAGAGTTGAATCAGCTTGTGAATGGTGCAAAGATGATGACGCTGGAATGCGGCATCCGCTTCCTGACGGATTATCTGGAGGGGGATCATTACTTCAAGATCCACAGAGACGGACAGAATCTGGACCGTTGCCGTACCCAGTTCAAGCTGGTAGCAGACATGGAACAGAAAGAGATGGAAATGCAGGAAATCGTAAATAAATATCGATAAGCTGGCGAGAAAAGAGTCGGAGCTATCACTCGTGATTTCGGGTGGATCGTTCCGGCTCTTTTTTTGCTTTGTGCGTTTTATAAAACAAAACTACTCAGCATCGGGATGCGAACCGTCCAAGCTCTCTTTGCACTATCGCCGGGTCCTTGCAAGTGCTGTCGAATCCGGTCACAATGGCGAGAAATATGAAAGAAAACGTTTTAGGAAAAGACGAAAAAAGTCGAAAGAAAAGCACTGCACGGCATGCCGGAAGCCGGTGTGTTTTTCGTAAAGCGAAACGACATAAAGTAAAAATGCATAAAACAAAGGTGATAAAACGTATAAAAGTGACGAAACGACGGAAAATAATAAAATCATATTGACAAAACCGGTAGATTGCTGTTTAATATGAATCAGAAAACGATTAAGTAAAGACACGTTACACAAGTCAAAGGAGAAACGTATGGTTTCCATGAAGGATGTTGCGGCAGCCTGCGGAGTATCAGTAGCGACTGTCAGTAAAGCATTAAGCAATCACCGGGACATCGGTGAGAGGACCAGAAAGCTGGTGAAAGAGACGGCAGAGCAGATGGGATATCTCCCAAATCAGTCTGCCAGATATTTAAAGACAAATCGAAGCTACAATATTGGCGTACTGTTCGAGGATGCAGCCGGGAGCGGTCTGACACATGATTTCTTTTCCGGAGTACTGCAGAGCCTCAAAAAGACAGCGGAGGCAAGGGGATATGATGTATCATTTCTGAACAGTACGAGCTTGGATATGTCCTATGTGGATCGGGCAAGGTACCGTGGGTTTGACGGAGTGGCAATTGTCTGTTGCCTCGATTATGACAACCCGAAGGTAGCGGAGCTGCTTCGCAGCAGCATCAAGGTAGTCACAATCGACTATCTCGCGAACAACCGCACGGCGATCCTCTCCGGGAACACGGAAGGGATGCACTGCCTGATGGATTATCTCTTTTCTATGGGACATACGAAGATCGCATATATCTGCGGCGACAGCAACAGCGTCACGAGACAAAGGCTGGCCGCCTACTACAGGAGCATGGAGGAGCATGGGATTACCGTTCCGGATGAATACGTCCGACCGGCACTTTACCGGGATCTGACCAAAGCCTATGAGCTGACGGAGGAGCTGTTAAAGCTAAAGGATCCGCCGACCTGCATCCTCTATCCGGACGATGTAGCCTGCTTCGGAGGGATCAATGCGATCAGGGCAAACGGACTTGCGATACCAGAGGATATATCGGTAGTCGGATATGACGGGGTAAAGGCAGCACAGTATGAAGAGCCAAGGCTGACCACCTATGGTCAGAACATCGAAGAGATGGGAAGAGAGGCGGCACTTCGGCTGATCGAGGAAATCGAGCACCCCATGACGACGGTACCGGGGATCCATACCGTGTCCGGACATCTGATGGAAGGACAGACCGTGAAACGGCTGTCACCATTTGCCTAACAGGATTTGTTATTGCAGGTTTTCTGCATGACAGATAGACAGGAACGAACTTATTTAATTATTAAAAGGAGGATACACAATGAAAAAGAAACAGGTTTTGAGCACAGTACTTGCAACGGCAATGATCGCTTCCTTAGGCGTAACGGCAAGCGCAGCTACCGATGTAGCAGCCAATGAGCTGGCCTATAAGGGAGAGCTTGAGATTATGCATTACTCTACGTCTGAGGAATCAGAAGGAAACGGCGGCTCTGATGGATTCCGTACCGTACTCGCTGCATGGGATGAGGCACATCCGGATATCACGCTGAACCAGAACGTACTTGCAAACGCAGAGTACAAGACCCAGATCGCAACACTGGCAGCAGCCGGTGACCTCCCGGATGTATTCCTGCTTCAGGGTATGAATACGAAGGACTGGGCTAAGCAGGGACTGATCATGGATCTGACCGATACGATTAAGGCTTCTCCGTATTATAATGATTACGTACAGAATTATTTCACACCGTTTACAGACGGCGATTCCATTTATGGATATCCGGTACTGACAGGCGGTACCTGCACCGTTGTGATCTATGACAAGGCAATGTGGAAGGAAGCCGGATACGATGCATTCCCGACGACCTGGGAAGATGTTGAGAAGGCAGCAGAGTACTTCAACGGACAGGGCATCACGACCGTAGCATTCGGTAACGGCGGAAAGTGGCAGGCGAACTCAGACTTCCTGTCAACCTTAGGAAACCGCTACACCGGACCGGACTGGTTCCTGAGCCTGATCAACAAGGATGGCGCAGCATTTACAGATGAAGCATTTGTAAAAGCTCTGAAGGAGACAAAGCATCTCTTTAATGAGACTGACATTTTCAATGAAGACTTCAACGCAGTTACAAACGAAGATGCTCGTGAGTACTATATCTCAGGCGATGCAGCAGCATTCATCGGCGGTAACTGGGATGAGTCTTACATCTGGGCTACTTTGAAGGAAAGCGATGAAGAGAAATGGAATAACATGGGCTTTGCAGTTCTTCCGCAGCCGGCAGACGCAACCGAGGCTCCGAATTCTCAGAACATCGGTCTTGGATATGCAGTAGCAATTAATTCCAAGCTCGCTGATGATCCGGATAAGCTCGCAGCAGCAATCGATCTGGCACAGGAAGTTACCGGACCGGCATTTGCAAGCTATGTAGCAGAGAATTATGCACTTGGCGGACTGACCAAGGTTGGCGATGTTGACCTTTCCCAGTTTGACCAGATCACTCAGGACTTCTACAACTATTCCTATGTTGATACAGAGCCGTGCGAGATCTATGATTCCTACATCACAAACGCTGTTTGGGACGTTCTGAATACCGATCTGCAGAGCATGATGAACGGTGAAATCGCACCGGAGGATGTAGCGGCAAATGCACAGAAGGCATACGAGGAGAACTATTAATTCCGGTATAAAGACGGGAAAGACTCCGGTCTTCGGCAAAGAAGAGGATAAATAAAGCAGCTGCTCTAAGAGGAGCGTCATAAAGACATGAGGCCGTTCTGCCTGCGGCAGCGGGCAGAGCGGCCTTGTATCATATCTGGAAGAACCAGGAGTCGGGACTTCCATCTGGCTGCCGACAGCAGGAAGGAGAGAGAATATGTTAAATGCAATCAAACCAAAGACAAGAACGGTTGTTTTGTATCTGATGGTTCCTGTAGCAATGTTCATATTTACGGTATTTGTGCCGCTGATTACGGCATTTGTTTACAGCTTTTTCGAGTGGAAGGGCGGACCTCAGAAGACCTTCATCGGAATCGAGAATTACACAAAGCTTTTTGCGGACGGTACCTTCTGGGAAGCGTTCGGACATAATATTTATCTGGTTATCGCATGTATTATCGGACAGATCGGAATTGCCTTTGTCCTTGTTATGATGGTAAATTCCAAACTGGTATACTGCAAGACAATTCACCGTACCTTCGGATTTTTTCCGAGCACGATCTCTGCAGTATGTATCGGATTGATCTGGAACATGATTTATCACAACAAATATGGAATACTCAACTGGTTCCTGACCGCAATCGGACGAAAAGATCTGTGTCAGGTATGGTTAAACAATACAAAGATCGTTATGCTGCTTGTTACGATCCCGCTGATCTGGCAGTATATCGGATATTATATGGTTATTATCCTTTCTGCGATCGCATCGATCTCCACAGATATCTTTGAGAGTGCTGAGATTGATGGTGCAAACGGATTTCAGAAGGCAGTATACATTACACTTCCGCTGATCAAGAATACAATGTTGGTATGTATCACGCTCTGTATCGCGGGTAACATGAAGGCCTTTGATAATATCTTCGTTATGACAAAGGGCGGACCCGGTACGGCATCCATGGTTATGGCGATGTATGGATACCAGATTTCCTTCAACCAAAGCAACATGGGCTACGGCAGCTGTATTTCCGTTGGAATCTTCGTTCTGTCGCTGCTCGTAATCGGCGGTTCACAGGCGCTGATCAAGTATGCCACAAGAGAAAAGGAGGCGAAGTAAAATGGCTAAGACGAAGAGTGCCGGTGCACACAAAGCAAAAAAGGGTCTGCTTGGCTTTTTTATGAATCTGATCCTCTGGATTTTCTCGCTTTCCTGTATTTTTCCGATCGTGTGGATGCTTTATTCCTCACTGAAGGAAAAGCGGGCATTTAACGCAGACATTGTCGGACTGCCGAAGAGCCCGACGCTTATCAACTACACGAGAATCCTGACCAATCCGGATTATCACCTTCCGGAATCTATGTTCAACAGCTTCCGGACGACAGCGTTATCGATTCTGCTGATCGTTGCATTCAGCTTTATCGTAGGCTACATCCTCGCGCGGGTGCGCTTTAAGCTGAACCGTGTCCTGTATGTTATGTTCCTGATGGGCATGCTGATCCCGATTCACTCTCTGCTCGTTCCGATCTATGTTGTATTTAAAAAGTGCAATATTTCCAACCAGTGGTTTACTCTGCTTCTGCCGTATGTTTCCTTCGGACTTCCGATGGGAATTTTCCTGGTAGAAGGATTTGTCAAGACTGTTCCGGTTGACCTGGAGGAGGCGGCCGCCATCGACGGCAGCAATTTCACACACACGCTCTGGACGATCATTTTCCCGATCTGCCGTCCGATCCTCGTGACGGTGGCAATCATTCAGGTATTCAGCTGCTGGAATGAATTCTCCTTCGCACTTGTTCTGATTAAGGACGTCGGGCTGCAGACCGTGCCGCTTGCGCTGACACAGTTCAAGGGACAGTTTGCATCAGACTATCCAAAGCAGATGGCGGCAATGCTGCTGACCATGGCGCCGATCGTGGTTCTGTACTTTGCATTCAGCAGACAGATCATCAAGGGTATGGTCGCAGGAGCGGTCAAAGGCTGATATTACAATGAAAAGAGCGGGTTCTGTACCGCGGTTCGCGTTGTCGTCTGAGCTGCGGATGCAGGATCCGTTTTTTGCGGTATAAGATGATGATGTTTGCAGAATTGCGGGAGCTGCTTTGCAGCGGAGCAATTCGTAGGCATCAGTTGTGGGCAAAACACCGAAAAGTAGCCATTTTTCGCAGAAAAATGAGCGGAAATATGCAAAAAAAACATAGACACGAAGAACGGAACATGGTACAAAAGAGATAGATAAATACTGCATTATTTCAGCGGAAGCAGCTTGTATGAAGAAAAAAAATTACAGGCAAAACAGGCTGAAGGATTGCGGAATATGAATAGAAAAAGGAGGGCTTTACGAATGAAATTTACAGAAGGATACTGGCTGCGCAGTGAGCATGCGAATGGTCTGTTTGCGACACAGGCTTATGCGGTGGATAAGATTCCGGGTGGTATGCGGATCGTAGCGCCGACAGGTGCGATCAATCACAGAGGTGATACCTTAAATATGCCGACGATTACGATCGAATTCAAGGCATGCGCTGCCGGGACGATTTCCGTGCGGGCATGGCATTATGAGGGATACGACAATCATCTTCCACAGTATGAAAAGCATGAAGAGCTGATCGAGCCGGAGGTACAGATCACGGACGACGAGGCATTTCTGGATGCAGGCGCGGTGCAGGTACGCGTGGACCGCAAAAATTTCCGATATTCCTTTGAGGCAGACGGGAAGGTGCTGACGAGCTGCGGATTCCGGAATCTGGGCTATATGCGCTGGGACCGCCAGCCGTCCACAATGCTTCCGGAGGATAATTATCTGACCGAGCGTCATGAGCCGTATATGGTGACGGAGCTGTCACTTGGTGTCGGCGAATGCGTCTATGGACTGGGAGAACGCTTTACCGCGTTTGTGAAAAACGGACAGAGTGTCGATACGTGGAATGAGGACGGCGGTACTGCGTCCCAGATCGCCTATAAAAGTATTCCGTTTTATATGACAAACAGAGGATATGGTGTATTTGTAGACAGTTCTGATAATGTATCCTTTGAGGTGGCGAGCGAAAAGGTTGAGTATGTCGGATTTTCTGTGCCGGGTGAGCAGCTGTCCTACTATTTCTTCTATGGACCGACACCGAAGCAGATCTTAAAGAACTATACAGCGCTGACCGGACTTCCGGCACTTCCGCCGGCATGGTCGTTTGGTCTGTGGCTGTCCACCTCCTTTACGACAAATTATGATGAGGAGACGAGCTCCTTTATCAATGGAATGATCGACCGCGGCATTCCGCTCAGTGTCTTTCATTTTGACTGCTTCTGGATGAAGGGCTTCCACTGGTGCGATTTTGAGTGGGACAAGGATTGTTTCCCGGATATCAAAGGCACACTGCAACGTTATCATGAGAAAGGCCTGAAAATCTGTGCGTGGATCAATCCGTACATTGCGCAGGGAACGTCGTTCTTTAAAGAGGGTGCCAAACACGGATATCTGTTGCAGCGCGCGGATGGAAAGGGCGTATGGCAGACTGATAACTGGCAGGCCGGAATGGGACTGGTTGATTTTACGAATCCGAATGCAGTAAAGTGGTATACAGATAAGCTGCGTACCGTTCTGGACAGCGGTGTGGACTGCTTCAAGACGGATTTTGGCGAGCGTATTCCGGTGAATGTTGTTTATTATGATGGCAGTGATCCACATGCGATGCACAATTATTATACTTATCTTTACAATAAGGCAGTGTTCAATCTTCTGAAAGAAGTAAAGGGAGAGAAGGAAGCGGTATTGTTCGCGCGGAGTGCGACGGCAGGCGGACAGCAGTTCCCGGTACACTGGGGTGGTGACTGCTTTGCAAATTATCCGTCGATGGCAGAGACCTTACGTGGCGGACTCTCCTTTGCGATGAGCGGATTCTCTTTCTGGAGCCATGATATTTCCGGATTTGAGAGTACGGCCACACCGGATCTGTACAAGCGCTGGGCTGCATTCGGACTTTTGTCTACACACAGCCGCCTGCATGGCTCGGCAAGCTATCGGGTACCGTGGCTGTTTGATGAGGAGGCATGCGATGTCGTGGCCTTCTTTACAAAGCTGAAGTGCCGCCTGATGCCGTATCTGTATGCGAAGGCGATCGAGGCTCATATAGAGGGTACACCGGTGATGCGGCCGATGGTATTTGAGTTTACCGGTGATCCGGCTGTGAATTATCTGGATACTCAGTATATGCTCGGTGAGGCTCTGCTCGTATCCCCGATCTTCCGGGAGGATGGCGTGAGCGAATATTATCTGCCGCAGGGAAAATGGACCCATCTGCTGAGCGGAGAAGTGCGTGAGGGTGGTCGCTGGCAAAAGGATACATACGATTATTTCTCTATGCCGCTTTATGTAAAAGAAAACACACTGCTTCCGGTTGGATGCGAGGATATGCGACCGGACTATGATTATGAAAAGGGGCTGTCGCTGTATCTGTACCAGCCGGTGGATGGTGTCGTGGCGACCTGTCAGATTCCGTCTACAGATGGCGGAATTGTCAATACGATCACAGCAGAAAAGACAGCCGGAGCTGTTACGGTCCATCTGGAAAAGGAGCTGGGTGAGGTTACGATCACAGTACATATTGGTGATGAGAAGGTGAAACAGGTGATCCCGGCGGGCGTGAAGGAGTTTTCGGTCGTATTATAGATCATTATTATAGAAAGGACAGAATGCAGACATGGAAAGACAGAGCTTAAATGGCAGATGGCAGATGCGCAGGGTCGGCGATCCGGTATTTTCAGAGGCCATTGTGCCGGGCAGTGTTTATACGGATCTGCTGCGCAACGGACAGATGGAGGATCCGTTTTTTAAGGATAATGAGCTGAAGGCGTTAAGGCTTATGGACGAGGATTATGAGTACGTTACCAGCTTTGACTGTACAAAATCCGTTTACCGTTCGGATCGCAAGGTGCTTCGCTTTGACGGAATCGACACGATCGCGGACGTTTATCTGAACGGAGAGATGATCGGAAGCCCGGACAATATGCACCGTATCTGGGAGTATGATGTGACCGAGGAAGTAAAGGAGAAGGGCAATGAGCTTCGCATCGTATTTCATTCACCGAACAAATACATCGCAGAGGCGTTTCAGGTGAGCAAAACGCATGGCAGCGAAGATGCGATGGATGGTTTTGTAAATATCCGTAAAGCGCACTGCATGTTCGGATGGGACTGGGGTGCACATCTGCCGGATGCGGGACTGTTCCGTTCGGTGACACTGCTTGGCGTGGATGAGGCAAGAATCGACAGCGTTTATGTGACGCAGGAGCATGCAAATGGCAAGGTAACACTGCACTTTGCAGTTGATGTGGACTGCTGCCCGGAGATGGAAGATCCGTCCGGAATGTGGAATGCAGAGACAGAGGAAGTATCTGAGAATGAAGCAGATCCGCAGGAGAGCGGACTGTACTATACGGTAAAGGTGACAGCGCCGGATGGCATACAGGTGCATGCCACCGGCAGTCCGGAACAGCTTGTGATCGAGAATCCGCAGTTGTGGTGGCCGAACGGCTATGGCAGGCAGGATCTGTATACGGTAGAAGTGACCCTTTGTTTTGAAGGAAAAGAGCTGGATTGTTGGAAGCGCCGCATCGGACTTCGTACAATGACAGTGGATCGCTCGAAAAATGAGTGGGGCGAGAATTTTGCGATCTGTGTCAATGGCGTGGATATCTTTGCGATGGGTGCCGACTATATTCCGGAGGATCATCTGCTCGGACGGGTGACGCCGGAGACGACGCGGGCACTGCTCGAAAAGTCAAAATGGGCGAATTTTAATGCAATTCGTGTCTGGGGTGGTGGCTATTATCCGGAGGACTGGTTCTATGACCTCTGCGATGAGCTTGGATTTGTCGTATGGCAGGATTTCATGTTTGCATGTGCGGTTTATGATCTGACGCCGGAGTTTGAGGCGAATATCCGTGCGGAGTTTATTGACAATATCAAGCGTCTGCGCCATCATGCAAGCCTTGGCCTGTGGTGCGGCAACAATGAGATGGAAGAGTTTGTCTATGCAAAGAACAGCTGGCTGACGAAACCGCAGGAGGTGCGGGATTACTATCTGATGTATGAGCGCATCATTCCGGAGATCGTGAAAGAATATGATCCGCAGACATTCTACTGGCCATCCAGCCCGTCATCGGGCGGGTGCTTGGACGAGCCACAGGATCCGGAACGCGGCGATGTACACTATTGGGATGTATGGCATGGCAATAAGCCGTTTACGGAGTACCGGAAATTCTATTTCCGTTTCCTGTCCGAGTTCGGCTTCCAGTCGTTCCCATCGATCAAGACGATCGAGACCTTTACAGATGATCCGGATGACATGAATATTTTCTCCTATGTCATGGAACGTCATCAGAGAAATGGAAGTGCAAATGGAAAGATCATGAACTATATGCAGCAGACCTACCGGTATCCATCGGATTTCCGCACGGTACTGTATGCATCGCAGCTTCTGCAGGCGGACGGTATCCGCTATGGTGTCGAGCATTTCCGCCGCAACCGGGGACGCTGTATGGGCGCGGTATACTGGCAGCTCAATGATTGCTGGCCGGTAGCATCGTGGTCATCCATTGACTACTGCGGGCGATTGAAAGCGTTGCATTACTATGCAAAGCGGTTTTTTGCGCCGCTGATGCTCTCCTGTGAGGAGCGGGGTATGATGTCGAATGCACAGCCGCTGAACTGGCAGCATTCTGGCGAGTTTGAAAAATCGATCCGCTTAAATGTGGCAAACGAGACGAGAGAGGATGCGAAGGTGATTGCTCACTGGGCATTGCGTAAGGCAAGCGCCGAGGTGCTCCAATCCGGTGAGGAGACAGTTACCGTACCGGCGTTGACGAGTGTATGGCTGGAGAAGATCGAGTTCCCAAAAGCAGATCCATATTCAGAGTATATCAGCTATGAGCTGGAAAAGGATGGCGAGATCATTTCGGCAGGAAGTGTCAACTTCTCTTATCCGAAATATTTCCGCTACGAAGATCCGCAGCTGACCTGTCGCGTCATCGGTGACGAGATCGAGGTGACGGCCTCTGCTTATGCGAAAAGTGTGGAGATTTTGAATGAGAATGAAGATCTCATCCTTTCTGACAACTACTTTGACATGAACGCCGGGACGAAGCGCGTGAAGATCGAGCACGGTGATGCGGGCAAGCTGCGGCTGAGAAGTGTGTACGATATCCGGTAGGAAGCAGCTCCCGCAATTCTGCAAACATTTGAACGCAGATAAGCATTCCCCCGCTTC
>OLPE01001814.1_pt1 | contig 10524 bp, 10 predicted proteins | sample 1671901 | NCBI WGS metagenome assembly OLPE01 (sample SAMEA3136624, study PRJEB25190) | human gut metagenome | biome: human gut; feature: human-associated habitat; material: faeces | place: Austria | collected 2013 | reverse complement strand
GGTTGTCGAAGTACCGCCCCTGGATCGACTTCGACAACCTGCCCTTCTACGGCCGCGGTGCCGGGTGGCAGCGCCAGCTGCACATCTACGAGTGCCCCTTCTATTATATCGACTACTGCCTGTCCACCATGGCCGCCCTGCAGTTCTTCCTGCTGAGCCTCACCGACCACAAGGACGCCTGGGAGCGCTACCTGAAGCTGGTGCGCCGCGCCGGTATGGCCAGCTACACCGAGCTGCTGGAGACCGCAGGGCTGAAAGTCCCCTTTGAGGAAGGCAGCATCAAGGGCATCGCCCAGCAGATGACCGACTGGCTGGAAGCCCATCAGGTATAATTTTCCGCATAAAAGCAATGTCCCGCTGCATTCCGTGCAGCGGGACATTTGCTTTTTATTGCACGGAGCATGCTGTGGAGTTTACACCTTCTCGATGGTGATGCTCCAATCAGCGGTCATGGCCTCGTCCGGCTCCAGCACTTCGTGCTTGCCTTCCTCATTGACGCTGTTGGCCCAGCCGTTCCACGGCTCCATGCACACAAAGCTCTCGGCATCCTGCTGCCACAGCACGGCGTGGTCGAAGCTGTCGTCGGCATCCACAGTCACCTTGTGGCCGTTGCCCTTGTCGGTGAAGGTCATGGGGAACTGCACGCCGGTCATCAGGCGGATGGTGTTGTCGGCCCCCTCCTTGCGGGTGAGGGTGATCTTTTCCGGGGCAGCGGGCTGCTCGCCCTTGGCGTTCTCAGAGCAGGTAGCGCACTGGATGTTGAAGTCCACGTTCTCCAGGGCAGAGGCGTTGAAGTAGGGGTGGTAGCCAAAGCTGAACGGCATCGGCTTGTCGCCCTCGTTGATGACGGTCATGCTGATGGTGGCCTTGCTGCCCTCCAGATTGTAGTTCACCAGCAGGGTGAAATCAAACGGGTAGAGGAACTTGGTCAGCGGGGTGGACTCCAGTGCCAGGGTCACGCCGTCCGGGCCGACGCTCTCCACGTCCCATGCGCACAGGTCAGCCAGACCATGGTTTTCCATGGGGTAGGCCTTGCCGTCAAAATAGTGCACACCGCCGTCCGGGCCGCCGCAGTTGGGGAACAGCACCGGCACGCCGAAGCGGGGGCGGCTGCACTCGGAGAAGTTGGGGCGACGGGTCCAGATGTACTCGTCACCGTCCAGCGTAAAGCCGGTGATCATGCCGCCGCGCTCCGGGGTGATGACCAGCTCGGTCTTTGCCTCAGCATCGGTGATAACGTACTGCTCATAGCAGGCACCGTTTTCGGTGACATAACGGGTGGTGATCTGATTCATAGGTCAGTCCTCCTTAGGTTTCCGGCTCTCGGCCAGCTTTTTAAAATAATAATCAATGCCATAGCGGATGAGATATTTTATGACCCTTGCAATAACGGCCACGATAGCGGCAAAAATGCCGCCGTAAAGCAGAAACGCATAGATCATCATGCGAGTGGTCATAGCCATAAAAACACTTCCCTTCCGTTTTCATGCACAAAGAGGCTGCCGTACAGCCAAAGTGCCATACAGCAGCCTCGAAACGATTACAGAACGACGCCGTCCTTGAAGATGGAGATCTCGCGGAAGCCGTGCTTCTCGGCCTTGGTCTGCTCACCGCTTGCAACGCGGATGACCAGATCCAGCAGATCCTTTGCAGCCTCGTCGATGGTCTTTTCGCCATCGGCGATCACGCCGGTGTTGAAGTCGATCCAGCCGGACTTCTTCTCCGCCAGCGGGGTGTTGGTGGAGATCTTCAGGGTGGGAGCCGGAGCCGAGAACGGAGTGCCGCGGCCGGTGGAGAACAGGATCAGGTGTGCGCCTGCGGCGGTCATGGCCGTGGCCGACACCAGATCGTTGCCGGGGCCGTACAGCATGTTCAGGCCCTTGGTCACCACGGGGTCACCGTAGCCGATGACGTCCATGATGGGTGCAGTGCCGCCCTTCTGGACACAGCCGCAGCTCTTGTCCTCCAGAGTGGTGATGCCGCCCTGCTTGTTGCCTGGAGAGGGGTTGTCGTAGACCACCTCATTGTGGCTGATGAAGTATTCCTTGAAGCCGTTGATCATGTGCTCAGCCTTGACAAAGACGTCATGGTTGATGCAGCGATCCATCAGGAAGCCCTCGGCACCGAACATCTCGGGCACCTCGGTCAGCACGGTGGAACCGCCGCGCTGGCCCATCATGTCGGAGAAGCGGCCGATGGTGGGGTTGGCGGTGATGCCGGACAGGCCGTCGGAGCCGCCGCACTTCATGCCCACCACCAGATCGGACACGGGGATAGGCTCACGCTTGAACTGCCCGGCATAGGCAGCCAGCTCCTTGAGGATATCGCGGGCAGCGGTGAACTCGTCGTCCACCTCCTGACAGGTGAGGAACTTCACACGGTCGTGGTCGTACTCGCCCAGCTCTTCCACGAACTGATCGTGCTGCAGGTTCTCGCAGCCCAGATGCAGCACCAGAACGGCGGCAGCATTGGGGTGGCGCACCAGCGCAGCCAGCAGCTTGCGGGTCTGTGCATGGTCATGGCCGGTCTGGCTGCAGCCGAAGGGATGGGTGAAGGTGTACAGGCCCTCGATGGAGCCGGTGACCAGATCCTGATTGTCGGCAACGATCTTCTTGGCGATGTCGTTGACGCAGCCCACGGTGGGGATGATCCAGATCTCGTTGCGGATGGCGGCGCGGCCGTCCTTGCGGCGGAAGCCCATGAAGGTCTCCGGCTCCACCTTGGGCAGCGGGGCCAGATCCGGGGCGGGGTTGTAGCTGTACTCCACCTCACCGGACAGGTTGGTGTGCACATTGTGGGTGTGCATCCAGGTACCCGGCTGGGCGTCGGCGGTAGCATGGCCGATGGGGAAGCCGTACTTGATGACGTTCTCACCGTTTTTGATGGGCTTGACAGCCATCTTGTGGCCCTGGGGGATGTCCTCCAGTGCGGTGACGGCCAGGCCGTCCACTTCCACCAGCGTGCCCTTGGCAATGGGATGCAGGGCAACGACCACGTTGTCGATGGGGCTGATATGAATTGCCTGCGGCATAGTTGTTCTCCTTATTGACGATCAAAGCACAAAAGGGCTGCTGCCCAAAGCAGCAGCCCTTTCTTGTGCGGGAAAATTCTTTTGTCTGATTACAGGCAGCTCTTGTAAGCAGCCTCGGCACCCTGAGTGCGGATCATTTCCAGATCAGCCAGAACAGCGGCCTCGAGACCCTCGATCTTGGTCAGATCCTGATCCCACATCTGGGTGTTGGTCAGCACAGCGTGCACCAGCTGGGCAGCGGTGTCATCCTTGTGGGCATAGTAGAAGTCCAGAGCCCATGCGTCATCCTGGATCTTGTAGGTGTTGCCGGCAGGACGCTTGCAGATCAGGCCGTCAGCGGTGCGCTCCTGGATGTCGTTGGAATAGAATGCGATATAGGCTGCCAGAGACATGGTCAGGCACTTGGGCAGCTGCTTCTGCTCCTCGATGTAAGCCAGGAAGGAAGGCATGTTGCGGGCCTTCCACTTGGAGGTGGAGTTCAGGGAAATGCTCATCAGCTCGTGGTTGACGAACGGGTTGTTGAAGCGGTCTTCCACAGCGGAAGCAAAGTCTTCCAGGTCTTTCTTGTCCAGAGGCAGGGTGGGGATGATCTCCTCGTGCAGCATCTTGTTCATGAAGCCGCGGATGGTGTCGTTGTGCATGCAGTCACGCACAATGTCGAAGCCGGCCAGATATGCGCCCAGAACGAAGCCGGTGTGTGCACCGTTCAGGATGCGGACCTTGCGCTTCTTGTAGGGGGTGACATCGGGCACGACCATGACGTTGACGCCGGCCTTCTTGAACGGCAGCTTGTCCTCCAGCTCAGCGGGGCCTTCGATGACCCACACGCCGAACACTTCGCCCACGTCCAGAGCGGCATCATGGTAGCCGTTGGCCTCTTCCATGGCAGCCAGTTCCTTGGGATCGCGGATGCGGCCCGGAACGATGCGGTCCACCAGAGTGGAGCAGAAGGTGTTTGCGTTGTTCATCCAGTCGATGAAGGCAGGCTCCAGATTCCAATCCTTGGCGTAGTTGTTGCAGCACTTCTGCAGCTCCTTGCCGTTGTTGTCGATCAGCTCGCAGCTCAGGATCACCAGGCCCTTGTCGGCAGCGCCGTTGAAGGCCTTGTAGCGCTCATACAGCACACGGGTCAGCTTTGCAGGGAAGCTGTTGGGGGGCACCTGGTCGAACGCGCTGTCGCCCTGGGTGTAAGCGATGCCGGCCTCGGTGGTGTTGGAGACGATGATCTCCAGATCCTCGGAGCGAGCCAGCTCCAGCACCTCAGCCCACTTGCCATCCTGATAAGGGCAGACACAGTCGGACACGCAGGAGATCACGCGCTTGGCATCGACCTTCTGGCCCTTCTCGCTGCCGCGCAGGTACAGGGTGTACAGGCCCTCCTGCTCGTTGATCCAGTCCGCCATCTGGGGGAAGTTGCCGATGGGCTGCACCAGCTTGACCTTGCCGTTGTAGCCAGCCTTCTCGTTTGCAATATCGTAGAAGTAGTCCACGAAGGCACGCAGGAAGTTGCCCTCGCCAAACTGCATGACCTTGACGGGTGCATCCTTCAGGATGTAGCCGTTATAGCCGGTGCCTTCCAGAACCTTGTAGTTCAAAGTTTCCATCTTGTTGATCTCCTTTATAAACTTGCTTTGCTTATCAGAGAGCCTCTTTGTCTGCCCTCTGCTCCTTACCCTATTTTATGCTGTTGTATACAAATAAGTCAAGTGGTTTGTGCATCTTTTTTAGAGCAAAAAGGGCGGTTTTGCGTATTTCCAGCGGATTTCACAATTCCTCAGGATAAATTTTGGCACTTTTTCAGTTGTATACAACTTCATTTTTCGGTATACTAGGGGCAAGGCAGCCTGTCACAGCTGACAGGCGCACCGATGCATATAGGTTTGTCTATTATTTCACAAACAATCGTTCATTCACCGATCTAAAAAGGAGTTAACGACCCATGAAAGCATTTATGGATAAGGACTTCATGCTCCAGTCTGCCACCGCGCAGCACCTGTACCACGACTACGCAGCCGGCATGCCCATCTGCGACTACCACTGCCACATCCCTCCCCGTGAGATCTACGAGAACCGCCGCTTTGAGAACATCGCTCAGGTATGGCTGGGCGGCCGCAACCCGGACGGCAGCTACTTCGGCGATCATTATAAGTGGCGCGTGATGCGTTCCAACGGCGTGCCCGAGGAGTACATCACCGGTGATAAGCCCGACCGCGAGCGCTTCCAGAAGTTTGCAGAGGCTCTGCCCATGGCCATCGGCAACCCGATGTACCACTGGACCAACCTGGAGCTGCACACCTTCTTTGGTTACGACGGCGTGCTAAACGGCGACACCGCCGAGGAAGTGTGGAACCTGTGCAACGACAAGCTGCAGCACGACCCCAAGCTGACCGTCCGCGGCCTGATCGAGCAGAGCAACGTGGCATTCATCGGCACCACCGATGACCCCATCGACAGCCTGGAGTGGCACAAGAAGATCAAGGAAGATCCCACCATCAAGTTCACCGTGGCTCCTTCCTTCCGCCCCGACAAGGCCCTCAACATCAACAAGCCCGGCTTCGCTGAGTACATGGGCAAGCTGGCTGCCGTTGTGGGCAAGGAAAAGCTGGCCTGCATCAACTGCGTGACCGATGCCCTGACCAAGCGCATCGAGTTCTTTGCCGAGATGGGCTGCCGCGCTTCCGACCACGGCCTGGACTACATCCCCTACCGTGAGGCCACCAAGGAAGAGGTCAACGCCATCTACCAGAAGGTGATGGCCGGCGAGAGCTGCACCGTGGAAGAGGCTGAGAAGTACCAGACCTACATCCTGATCCACCTGGGCAAGCAGTATCACCGCCTGAACATTGCCATGCAGCTGCACTACAACTGCCTGCGCGGCGTGAACCGCAAGATGAACGCCCTGCTGGGCCCCGACACCGGCTTTGACATGATCAACACCGCTTCCTGCGGCGGCGAGATCGCAAGCCTGCTGAGCGCCCTGAACGACACCGACGAGTGCCCCAAGACCATCATCTACAGCCTGAACCCGTACGACAACGAGCAGATCGGCACCATTCTGGGCTGCTTCCAGAACGATGAGATCCCCGGCAAGATCCAGCACGGTTCCGGCTGGTGGTTCAACGACCAGAAGATCGGCATGGAGAACCAGATGAAGAGCCTGGCAAACCTGGGCCTGCTGGGCAACTTCGTTGGCATGCTGACCGACAGCCGCAGCTTCCTGAGCTACACCCGCCACGACTACTTCCGCCGCATCCTGTGCGGTTTGCTGGGCCGCTGGGTGGAGGAGGGTCAATACCCGGACGACCATCCCCTGCTGGAGGAGATGGTGGCCGATATCTGCTACCGCAACAGCGTTTCCTATTTCGGATTCCAGCACCATCACTTACGGGGGTATGAAAAATGAGCATGATCAGCGTTAAGGGCCTGCGAAAGACCTTCGGCAAGAACGAGGTCCTCAAGGGCGTAGATATTGAGATCCAGCCCGGTGAGGTGGTGGCCATCGTTGGCCCCTCCGGCTGCGGCAAGTCCACCTTCCTGCGGTGTCTGAACCTGCTGGAAAAGCCCACCGGCGGCAGCATCATCTATCACGGCACCGATCTGGTCACCGCTCCGCCCAAGGAGAGCACCAAGCTCCTGCTGGGTATGGGCATGGTGTTCCAGCAGTTCAACCTTTTCCCCCACAAGACCGTGCTGGACAACATCATGCTGGCGCCTGTGAAGGTGCAGGGCGTGAATAAGAAAACCGCCGAGGAGCGTGCCATGGCTCTGCTCCAGACTGTGGGACTGGCAGACAAGCGTGACGCTTATCCCAATCAGCTCTCCGGCGGTCAGCAGCAGCGCATCGCCATCGCCCGCTCGCTGGCCCTGCAGCCGGAGGTCATGCTCTTCGACGAGCCCACCTCCGCTCTGGACCCCGAAATGGTGGGTGAGGTGCTGGACGTTATGAAGAAGCTGGCCGCTGAAGGTATGACCATGTTGGTGGTAACCCACGAGATGGGCTTTGCCCGTGAGGCAGCCGACCGGGTCATCTTCATCGACGGCGGCGTCATCGTGGAGGACAGCGAGCCTCAGGAATTCTTCGCACATCCCAAGAACAAGCGTCTGCAGGATTTTCTCAGCAAGATGCTTTGATAAAAACAGACTTAAACAAACAGGAGGAACCTACTATGTCTCTCATTCAGGTAGCCCGGTACAGCGACGTCAAGTACGATTTCAAGGACGGCTTCGCCCGTGTACCCGTGCTGGAGAACGCCTTTGATCAGGCCTGCTTCGCCCATTGCGCCCTGCAGCCCGGCCACTCCATCACCCCCGACGTCTACTCCGTCACTGAACACAACCAGCTGTTCTTCTTCACCAAGGGCAAGGGCTATATCACCACGCCCCGTCAGGCCTGGAACATCAATGAGCCCGGCGTATTCGTCCCGGAGTTCGACACCGAGCGCTTCACCATCACCTGCTCCGCCGACAGCAAGGAGCCTCTGGAGTTCCTGCACATCGTCACTGAGCTCAACGACTACGACAAGACCTGTCTGGTAGAGTCCCGCATGGTACTGCCCCGCTTCCGCACCATCTCTCAGGGCTGGACCTATGACGAGGACTTTAAGGACAACTCCGTCACCACCTCCATGATGCTGCTGGAGCACCGCAATCTGGGCCGTCTGTCCATGGGTGCCAACTTCGGCACCGGCCCCAACTATATCGGCCAGCACATCCACAATGAGCTGGAGCAGTGGTACATCATGCTGCCCGGTGCATCCTTCACCTACACCGCCGAAAACGAGAAGATCCACGTGCAGGGCGGCGACATCACCTACACCCCCCACGGCTCCCACCACGGCAGCGAGTGCGCCGACGGCGAGAAGTTCGCCTATGTGTGGTTTGAGCTGTGCGAGAACGGCTATCCCGGTGAGATCAAGTAAGAAATGGATCGGCTTTTAGGCTCCAATGGGCAATATAGCCGCTTCCCCCTGCCGGTCTTTCTGGAGTCCATGCAGCGTCTGGGCCTCCGGCGACTGGACTTCGTTCCGCAGGTGCCGCATTTCTTCTGCGGTTACCGGGGCCACGCCGACGTTGCCCCCCTGCGAGCCGCCCTGCAAGGGGCAGGCCTTCGGGTCAGCGTCCTAACGCCGCCTCCCTATCGCTGTTCTCTTACCGCCCCGGCAGGTGAGCAGCGGGACGCCACCATCGGTTACTACGACAGTTGCATCCGTCTGGCGGCGGAGCTGAACTGTCATCGGCTGGTGCTGAGCGCCGCCGGGGCCTGCTGGGACATCCCGCCGCAGGAACTGACGGAGCACGCAGCCGCCATGCTGACCCACCTGTGCCATACGGCACAGGTGGAGGGCGTGACGCTGCTGCTGGCCCCTGTGATGGGCGCTGAAACGCCCCTCATTGCCGAGGCCCCGGTACTGAATACCGCCCGGCAGCTCTCCCAGATGCTGGCGTGGGTCGATTCCCCGGCGCTGGGCGTGTGTCTGGATACCAACGTCATGAGCGCCAACGGCGATACCGTGGCCGATTGGCTCTCTCTCTTCCCCGGCCGCATCGGTCTGGTGCGGCTGTGCGACGGCAACTGGCACGGCTGGCGGGCGTGGGGCGACGGCGTTCTGCCGGTGGACCGCTACCTCTGCCAGCTGACAGAGGGCGGCTATCAGGGCTATTTCTCCCTGTATCTCCCCGGTGAGCGCTACATCGGCTCTCCCGCCTATCCTGATGAAAAGGCCGTGGCCGCTGTGAAGGAGGTGCTGGCGTAATGGGTATCCTCCGCAGTCAGCTGGTGAACATGAACCAGCACTACCGCCGCTTCTCTCTGGACTATTTTCTGGACTGTCAGCAGCGGCTGGGCATCCGCCAGATCGAGCTTTGGTGCGGCGCCTCCCACTTCTGGCTGGACCACGAGGGCACCGGCGACGTCCCCGCTTTGAAACAGAAGCTTCTGGATCACGATGTCCGGGTGGTGTCTGTCACCGCCCCCAGCATCGCCTACCAGTATCAGTACGCCTCTCAGGAGCCGGAGCTGCTAGAATACTCCTTCCGCTACTTCTCCAACGCCATTCGTCTGGCCGCCCAACTGGGGGCCGACCGGGTGGTGGTGAACTCCGGCTGGGGTTACACCGGCGAGGACGAGAGTACCATGTGGAACCGCTGTCGGGATCATCTGTACCGCCTGTGCCGTGTGGCGGAAGTGGAAGGCATCCTTCTGGTAATGGAATCCCTGCGGGACGACGAGAGCAATCTGGTCTACGACCTGCCCCGTGCCCGTGAGATGTACCGGCAGATCGGCCACCCCAACCTGAAGATGATGGTGGACAACATCGCCACCGGCGCCGCCGGTGAGACGCTGGAGGACTGGTTCGACGCCTTCGGCGACGACCTGATCCATATGCACTTTCTGGACGGAGACCCTTGGCTCCACAACGTATGGGGCGACGGCAACACGTCCCTGTCCCGCCAGCTTCAGATCATGCAGGCCCACCACTTCACCGGTTATCTGGTGCAGGAGGTGGCCGACGAGCACTACTTTACCGACCCCTTCAGCGCAGACCGCAGAAACTTTCAGGTATTGGAACGTTTTCTGGCGGACTGAACCAACGTATTTCTCAGCATCAGCTGAAAAATAAATAAAAAAAGAGGAAAAGGTGAAACGAATGAAAGTGAAAAAGATTCTTGCAGCGGTCCTCGCTCTGATGATGATCGCCTCTCTGGCTGCCTGCGGCAAGAAGGCCGACGACAGCGACAATGGTGACAACTCCCTGCAGCGTGTGCTGGACGCCGGCAAGCTGACCATCGGCGCCGAGGGCAACTGGATTCCCTACGTCTACAACGATGAGGGAACCGGCGAGCTCACCGGCTTCGAGGTGGAGGTCGCCAAGGAGATCGCCAAGCGTCTGGGTGTTACCGCTGAGTTCAACATCTCCGACTCCTGGGATCCCGTTATGGCCGGTCTGGACGCCGCCCGCTACGATGTGGTTATCTGCGGTGTGAACCCCAAGCCCGAGCGTCAGGAGAAGTACGCCGTGTCTGCCTCCTATGCAGAGAACCCCTTCTGCCTGGTGGTGAACGGTGACAACGAGGAGATCAAGTCCTTCGAGGACCTGGGCGGCAAGGTCTGCGCTAACTCCCCCTCCTCCACCGCTGGTCAGATCGCCCAGAGCTACGGTGCCACCACCGCTGACACCGACCTCACCGGCGCTATGGATATGCTGAACACCAAGCGTGTGGATGGCCACGTCAACAATGTCGCCGCCGTGGATGAGTACATGAAGAGCCGTCCCGATGTCAATGTGAAGATCGCTGCCATCTATGAGCCCGCTGCCGATCAGAAATACATGGTCGAGTCCGCTGCTATGTTCCGCAAGGACGATCAGGCTCTGTGCGATAAGGTCTCCGAGATCATCGGCGAGATGATCAATGACAAGACCCTCTACAACCTGACGGTGAAGTACTTCGGTCAGACCGTTGCTGACAGCGTCAGCCTGTATAAGTAAGCTTTA
>OLPE01001805.1_pt1 | contig 10558 bp, 8 predicted proteins | sample 1671901 | NCBI WGS metagenome assembly OLPE01 (sample SAMEA3136624, study PRJEB25190) | human gut metagenome | biome: human gut; feature: human-associated habitat; material: faeces | place: Austria | collected 2013 | reverse complement strand
TGAGCCGAAGGCGAGTTTAAGTTTTCGCTGTACAATAGGCGGCGGAGCAAAATAATAAAATCAACGTGTTTGCAAGGTTCCCTTTTTGGACTACATATAAACAAAATTAATTCTCAAATCCTGTAGTAAATTTTTTCCACCTATGATAGAATTAAAGATAATTATGGGTTTCTATACGAAAAAGTTGGAGATTCAATTTTAAGGAGATTTAAAATGCTTAATAATGAAAAGATTATACTAATGACAAAGTTGTCGTTATATGAGCAGAAAAATCAAAAAAAAGAGATTAAAACAAGCAAGTATTTCAGAGGTGATTATATGTCACTAAAAATGCTTAAATCTTTTTTGTGTATAACAGTTGCATATTTGCTTTGTTTGGTTTTATGGTTTATGTATAAGTCTGACAAGGTTATATCAAGTCTTACAACAACAGGAAGACTTACAGCTTTAATAGTAATGCTTGTGATTTTATATATTGTATCCGTTGTTTTATATATGATTTTTAGTTATGCTTTTTTCTCACACAAGTTTAGAAATATAAGAAAGCATTTAAAGGAATATAATGGAGATTTGAAAACACTGCACCGTATTCAGGAATTAGAATATGATGCCATTATTGATGAACTTGGAGAGGGAGGCGATGAAGAATAATGATGGGATTACTTGTATATAAGGAGAAATTAAAGAATTTTTACGCGGAACATGAGTTTTATGTTAATCCGATTATTAAATTTATCAGTGCGTTTATAGCATTAACTCTAATAAAAAAGAATGTTGGTTATAATGATTTATTAACAATGTGGCCTGTAATAATGGGAATATCAGTTATTATGGCTTTTATGCCTTGGACAATTATAATAACAGCTTTAACGGCTATTATGTGTATTAACATATTTACATTATCAATAGAACTTGGGGCATTAGTGGTAATTATTTTGCTAATAATGTTACTTTTGTATTTTAGATTTACACCAACACAGGGAATATTCGTACTTTTTGTTCCCATAGCGTTTTTCCTGAAAATACCATATATTGTTCCGATTATTGCAGGATTAATATGCACACCTGTATCAATAGTATCGGTTACATTTGGAACAATAGTATATTATATGATAGCCGTAATAGGCAAGAATGCAGACGCAATTCAGAATGTTGCATCAGAGGGAACTAACGCAGCAAATCTTAATACAGTATTAAAAATGATTAGTGTTAATAATCAATTATTTTTGGTTATTGCAGCATTTATTATAACTACATTAGTAGTTTATTTTATAAGAAAATCATCAGTTAACAATGCCTGGATTATTGCGATTATAGTAGGCGGAGTGGCAGATTGTGTTATAATTTTGGTTGGAGCACTTACTTTGAACACAGAATATTCAATAATTGAGGTTATTCTTGGGAGCGTAGGCTCTATATTGTTAGGATGCATTATTCAGTTCTTCGTATTTTCAGTGGATTATTCAAGAACAGAACATACTCAGTTTGAAGATGACGAATACTATTATTACGTTAAGGCAGTGCCTAAGATTAACGTGGTAGCACCTGAAATGAATGTTAAAAGAATTAATGCCCAGAGAAAGAAAAAGAAGAATTGGAAATAGAGTTTGCAATAAAAATCAAATAAAAAACGTTATTCTTAATTGAAGAGGTTTTCGACATTATAAAGCAGAGTATTATGGAAAGGGGAAATAAAGTGAGCACAGTATTAAATTATGTTTCAAATTTTATAGAAAAATATTTAACAGTGCCGGAAATTTATGCAAGTGACATTGTTGAAATAGTTATAATGTCTGTAGCTATTTACTATGTGGTCTTATGGTTTAGAAAAAGTCGGGCATGGGTATTATTAAAGGGTATTTTTGTGCTTGTAATCTTTATGCTTGTGGCTTCTTTATTTCATTTGACAACACTGCTATGGATATTTAACAAGACATTAAGTGCAGGTATTATAGCACTTGTAATTATATTTCAGCCTGAACTTAGAAGGGCTCTGGAAGAATTAGGTAGAAAGAATGTTATTTTCAAAGTATTAAAATTTGAAAATGGCAACAATGAATCTAATTTTAGCGACAGATCAGTTGAAGAAATAACAAGAGCAACTCTTGAGATGGCAAAGGCTAAAACAGGAGCCTTAATTGTTATAAGACAGCAGCACGATTTAGGTCAGTTTATTGAAACAGGAATAAAGATAGACGGACGTATTTCAAGCCAGTTGTTAATTAATATTTTTGAAAAAAACACACCATTACACGATGGTGCAGTTATTATAGATGAAAACAGGGTGGTGGCAGCAACATGTTATCTGCCACTGTCAGACAGCTCTTCTTTAAGCAAGGATTTGGGTACAAGACATAGAGCAGGACTTGGAATTAGTGAAGTTTCAGACTGTATAGTTGTTATTGTGTCAGAAGAAACAGGAAGTATTTCCATTGCAAAAGAAGGCAAGTTAATTAGATACGCAGATGCTTCAATTCTGAAAAATGAGCTTATAAAGGCTCAGGATAAAGAGGAAGTTAAACCAAGAAGATTTTTGAAAGGAAGGGGACGCAATGAAAAAGATGTTAACGAAACTAAAGATGTCTCTGACAAATAATATTGGTTTGAAATTTCTTGCAGTATTAATAGCATTGGTTTTGTGGCTGGCAATTGTTAATGTTAACGATCCGGAGAAAACCATTACTGTATCAAATATTCCAATATCCGTTACAAACGAAAGTGCAATAACCAGCAGAGATATGGTATATAATGTTAAGTCTGAACAGTACTTGAATATTACTGTTTCAGGCAAAAGATCAATTGTAAGTAACTTATCAGCAGAAGATTTCAGGGCTACTGCATCTTTAAAGGAGTTGTCAAAAGTTAACTCAATTCCTGTTGATGTAACAACTAAGAATGCTTCTCTGGGAAGAAAGATTACAATTGTAAAACAGTCAGCCCAGACTATTCTGGTAGACGTGGAAAATGTTGAAGAAAAAGATTTTACAGACTTGGTTGTTGAGTATACAGGAAAGGTTGCTGACGGCTATGTGGCAGGGCTTAGCTCAATGTCCACAGACGAAGTTACAGTAAAAGCTCCAACATCAATTATTGACAAAATCAAAAAGGTAGCAGTAAGATGTAGCTTGGATGGAACAAACACTAATATTTCAAAAAAATGTCCTGTAATACTTTATGATAAGAACGACAAAGAAATTAAATCAGATGAAATTGAATTATCAGATAAGAAGATAAGGGTAAATGTTAATGTTTTAAGAGCAAAACAGGTTCCAATTTCAACTATAAATAAAGATGAATTAGGTAAGCCGGCAGATGGTTATGTTGTGGATGATGTGATTCTTTCAAGTGACAGTATTACAGTTTACGGTAGTGAAGAATCTCTTGACAGCATTGAATCATTAGATATACAGGATGATATAGATGTGTCAGATGCCAAAGGTGATGTGACACAGAATATAGATGTGACAGGCAAATTACCAAAAGGATTGTCCGTTAGCGGAGAATCAACTATAACCGTAAAGGTTCTAATTAAGAAGCTTATCACAAGAACATTTGAATATGATGCTTCTGAAGTATCTCTTAATGACTTAAGCAGCGACTTGGATGTACAGCTAGTTACAAAAAAGGTTAAAGTTACTTTACAGGGAGAGGAAGAAGTAATCAGCCAATTAACAAAAGATGACATGGCCATCAGTGCAGATTTGGGGAAAGTTAAGGAAGGAACAACAACGGTACATGTGGACGTAGCAGTGCCGGATAACACTACACTGATGAATAATGTTACAATAAAAATTAAAGCGAAAGCTAAATAATGGAGGTAGAATAATGAGCACTATTTTAGTAACAGGTGGAGCAGGATTTATTGGAAGTCATACTTGTGTTGAATTATTGGAATCAGGATATGATGTAGTAGTTATAGATAACTTAAGCAATGCTTGCGAAGAATCACTTAAGAGAGTGGAAAAGATTACAGGTAAAACTTTAAAATTCTACAAAGGTGACATTGCAGACAAGGAATTAATGGATAAGATTTTAACAGAAAACGATATTTATGCAGTTATCCATTTTGCAGGCTTAAAGGCTGTAGGTGAATCAGTTCAGAAGCCACTTGAATATTACACAAACAACATTTCAGGAACATTAGCTATGTGCGATGTAATGCGTAAACATGGAGTAAAGAATATTATCTTTAGTTCATCAGCAACAGTATACGGAGATCCGGCAGAAATTCCTATAACAGAAAAATGCCCTAAGGGACAGTGTACAAACCCATATGGCTGGACAAAGTCAATGCTTGAACAGATTCTTACAGACATTCAGTTTGCAGACAAGGAATGGAATGTAATTCTTCTTCGTTACTTTAATCCAATTGGAGCACACAAGAGTGGACTTATCGGCGAAGATCCTAACGGAATTCCAAACAACCTTATGCCTTACATTACAAAGGTTGCAACAGGAGAACTTCCAAGAGTTAATGTATTTGGAAATGATTATCCAACACCTGACGGAACAGGAGTTAGAGATTACATCCATGTAATGGATTTGGCTACAGGTCATGTAAACGCAATTGACAAGATCAAAGAAAACCCTGGAGTTAAGGTATATAACCTTGGAACAGGAAAGGGCTACAGCGTATTAGACGTTATTAAGAATTTCAGCGAAGCAAGCGGAATTGACATTCCTTATGTAATTACAGACAGAAGACCTGGTGATATTGCAGAGTGCTATTCAGATGCAACTTTGGCCAAGGAAGAATTAGGCTGGGAAGCAAAATACGACATTAAGGAAATGTGTGCTGATTCATGGAATTGGCAGAAGAACAATCCTAACGGATACAGATAAGATTAATTATAAGTTACTAAAAAGAAGATGATTGGAGAAAAGCATGAGTTCTAGGAGAAAAACGAAAAGCTCAGAGCAACAGTTAAAAACAGTAAAACGATTAAAAAAATTTGTAACAACAATTGAAGTTATTTTGGGACTACTTATAGTTATGATGGCTGTGATTTTATTTGTGCCATCAGTAAAGACACAGGTTGTAAAGGCTATGGCAAACACAGCAATAGGCCAGAAAATTATAACCTGGTGGGGAAATAACAGTTACAACGAGAGTGTACGAGATCTTAATTTTGATGATGGCAGTATCAAAACTAACAAACTTAAATACAATTATTCAGAAGAATATACTAATTTTGTATTGTTTGGTGTAGATTCAAGAGAAGGAGAAGTTGATGCTTCTAACAGCGATTCCATACTTATTGTTAGTGTACATAACACTACAGGCGAAGTAAAAATGGTATCAGTGTATAGGGATACTTATCTTGGAATTTACGGAAAAGATGGAACCATTTATAAGTACTTTAAGGTTAATTCAGCCTATGCAGGTGGTGGACCTGAAGCGGCAATTAATACACTTAACATGAATCTTGATCTTAACATTACTGATTATGTTACAGTTAACTTTTCAGGTGTTGCTGAGATTATAGACACATTGGGAGGAATAAAAGTTAATCTTACAGATGATGAATTACAGCAGCTTAATTATCATATGAGCAGTACTTGTAGCTCAATTGGTGTAAAACCCAAATATGTTAAGAAGAGTGGAAAGAATATTAAGTTAAATGGTATTCAGGCCACAACATATTGTAGAATCAGAAAAGCTACTTTCTATGATCCAAAAACAGGGGAAGAGGTTAGAGACGATTTTGGTAGAGCAGCAAGACAGCGTTCAGTTATGATGAAGTTGGTAGAAAAGGCAAAGAGTGCAAGCTTTAGCGAATTGCAGGAAATGGTTTCAGGTGTTATGAATGCCAACACTAACAAAAACAAAATTATTTCCACAAGTTTTACTTTTAAAGAAATTGTAAATATGATTCCAATTATATTTGATTTTAAATTATCGGGAAGTCAGGGATTTCCGTCAAACCTTGAAACGGGAACTATTAGTGGAACCAGTTATGTTATGCCAAAAGGCTTAAGTGATAACGTATCAGAACTTCATGAGTATCTTTTCGGTGAAAAGAATTACCAGCCAACAAGCACTGTTAATACTATCGGAAATCAGATACAGACTGATACAGGTGTGTATTCGGATGGCTCAACAGGTATAGACATGAGTGGAGATGCTAAAAAGAATAAAGAAGGTGAGACAGAATCCGTAAGTTATGATTATGATGATGGCGGCAAGAGCCAGTTTTATTAAAAATGTAGGAGTTGCAAATTGCAACTCCTTTTTCTGTATATACTGTATATAGTCGCCGAAAATGGCAGCTTGCAAACACGTTGATTTTCTTATTTTGCTCCGTCGTCTATTGTAAAGCGAAAACTTAAACTCGCCTACGGCTCAAACAGTAAGTTTTACGCTTTACACTATACTCGCAAAAATTGCGAAAATCTGCCTATTGTTTGCAATCTGCCATTTTCGGCGACTATACTATATAAAGACAAAATAGATGTTTGGGAGGATTAGGTATCTTTTCGCAATTTTTTAATAAGTAGAACACAAAATCAACACAACTAGCCGTTAAACTATACCTATAATCAAATAAGGAATAGATGAGGTAATACAAAATTTTATTCTTTATTTAAAGAAAGAGCTTGAAAGGAGAAAAGGAAGATGTACGATAACGAGAATCCAAATGGATTTGGTTCAAATCCGGAGGAAAACAACGATGACAATATATCAGGGACAGAAAACAATAATTTTGAAGAGGCAAACAGCCAGCAGGTTTCACAGGATGCTGTGAATAGTTCAGAACAGAATACAGAGCAGACAGCTGAACAGGAAAGCAGTGTTTACAGACAGTCATATGTAAATGATGAGCATCATAACGCAGATGATGTAAGTGGAAATGGTACTTATTATTCGCAGGGAAGCAACAATAGTAGCAATGATAGTACACAGAATGGCAGCTATTATAACAATACTCAGAACGACAGTTATTATAATAGCAATTCTAATAATTCACAGAATAATGGATATTATTATTCAACAAATGATTCTCAGACAAACAATGGTTACAATTATAACAGTAACAACAATAACAATGGTAATGGTAAAAAGAAGAAAAAGAAGAGAACTTTAATAGCCGTTGTTGCAGTTTGTGTAGTTTTACTTGCAGGAACAATTGGTATTTCAGGAGCTTATATTTCAAAGAATAAAGATTCATTAACAAATGTTTTGGAAGACGGAACATTAAGCAACAATGATAACAATAGCAATAGTAAAAATGACAATAGCAGTGATTCAGGCAATTACGAATCAATCGGCTCAACAAACACACAGAACGATGCTAATTCTTCATCAACATCAGGCGTTACAGTAACAGATGTTTCAAGTGTTGTAAGCAGTGCAATGCCAAGTGTTGTAGCTATTACAAGCAAGACATTAGTTGAATCAAGAAACGATTATTCACAGGATATTTGGGAATACTATTTTGGTGGTGGAAATAGCGGAAACAACAAGAGCAATTCATATGAAGAAGATGCAGCAGGTTCAGGTATTATTGTAGACCAGACAAGTACAGAACTTCTTATAGTTACAAACAATCACGTTGTTGAAGGTGCAGACAGCTTAAAGATTCAGTTTGCCGGAACAGAATCAAAGGATTCAGTTGATGGATACATTAAGGGAACTGATTCAACAAAAGACGTAGCAGTTGTTGCAGTAAAATTAAAAGACATTCCATCAGATGTATTAAAAAATATTAAGAAAGCTACATTAGGCGATTCAGATAAAGTTAACGTTGGTGAAGGTGTTATTGCAATTGGTAATGCTTTAGGATATGGACAGTCAGTAACAACAGGCATTATCAGTGCAAAAGACAGAAAGGTTCAGCTTGAAAATCAGACAATGACATTACTTCAGACAGACGCAGCAATTAACGGTGGTAACAGTGGCGGAGCATTATTAAATGCCAGTGGCGAAGTTATCGGAATTAACGTTGCAAAATATTCATCAAGCGGAAGCAGCTCAAATGCCAGCGTTGAAGGTATGGGCTTTGCAATCCCAATTTCATCTGTAAAAGATATTATTAGTGACCTTGAAACAAAAGAAACAAGAACAAAAGTATCAGAAGATGAAAGGGGTTACCTTGGAATTTCAGGGTTTGATGTAGATGAGCAGACATCACAGGCTTACTCAATTCCACAGGGAATCCAGGTACAGAGCGTAGTAAAAGGTGGCCCTGCTGAAAATGCCGGAATCGCAGCATCAGATGTAATTACAAAATTTGACGGGCAGGATGTTTCATCAATGACATCATTACAGAGTATGCTTGAATACTACAAGAAAGGCGAACAGGTTAAAGTAACTATAGAATATAGAGACGGCAGAGAATACAAGACAAAAGATGTTACAGTTACACTTGGCGACAAGAGCGTAATTGAAACAACACAGAATGCCGCAAACTAAAACAGTTAAAAATTTCTTTCTCATAAAGTGTTTTGTTTATAACAAAGAGGCAATCCGGTAGAGGGTTGCCTCTTTTGAAATGTTAAAAAATATGTAACATTTAAGTCAGAATATGGTCAATTTTGTATGTTTTAATTTTAGTTAATATATGTTAAACTAAGCCATGTATTAAATGGTGTTTCATATTAAATTACTGATGTTCGCAGAGTATGTTGTGGATTAGTATGTAGGATTAAATGTGATATACTTTTTTTATTTGTGAATAATATCGCAGAATGGAGAGATACAATGAACAAAGATGAATTTGAAAACAAGACTTTAGATGAAAATGATTTCCGAGAGGTTGTAGCTGAAAACAATCAAGCTATAGACAATAACTCAAAGGAAAATGATAATAAAGTAATAGTAAATGATGATAACAATTCTACAGACAATAACAATGTTGATAAAAGTGAGAATGGTGATTCATCAGACAAGAGTAATGAAGATGAATACGAGAAGATTTGTTATGTTTGTAGACGACCTGAAAGTAAAGCAGGAACTATGATTGATATGCCGGGTGGAATTTGTGTGTGCGCAGATTGTCTGCAGAAGAGTTTTAATAGTTTCCAGAACTTTGGCATGAATATGAGCATAAGCAAGGATGAATTAGAAGAGTTGCTTAATACTCCGGGAATTCATATGATGACTACGGATGATTTTAGAAGAGAAATTCCAAAGAAACAGAAACTTAAAAAGAAAAAATCTTCAGAAAAGAAAGAAGCACCTGTTTTGGATATTAACAAGATTCCTGCACCTCATGTTATAAAAGGTAAGTTAGACGATTATGTTATCGGACAGGATTATGCTAAGAAGGTTATGTCTGTTGCAGTTTATAATCACTACAAGAGAGTGGCAACAAACACAATGGACGAAATTGAAATTGAAAAGTCAAATATGTTAATGATTGGACCTACAGGTTCAGGTAAAACATACCTTGTTAAGACTTTAGCTAAGTTATTAGATGTTCCTCTTGCAATAACAGATGCAACATCACTTACAGAGGCAGGATATATTGGCGATGATATTGAAAGCGTTGTTTCAAAACTTTTGGCAGCAGCAGACAATGATGTTGAAAGAGCAGAAACAGGTATTATTTTTATTGACGAAATAGACAAGATTGCAAAGAAACAGAATACAAGTAGCAGAGATGTAAGCGGAGAGTCAGTTCAGCAGGGAATGCTTAAGCTTTTGGAAGGAAGCGAAGTTGAAGTTCCTGTTGGTGCAACAAGCAAGAATGCAATGGTGCCACTTGCAACAGTTAACACAAAAAATATTTTGTTTATTTGCGGTGGCGCTTTTCCAGATTTGGAAGACATTATTAAGGAAAGACTTAACAAGCAGGCAGCCATAGGCTTCCAAAGTGAATTAACAGACAAATACGATAATGATCCTAATGTTATGAAAAAAGTAACATCAGAAGATTTGAGAAAATTTGGTATGATTCCTGAATTCCTTGGAAGACTTCCAATTGTATTTACTTTGGATGGATTAACAGAAGACATGCTTGTAAAGATTCTTACAGATCCAAAGAATGCAATTATCAAACAGTATCAGAAATTGCTTGAACTTGATGAAGTAAAACTTGAATTTACGGAAGGTGCTCTTAGAACAATTGCCAGGAAAGCAATAGAAAAGAAAACAGGGGCCAGAGCACTAAGGGCAATCATTGAGAAATTTATGCTTGATATAATGTATGAAATCCCAAAAGATGACAACATTGGAACTGTAAAAATTACAGAAGAATACATTAATGGAACAGGCGGCCCGGTAATAGGAATGAGAGGCCAGGACCTTATAGAAGGTTAGAAGAACTTAAAAAATAATAGAAATATAATCCCCGGAGTTGCTGAAAATTAATTATCTAAATTTCTATAACTCCGGGTATTTTTATATTGATTTATATTGTTTACATTGTTTGTGTCCCGGAATACTTGCTATCGGGGTACGCATTGCATAATTTCGTTCATATCTTCCCCCGCTCCTACATAAACTTATATTAATTTTATTTCAAGGGCAATCAATGAAGTGTAATAATATTATTTTGTCAGAGGAATATGGTGATTTCATTGGCAGGTATAACGGTGACATTAGTGAAGCCATAAC
>OLPE01001801.1_pt1 | contig 10567 bp, 7 predicted proteins | sample 1671901 | NCBI WGS metagenome assembly OLPE01 (sample SAMEA3136624, study PRJEB25190) | human gut metagenome | biome: human gut; feature: human-associated habitat; material: faeces | place: Austria | collected 2013 | reverse complement strand
GTCAGTATCCTATTTTCATTATAGGCTGAGATAAGCTTTCATGATTCGTTGACAATTTCATATAGATAGCAAGAGGGGATACCCGGAAACTCAGCTACGCATAATAACCAGCGGCCAGGATTCGGAGAGAACGTGAAAGAGAAACGGCTGAAAGGCACTTTTACAAGGAACGGCCTCTTGCGGCTTAAATGCTTGATCCTTATTAAAATTGTTATTTCCATTTTTTATGGAGATGACAGCAGATACCATGTGGCGGTGCTTCGCTTAGTGCAGGTGCCGCTATATGCATGTGCTGTTATCTTTTCAGAAATGTACAGGTATCAGTAACAAAAACATCGGGAGGTGGTTCCAATGATTGAATAGTGCAGGTATAGACCTGCTGAAAAGAAAAACGATGATAAGTGAAGAAAGAGAGGATTAAGTCAAAATGAAAATGAAGTTCAAAAGATTCTTATCAGGAGTCATGGCAGTTGCCACGTTAGCGTCTGTAATCGTTCAGCCAGTAGCTGTTTCTGCATCGGAATTAGAACCGGAAGAAATACCGTTTGAGCAGCAGTATCCGGAATTAAAAGAGGTACAGGATTCGCTTGATCCAGATGAAATTGTAGCAGCAAATGACATTGAACTTGCCTATGGACAGGAATTTGAAGTGGAAGTAGATCTGTCCGGTATTGACGGAGTGGATGAGAGTAAAATAAAAATCATGTTCCATGAAGCAAAAAATGAATCCGGAGCTGATTTCGATACACATACACCGGACACCTACAAGGCAGTATATGCGGTAGAGCCGGTAAGTGGTCATCCATCTTACAGAATCAGCAGAAATATCACTGTAAAAGAACCTGAAACAGAAATGCAGTCAGAGAGTTCTTCTGAAATTACAGTGGACGATGATAGTGGCACTGGAGATACAGAGCAGAGTGATGACGATTCAGAGTCGCACCGGGAAAACACAGTTGATACGAAAACTGAACTTACGGTGTCTGAAGTGCTAGAACAGGCAGAGACAAATGGAATTGATCTGTATGCAATGGATGCAGGAGAAACCGTAACCTTTATGGCTTCTGCAGGAAATGCAAGAAGTTCACAGCAGGTTTCTGTTACAAGGGGAACCATGTATCGTTACGCAGATTATGGATATGGTAGTTACCTTACTTATCAGTATACTGTGAAATTTGGTAATGTATCTGCCACAGCATACTGTGTACAGCCATCAAAGCCAGGACCAGGAAGTGGAACTTATACAATCAATAAGGTGGGAGATGGAAAAGCACTTGCTAAGGTATGTTATTATGGCACAAAAGCTTCTGGAGATGATGGATTTTTCACAGAAGAGAATGGATACGGCAATTTAAGTGCCGGAGCCAGATTTATTCTGGTACACCTTGCAGCATCTTATGCAAATGGTAGTGGGGACGCTTTTTCAGGTGCAAACAGCACTGCACAGAATCTTGCAAAGAAACTTTATAATTATTGCGTTTCTCAACCGGATATTCCATCAGTGGCAATGTCTTTTTCAGATGCAAACGTAAAAGCCTATGTAGAGGGTAACAGTCAGAGAACAAAGGATATAACATTTAAGGCAGATGCATTACAGACAATTACTATGAAACTCCCTGCAGGTGTAAAACTTCATAACCTGTCAACAGGAAAAACAAGCAAAGCTGGAGCAAATGTAGAAATCTGCGGTGGTACGAAGTTTTATCTATCAGCACCACTGACACAGGTAAGTGATGTGGCAGAGAGTTGGTCTACAACAATGAAAGGAAGCATTACTAAAGATTATTCAGCTTATAAGATTTCTACAGGATCTGGAAATCAGGATCTGGCATTGGTGTTTGGTGAAGGCGTGGATGATGAAAAATACGTGGATTTTAAAGTATCCTGGATTGAACTTGCAACTGTAGAAGTTATGAAGAAAGATTCAGCAGCAGATGTAAACCTTGCAGGAGCCGTATTTGGTATTTACAGTGATGCAGATTGCAAAAATCTGATTACTACAATGCCGGAAACAGACAGCAATGGCAAATCTTCTGCAACGATTGTAAAAACACAGGATACGGTATATCTGAAAGAAATCACAGCACCGAAAGGTTATGTGGTAAATACAACTGCTTACAATGTGAAGCTGGTAGCAAGTAAGACCACGACAACAACGGTACCGGATAAAGAGCAGCTTGGCGAACTGACTGTATATAAAGAAGGACAGGTTCTTGCAGGGGCAGATGTCAGCGAGAATGGTACAGTATTCCAGTATGAAAACAGACGTCAGAAAGGTGCTGTTTATAATGTATATGCAGGAGAAGATATTATCTCTGCCTATGGTGCGAAGATTTACAGCAAAGGCGATCTTGTGAAAGAAAACCTTTCGACAGACGAAAACGGTGCTTGTATCCTGAAAAATCTGCATCTTGGAACTTATGTTGTCAAAGAAATGCAGGCACCGGAGAACTTTTATAATGCTGGAGAGGAAAAGACAGTTACACTTTCCTATACTGGACAGAATGTGGAAGTAGTCTTTTCTGATGTGACATTCACAAATGACAGACAGAAGGCAGATGTGAGTGTTGTAAAGAAAGACAAGGATACCGAAAATCCGTTATCTGGAGGTGTGTTTGCCCTGTATGCTGGCAGTGATATTGCCAACGCAGACGGAAATGTAGTAGTGAAGAAAGGCACATTGATTGAAAAATTAACGACAGGAGCAGATGGAAAAGCGGCATTTAACGCAGATCTTCCGATTGGATTTTCTTATGTAGTCAAAGAGGAACAGGCACCACAGGGATATTTGAGAAATTCTAAAGATGTTTATACATTTAAGTTCTCATATACCAGTGACAGTGAGCCGAAAGTTTCATTCACTCATACATTTGTAAATGAGAGAGTCAAAGCAAAGATTTCTCTGGAAAAGAGAGATGCGGAAACAAAACAGGCGGTTGCACAGGGAGATGCGACACTGGAAAAAGCAGTTTATGGACTGTACGCTCGTAATGATATTGTTCATCCGGACGGTATTACCGGTGTGATCTATAAAGCCGGGGAGCAGGTTGCTACTCTTACAACAGATAAGAATGGACAGGCTTCTGTAGATGGCTTGTATCTTGGAGATTACTATGTGAAAGAGATTAGTCCGTCAGTGGGTTATCTGGCAGACGAAACAGAACATGATCTGGTCTGCAATTATGAAGACGATCTGGTAGCAGAGGTTAAACGTGACTGCACTTCACTGGAGCAGGTAATGAAACAGCCGTTCCAGATCATCAAAGTAGCCAATAATGGAAAAACAGACGCTGATCTGCTGAAAGGTGCCGGATTTACGGCATATCTGGAATCTTCCCTGACAAAGAAAGCAGACGGAAACTATGAGTTTGCTTCTGCAACACCAGTTGTGATCGGGGAAAATGGTGCAACAGAAATGTTCACAGACGAAAAGGGTTATGCTTGCAGTATCGCACTTCCATATGGAACTTATATTGTGCGTGAAACTACAACTCCTCACAATTATACTCCGATAGATGATTTTACAGTGCGTATCACAGAGAATAATCCGAACCAGCCACAGACGTGGAGAGTACTTCTGGATGATGAGTTTGAAGCGAAGCTGAAAATCATCAAACAGGATGATGAAACTAAGAAACCAGTATTACAGAAAAATACAGAGTTTAAGATTTATGACCTGGATCATAAGAAGTATGTGGAGCAGGTTACAACCTATCCGACAACGGTTAAGCACAAATCTTATTTTACAGATGAGCAGGGATATTTGATTCTTCCGCAGAATCTGAAAATCGGAAATTACCGTATTGAGGAAGTGAATGCCCCGTTCGGTTACACATTGAATAAAAATTATTATGAGGTAACAGTTGATTCTAATACTGCATATCAGATGGATGGAACTTCCGGGGATGTGATCATTGAAGCAATTTATGAGAACCATCCAGTTAAGGGAGAACTGACTATCGTGAAAAAGGGCGAAGTTCTGGACGGATTCAAGGATGATTTTACATATCAGACAGAAAATCTGGAAGGAGCAGAGTTTGCCATTTATGCTGCGGAGGATATTTATACCGCTGATGTCCAGAAAGATGACAATGGAAACCGTATTCTGGAATATGCAGCCGGAACACTTGTAAAAACTGTTACAACCGATAAAGAGGGAAAAGCGGTCCTGAAGAATCTTCCACTTGGAAGTTATAAGATTGTGGAAACGTCTGCGCCAACAGGATTTGTTTTAAACAGCGAAGCACAGACAGTCACTTTTACTTACAAAGATCAGGAAACACCTGTCATTGAGCAGACAGCTACTTTTGAGAATGAACGCCAGAAGGTAGAAATTTCGGTGGAAAAACAGGATGCTGATACAGAAAAAGCAGTTGCAGGGGCAGAATTTGGACTTTATGCGAAGAATGATATGGAAGCTCATGGAACTGTGATTGTGAAAGCAGACACACTTCTTGGAAAAGCTGTTTCCGGAGAAGATGGAAAAGCTGTATTTACACAGGATCTGCCATTTGGAGAGTATTATATCAAAGAACTGGCAGCGCCGAATGGCTATGTATCTTCAGATGAAGTTCTGGAAGTAAAAGCAGAGTACCAGGGACAGGATGTTAAGGTCGTGCAGTTATCGTCTGTATTTAAGAATCAGCCTACAAAAGTTGTGGTTTCCAAGTCTGATCTGACTACTGGCGTGGAATTATCTGGTGCTACTCTTACGGTACTGGACAAAGATGGCAATGTAGTTGATACATGGAAGTCTGTAAAAGGTGAGCAGCATATGATTGAACGGCTTACTGTAGGGGAAACCTATACTCTCAGAGAAGAAATGGCTCCTTATGGATACCTCAAGGCAGAAGAAATCACATTTACGATTGAAGATACCGGGGAAATCCAGAAAGTGGAAATGAAAGATGATGTGCCGGCAGGAACGATCATCATCAATAAAAATGGAGAGTTTCTGGATAAAGTAACGGCATTGGATTCTGTTGGAGGATGGATCAGCCATTTATTCCAGTATGTAACAGGCAGTCTGAAAGATGTTACCTTTGAAGTATTTGCTTTAGAGGACGTGAAATCTGCTGACGGAGAAAGTGAAGATTATTATAAAAAAGACGAACTGGTAGCAACCATTACAACGGATGATACCGGCATTGCAAAGTTATCAGGACTTCCTCTTGGCAAATATTATGTCAAAGAAAAAGCTACAGTGGATGGTTTTGTACTGGATAATGAGGCAAGAGAGATTGATCTGACATATCGTGACCAGGATACTGCAGAAGTCACTTACTCTGCTGACTGGCAGAACAACCGCCAGAAAGCGGAAGTGGAAGTTGTGAAAAAAGAGAAAGATTCTGATCGTGTACTGGAAGGTGCAGTATTTGCCCTTTGTGCTAAGAATGATATTACAGGAGCAGACGGAAAAGTTATTCTGAAAGCGGATACTGTGATTGAAGAACTGGCAACGGATAAAGACGGCAAACTGACTTTTACAGCAGATTTACCGATTGGTTTTGAGTATTATATCAAGGAAACTTCCCCGGCACCTGGATTTGCAACGACGGATGAAACACAGGAGTTTACATTTGAGTACGAAGGTGCAGAAAAGGAAAAAGTATCATACTCCTTTACTTTTGAGGATGAACCGACAGTAATCGAGATTACCAAGACTTCCCTGACAGACGGAAAAGAGCTGGAAGGTGCCAAGTTACAGGTAACGGATGAAAGCGGTAAGGTTGTAGATTCCTGGACTTCCGGCAAAGAAGCTCATATCATCAAAGAACTGGTAGTCGGACAAAAGTATACCCTGACAGAAACAAAACCGGCAGACGGTTTTGTGACAGCGGAAAGCATTACATTTACCGTTAAAGATAACGCAGAAGCACAGAAAATCGAGATGAAAGACGATGTGACCAAGGTGGAAATCTCCAAGACGGATATTTCTGGTAAAGAACTGCCGGGCGCAAAACTGACAATTCTCGACAAAGACGGTAAAACGGTAGAGAGCTGGACTTCTGAGGAAAAACCGCATTACATTGAAATGCTTCCGATCGGGGAGTATACACTTCGGGAAGAGTCTGCCCCTGAGGGCTATCTGGTAGCTGAGGACGTGAAGTTCACAGTGGAAGATACCGGAGAGATTCAGAAAGTTGTGATGAAAGATGAGGTAAAACCGGAAGAAACATCAACACCGGAAACACCATCTACACAGGTAACAGATACACCGAAAACCGGAGATGATACACATATGCTGCTTTGGATTCTGCTTGCAGTAGCAGGTATGGCAGGTGTAGTGTCAGCGGTATGGGTGGCAAGAAAGAAGAAATAAAAATCAGTTAGTTAAGAGGGCATTTATGGACGAATAAGATTCATAAATGCTCTCTTTCTGGTTAATACTAGGAAAAATGAAGGGAGAATGTATTATGAAACAGGTATTAATTATAGCGGTTGTAGCAATTATTGCAGCAGTTAATTTTGTGATGTATTGCTGTCTGAGAGTAGCATCACAGGAAGATCAGATGTTGGAAAAACTGAGCAGGAGAAAGGAGTCAGAAAGCGATGGCGATTAGATATGCAGAGGACAAGCCGAAATCCTGTGAATATTGTTATTTCTGGAATGAAAAGAAAAAGGAATGCAGGCAGATGAGATGCTTTTATCAGCTCCCTGAAAAGCCACCTGATCCAGATCCGGCACACAGGTTTTGGGTTCCATGCAAAGGCTGTCCGTATGGAAGAAATCCCTGTATTGGCTATTGCATGGCTAAAATTCTAAAAGAGCAGAGGAAAAAACAATCTGGATAAGGATACATACATATTCCCGTATCACTACGGGGAGGAAGCAGAACAGTATACGTTCTATCGGATTCCCAAGATTCTTTTTACCAGTCCGGTATTTGGAAAACTGACCTGTGAAGCTAAGTTGTTGTATGGTCTATTGCTAGACCGGATGCAGTTATCTGTGAAGAATCGGTGGATGGATTCGGAGGGAAAAGTGTATATATATTTTTCGCAGGAGCAGATAGCAGGGCTTATGGGATGTGGAGTAAAAAAAGTCCGGTGCTTGTTAAAGGAACTGGATGACCGGAAAGGAATCGGATTGATTACGAGAGTTAGACAGGGATTGGGAAATCCCGATAGAATCTATGTAAAAAAATGCGTATCACCAGAACGGTTCAAAGAGAACTTCCAGACAGGTCAAAATGACTTCTCAGGAAAGGTACAAATGACCGATGCAGACAGGTGTAAACTGCCAGGTAATGATATAGAGGATAGTAATACTGAGAATAACGATACAGAGTATCTTTCTTTCTATTCAGATGCCAGTGAAGTGAAAAGGAAAGAAGCTGAAAGGAATGCTTATCAGCAGATTATCCTTGAATACATTGGATATGACTATATCGTAGATGATTTCAACCGGCATATGTTGGATGAGATTGTGGGGTTAATGGTAGATGTGGTGTGTTCGGAACAGGAGTTTATACGGATTGGAGGGGACAGAAAACCTTTATCCGTAGTAAAAAGTCAGTTTTTAAAACTGGATGCAGAGCATATTCGGTTCGTACTGCATTGCATGAAAGAAAACACCAGTAAAGTAGTAAATATGCGTCAGTATCTGTTGGCGGTATTATATAATGCACCGCTGACCATCAGCAATTATTACTCGTCGTTGGTGCAGCATGATATGTACGAAGGGAATATATAAATTTTCAGGAGGGAGTGATTCTATTGCAGGAAGAAGTAAATGAGAAAACCGTATCATTATGTATCACTGGTGGAAAAGTGACAGTCCGTTTATTGAAACAGGCAATGATGCGTTTTCTGGCAGCAATGGAGAAAGAAAAAGCAGAGAAAGCAAGAAAACAACAGGCAAAGGGACCGCCGGATAAAGACTATCGTGGGAAGCAGAGCTTAAAGAAGCTGGCACAGCAGAATGTTCAGCTTTCCAACATTGAGATTACGGATAATAACATTAAGGCTTTTGAAAAAGTTGCAAAAAAATATGGCATTGATTTTAGCCTAAAACGTGATAAGTCCGTAGATCCACCGAGATATTTTGTTTTCTTCAAGGCAAGGGATGTAGATGTTATGACAGCAGCATTCCGGGAATTTACCGGAAAGACACTGAATAAAACGAAGAAACCGTCTGTTCGTAAGAAATTACAGCAGGCAATCGCAGCCCGCAGTCAGGATAAACAGAGAGAACGGGAAAAATCGAAAGAAAAACAGAAGGAGCCGACATTATGAGTGGGATAAAAAATATAAAGAAGAAACTGAAAGGATTTCAGGTACGTCCTCCGAATGTGGAAGTGCTGAAAAAAGTTCTGTTACATATTCCATATGTAGTTGTGTTTTATGTGGTAAATAAATGTACCTGGCTGTATCAGTATTGCAGAGGCAGTACTGTAGTAGACAGACTGATAGTTCTTTTTATGAATTATCCGTTAGCATTTAAAAAGTTGCTGCCAAGTATACAACCGAAAAGTCTGGCAGCGGGGACTATTGCAGCAGTCAGTGTGTGGGCAGTGGTATATTTCAAGGGAAAGAATGGAAAGAAGTTTCGCCAGGGAGAGGAATATGGTTCTGCCAGATGGGGAAATGAAAAGGATATAGCTCCTTTTATTGATCCGGTTTTTGAGAATAATATCTTGTTGACACAGACAGAACGCCTGACCATGAACAGCAGACCGAAGAAACCGAAGTATGCCAGAAACAAGAATGTCATCGTAATAGGTGGTTCCGGAAGCGGTAAGACCAGATTTTATGTGAAACCGCAGCTTATGCAGATGCCGGATAATGTGAGCTTCGTGGTCACCGATCCAAAGGGGACGATCATCGTGGAATGTGGTAAAATGCTGGCACGAGGAACGCCGAAGAAAGATAAGAACGGTAAAATCCTGCGTGATAAAAATGGTAGAGTGGTAATGGCTCCTTATAAAATCAAGGTGCTGAATACCATCAATTTTGCCAAGAGTATGCATTATAACCCATTTCATTACATCCGTTCAGAAAAAGATATTCTGAAACTGGTAAATACGATCATGGTAAATACCAAGGGCGAGGGAGAAAAATCCTCGGAGGACTTCTGGACGAAAGCGGAACGTCTGCTGTATTGTGCTTTGATTGGTTACATTTACTATGAAGCACCAGAAGAAGAACAGAACTTTTCAACTTTACTGGAATTTATCAATGCCAGTGAAACCAGGGAAGAGGATGAAGAATTTAAAAATGCGGTAGACTTGCTGTTTGAGGAACTGGAAAGGGATGAGCCGAACCACTTTGCAGTAAGGCAGTATAAAAAATATAAGCTGGCAGCAGGTAAGACAGCAAAATCTATTCTGATCAGTTGTGGTGCCAGACTTGCTCCGTTTGATATTGCGGAACTTAGGGAACTGACTTCTTATGATGAAATGGAACTGGATATGATTGGAGATCAGAGAACTGCCCTGTTTATTGTAATTTCGGATACAGATGATACTTTTAACTTTGTGGTTGCTATGATGTACAGTCAGCTTTTTAATCTGTTATGCGACAGAGCCGATGATGTTCATCATGGAAGACTGCCTTATCATGTGAGAATCCTCTGTGACGAGTTTGCAAATATCGGTCAAATTCCGAAGTTCGACAAGCTGATTGCAACGATTCGAAGCAGAGAGATTTCTGCTTCTATTATACTCCAGTCACAGTCGCAGCTCAAGACAATTTACAAGGATGCAGCCGAAACCATTACAGGAAATTGTGACACAATGTTGTTCCTTGGAGGTAAGGAAAGTACTACTCTGAAAGAAATTTCAGAAACATTGGGTAAGGAAACCATTGATTTATATAACACTTCTGATACAAGAGGCCAGAGCAGGTCTTATGGTCTGAACTATCAGAAAACAGGAAAAGAATTGATGAGCCGGGATGAACTGGCAGTCATGGACGGTAACAAGTGTATTTTACAGCTTCGTGGTGTCCGTCCGTTTTACAGTGATAAATTTGACATTACAAAGCATAAACGGTATAAGCAGTTATCCGATTATGATAAAAAGAATGAGTTCCATGTGGAAGAATACATGAAACATCAGATGGAAGTCCGGTTAGATCTGGAAGAACAGTTCGACCTTTATATGTATGAAGGCAGTGAACTGGAAGAACAATCTAATAATGAAAATGAAGGCACAGGGCATGTAACGTAAAACATACATAGCTCTTTTTTTATGCCCTTTTGGGAGGTAGCGATATGCACAAGCATGAAAGACCGCCCATCAGGGCGGAACCCTCCGAGTAGTAACCAGTAAAAAATCACAATGAAAAACAGGAGTTACGAAAGGAGAACATAGATTATGGCGTTTTTTACATCAGCAATTAATATTTTACAGACACTCGTTGTCGCAATCGGAGCAGGACTTGCAGTTTGGGGAGTTATCAATCTTCTGGAAGGTTATGGTAACGATAATCCGGGTGCGAAGTCACAGGGAATCAAACACTTAATGTCTTCTATGTGAAAAGATTTTAAAGAAAAAATGCACACCCTATGCAGATAACATGACAATTTCATGCAAAGCGAAAGGAGACACCATGAAAATCGAAT
>OLPE01001800.1_pt1 | contig 10569 bp, 8 predicted proteins | sample 1671901 | NCBI WGS metagenome assembly OLPE01 (sample SAMEA3136624, study PRJEB25190) | human gut metagenome | biome: human gut; feature: human-associated habitat; material: faeces | place: Austria | collected 2013 | reverse complement strand
CAGACATACCATTCCGAGAGCACCAAGGATTACGTTAGCGTTGATGGTGAATTTCTGACGGATGAATTTGTCATCTTCTACGATAATGCTTGATTTTTCTTTGTTGAAGATTGCATTGGCAATGCAGGATGCGACAACAGAGATCACGATGGTATATACCAGTGTATTAGCACTGTCTTTTGTGAAATAATAAGTAATGAGTGCTGCTGCCAGAGATACGCCTCCGGAAATGGCATCACTTTTTACCATATCGATTGCAGCTTTGGTAAGGATGATACCAACACCGGCCATCATACCGAAAGCGACATCTTCACCGACAAAATTCACGATTTTAGTTAAAAGACCCAGAGCACCGATCAGAGCCATGATCACACCGCCGATAAAGATCATGGCGCATCGCTCAGAACGGTCCTTGCCGGCTGTACCGGCGTAGGTGATCGTCTCAGCCTGGAAAGAGATCGGAGCCACGCTCTGTGTTACCGTGTTACCGATCGCACCTACAAAAAATGCCAGTGCAGTAGGTACAGAGGCGAATCCATAAGCCAGTGCCAGGAGTCCTTGCGGAAGTCCATTCAGTACGACACCGATCACAGCCATCAGGTCAGTCATAATTGCATTCATAGTTTTTCCTCCTAGAATAAGTAATAAATATTAAGTCAACAACGTGGTTTGGCAGGATCACGAGTACGCTGTCGTACGATGTCCTGCCTGAATAAAAGTGTAACATCGAATGCTGTGGGTGTAAATGAGTCTGGTTATGAGAACTTTTAACGGACATTGATAACTTATGCTAATAAATAGTCTTTTGCCCCTGGCATCCGTAAATATCTCTGGAAAAAACTTATGATGTATAGTAGAATCAACTGGGAAGTAATCATAAATCAAGAAATGATTCTATATCAACGAAAGAGAGGAAAGCTGATTATGAGCAAAGCGGAGTTGGCAATTGAAAAGAAGTACAATGGAAAGTGTAACTGTGCACAGGCTGTTGCATGTAGTTTCGCAGAAGAAGCCGGGGTAGATGAGGAGACATTAAAAGCAGCTACTCAGGCATTTGGGGTTGGGCTTGCGACTATGGAAGGCAACTGTGGTGCATTGTCGGGTGCAGCGATGGTATTAGGACTGATCCATAAGGATCGCAAGAAGACAACAGAGGATATTCGTGCGATCATGACAGAATTTAAGGAGACATACGGAACAGTAGTCTGTAAGGAACTTAAGGGTGTGGAGACAGGAAAGGTAATCCTGCCTTGTGATGACTGCATCAGAGCAGCTGCCGAACTATTGGAGAAACAGCTTGGCTAAGCTGGAAGATAAAGGAGAGAGGTTTTATGTTGGGAATGATTATTGACACTATTAGTACGTTCATGTACAGCAAGCTGCTGGTGATACTGTTGATCGGAGCCGGAATCTATTTTACGATCCGGACAAAACTGCCACAGATAAGATTATTTAAAGATGCATGCAAGGCAGTTGTAGAGAAGCCGGAGGATGGAGATGGGGTATCATCCTTTCAGGCGTTGATGGTATCTACCGCATCCAGGGTAGGAACCGGTAATATTGTTGGCGTGTCGACTGCAATCTGTATCGGGGGATTCGGCTCCGTATTCTGGATGTGGGTGATCGCGATCATTGGCAGTGCATCTGCATTTGTAGAAAGTACACTGGCACAGATATTTAAGAAAAAAGGAAAAGACGGGGAATGTTATGGAGGTCCTGCTTATTATATAGAAGCAGCTCTTCACAGCAGGCCGTTGGCAATTGTTTTCTGCATCTCTATGATTGCGACTTATGCATTTGGATTTAACATGCTTGCATCGTACAATCTGCAGTCCACATTTTCCGGATTTGCATTTTATGATGTAAAGTGGTCGCCATGGATCATTGGAGGTATTCTGGCAGTGATTACCGGATGGTGTCTGCTGGGCGGAGGTTCCCGTATTGTGAAGGTGACTTCTACATTGGTTCCGATTATGGGAGTGGCGTATATCCTGATCTCGATTGTGGTTCTGATTATTAATCATGCCTATCTGCCGATGGTATTCACTAAGATTTTTGAGGAAGCATTCGATTTCAATGCAATTTTTGGAGCATTCGCAGGCTCAGCTATGATGCAGGGAATCCGTCGCGGACTTTATTCTAATGAAGCTGGTATCGGTTCTGCGCCGAATGCGTCTGCGTCAGCACAGGTCAGTCATCCGGTTAAACAGGGAATGGTGCAGATGCTGTCTGTGTTTATTGATACACTGCTTCTGTGTACTGCAACTGCGATGATGTGTATGTCATCCGGTATCGCACCGACAGAAGAACTGCAAGGTGCACCGTGGGTACAGGAAGCACTGCGTGAATCACTGGGTGGCTTCGGACCGATCTTCATCGCAATTGCAATGGTACTTTTTGCATTTACCACATTACTTGGTAACTGTTTCTATTGTGATAATCTGCTGAATTATATTCATAAAGGTGAACCAAGTAAAGCTTTCATGAAAGGATTTCGTCTGATATCTGCACTGGTGGTATTCCTAGGTGCCGGGATGGAAGTGTCCATGCTCTGGAACATTTCAGATGTGTTGATGGGAGTCATGGCTCTCATTAATATTCCGGTCATTCTGATCCTGTCTAATATTGCACTGAAGGCGTTGGCAGATTATGAGAAGCAGATGAAAGCGGGAGTGAACCCTGTGTTTAAGGCAAAAAATATTGATCTGAAATATGAGACCGATTATTGGAATTAAATAAAATTCACCGTTGACATGATTTTTTCATCGTGCTATTATTTAGTAAATTAATACTTCAAACCGATGAAGTGGAGATAACGGCAATCATGCCTTTACAGAGAGTCCGGGATGCTGAGAACCGGATGAGAAACAAGTTGTCAAATGGACCACGGAGGGTGCAGTCAAATGTGAACCGGATTTTATTTGTCATGATGATCACAGTGATCATTGTATTATAGATTCACAGAGTATTCTGCAACGTGAAGGCATACGTCAGTTGCCGGGGATATAGAGGTATCCTGATAAGAGCACAGGTTTATTCCTGTGAATACAAGGTGGCACCGCGGATAGTGATTAGTACATTCGTCCTTGACAGAAAGAGTATCTTTCTGTCAGGGATTTTTTTTACTTTACAGGAAATTGCTTTCCTGTAAAGTAAAAACCGCTTTACGGATTGCAGTTTCACCCGGAATCTATCATGACACCGGACGGAAAACAGATGATTGCAGCTTTCATACGATAGAGAGAAAAGGAGAGATAAGCTATGATTAAAGAAGCCATTGTAAAAATCGTAAACAAAGAAGACCTGACATACAAAGAAGCATACGACGTGATGAACGAGATCATGAACGGCGAGACTTCGCCGACACAGAACGCAGCTTTCTTAGCAGCACTTTCTACCAAGAGTGCGAGAGCAGAGACAACGGATGAGATCGCAGGCTGTGCAGCAGCGATGAGAGAACATGCGCTGAAGGTTGAGACAGACATGGAGCTGTTTGAGATCGTAGGTACCGGCGGAGATAATGCACATAGCTTTAATATCTCTACCACTTCTGCATTGGTAGCGGCAGCAGGCGGTATGAAGGTAGCCAAGCACGGTAACCGCGCAGCTTCTTCCAAGTGTGGGACGGCAGATTGTCTGGAAGCGCTGGGCGTGAATATCCAGCAGAGTCCGGAACGGTGTGTGGAGCTGTTAAAAGAAGCCGGTATGTGTTTCTTCTTTGCACAGAAATATCATTCATCCATGAAGTATGTAGGAACAATCCGCAAGGAACTTGGATTCCGTACGGTATTCAATATTCTGGGACCGCTGACTAATCCCGGAACACCGTCTATGCAGCTGCTTGGTGTGTACGATGAATATCTGGTAGAGCCGCTGGCACAGGTACTGATCAGTCTTGGAGTAAAGCGAGGCATGGTCGTATACGGTCAGGATAAACTCGATGAGATCTCAATGAGCGCACCGACTAAGGTATGTGAGATTAAAGATGGATGGTTTAAAACTTACGTGATCAAGCCGGAAGATTTCGGTCTCACACGCTGTACGAAAGAAGATCTGGTGGGTGGTACTCCTGATGAAAATGCAGAGATCACGAAGAACATCCTGAAAGGAGAGAAAGGACCAAAGCGTGATGCCGTTTTGATGAATGCAGGTGCGGCACTGTACATTGGCGGTAAGGCTGAAAATATGAAAGATGGTATTGAACTGGCGAGTGTGCTGATTGATTCCGGTAAAGCACTGGAGACATTGGAGAAACTGATCGAAGTCAGCAACCGGCCGGAGGTATAAGAATGACGATATTAGACGAACTTGCATTGGTGAAGCCTGAGATTCCTGTAACATCTATTCGGACAGCAGAATATTGCTGTCCGTTCTTTATACTATCTTAATACAAATGGAAATACCCTTATACCATCTTAAGATAAAGACTCGTATAGTATTAAACGGAATGAAGATAAAGGAGTTTTATGTACTATGCGTAGATATATGCGACTAAAAAAACATCTGACATCGTTTCAGATCATCATTATGGGATTTGCAGGAGTAATCCTGGCAGGCGCATTCCTGCTTATGCTGCCATGTTCCAGTACATCTGGAAAGATAACGCCATTTTTTGATGCGCTGTTTACTTCAACGTCAGCAGTATGTGTGACAGGACTGGTGGTCGTAGATTCCGGAAGCTATTGGACGATGTTTGGACAGGCTGTAATATTACTTCTGATCCAGATCGGCGGTCTGGGTGTTATTACGATCGCGGTTGCATTTGCAATGCTTTCAGGGAAAAAGATTTCGCTGATGCAGAGAAGCGTTATGCAGAGCGCAATTTCAGCACCGCAGGTGGGCGGTATCGTAAGAATGACCCGTTTTATCCTGGGTGGGACATTTCTGATAGAAATAACAGGAGCAGTGGCTATGATGCCATCGTTCTGCAGCAGATATGGAATGCGTGGAATCTGGATGGCAGTATTTCACTCGATATCTGCGTTCTGTAATGCAGGGTTTGATATTCTGGGAACAAAGACACACCAATTTGCTTCACTTACCGGCTACAGTGGAAATGGCGCGATCAATATAACAATTATGCTATTGATCATCATAGGTGGAATCGGCTTTCTGACATGGGAAGACATTTATCTGAATCGCTTTCAGTGGAAGAGATACCGGCTGCAGAGTAAACTGATCCTGTGTACCACAGCATTTCTGATCGTGGTTCCGGCAGTGTTCTTTTATTTTGAAGATTTCCGGGGGTTTACAGGTATGCATGGTGTGTGGAATGCATTGTTCCAGTCGGTTACAACGAGAACAGCAGGATACAATACGGCAGACCTGACAGCAATGTCAGGAGCATCCCAAGCTCTCATGATCATACTGATGCTGATTGGAGGTGCACCGGGATCGACGGCAGGAGGAATGAAGACGACCACCTTTGCAGTGATGATCGCCAATGCGGCTGCAACGTTCCGGCGAAGGGATCAGATCCAGGTGTTTCACCGGAGACTCAGGGAAGAGGTTGTGAGAAATGCTGCAACGATTGCAGGAATGTATCTTGCACTGTTTTTCTGCGGTGCTTTTGCGATTAGCGTCATAGAGCACCTTCCGTTATCTGCCTGTTTATTTGAGACAGCATCAGCTGTCGGAACGGTAGGGCTGACGCTTGGAGTGACGCCAGGTCTGGGAGTGGTGTCGAAAGGCATTTTAATCATGCTGATGTATTTTGGCCGTGTTGGGGGACTGACACTAATCTATGCGGCTGTTCCAGAGAAAAGCAGATATATTGCAAGATATCCGGAAGAAAAAATAAATGTTGGATAAGGAGACAGAAAGATGAAAAATATATTGTTAATTGGTCTTGGAAGATTTGGAAAACACATTGCAATCCAGTTGAATAGCCTGGGACATGAGATTATGGCAGTGGATATTGATGAGGAGAGAATCAATACTGTGCTTCCGTATGTTACGAATGCACAGATTGGAGACAGCACCAACTATAATTTCCTGAAATCACTGGGAATCCGTAATTTTGATGTATGTATTGTGACAATCAGTGGCAATTTCCAGAATTCACTGGAAACAACATCATTATTAAAAGAACTGGGTGCAAGACTGGTCGTGTCAAGGGCAGAGCGGGATGTACAGAAAAAATTCCTGCTGCGGAACGGTGCGGATGAAGTGGTATATCCGGAAAAACAGATCGCTAAGTGGACAGCGATCCGTTATGCGTCTGACCATATCCTGGATTACGTAGAAGTAGATGATACACATGCATTTTTTGAAGTGGAAGTTCCGGAAAAATGGCTGGGAAAAACAGTCGGTGAACTGGATATCCGTAAAAAATATAATATTAATATCATGGCGGTCAAAGAAAATGGTAAAATACATGAAATAGTCTCATCAGAGACTGTGTTGACAGATCATATTACATTAATAGTTCTTGGAGAATATAAAGTAATCCAGAAATGTTTTAAGATTTAATGTTATAATTACAGAGACAGAGGTGGAAGTTATGGGAGTTGGAGCTGTATTAGCATTGAGCGTACCGTTTGTGGTTGTACTTGGATGGATTTCGGCGAATCAGTTTGAAGGATTTTTTCTGAAAAACTGGAGAGATAATGAGAAAGAGTATAAGATATATGATGCTTCTGTGCGAGGCAGAATTAAGCAAAATGCTTTTTATCAGAAAGGATATTGCAAAGATCTGGCGTTCACTGTTTTGATGCTTGCAATATGCACAGCGGTCGGATTCTGCTTTTTAAAGCTTGGCTTTACAGATACGAATATTGTCATGATATATATCCTGGGTGTATTGTTGACGGCAGTGGTTACCAAGGGCTATGTATATAGCGTTGCAAGCGCATTTCTGAGCGTGCTGTTGTTTGGCTTCTTCCTGACAGAACCGCGGCTTTCTTTTCAGACTTATGCAGTGGGATATCCGGTGACATTTGCGGTAATGCTCCTTGCTGCAATTATTACCGGGACACTGGCGGCTCAGTTAAAAGCGCATGCGGAGGTGTCATCCAGACAGGCATTTCGGATACAGGTATTGTTTGATACGAACCGCCTGCTCCAGAGGAAAAGAGATGAAAAAGATATTCTCCGTACAACGTGTGAACAGCTGACCAAACTATTTGCTTGCAGTATCGTTGCCTATCTTGTGGAAGACGACAGGCTTTCAGAGGGGATGGTTTATGCCGGCGGAGAAAGAGGAAAGGATATCAGACTGCTGGAAGAGCCGGAACATGCGGCGGCAGAATGGGTTCTGAAGAACCGGAAAAATGCCGGTATCGGAACCGATTACTGCAAAGAGGCAAGAAGCCTTTATATGCCAATCTGTACAGAAGATAGTGTCTACGGCGTAGTTGGTATACCAATGACGCAGAAGCCTCTGGATTCTTTTGAGTATAGTACGGTACGTTCTGTGTTAAATGAATGTGCACTTGCTATGGATAATGTGCATCATTTAAAAGAGATGGAAAAAGCGGCTGTGTTGGCCAAGAACGAACAGCTACGTGCAGATCTCCTCAGATCCATCTCACATGACCTGCGCACACCGTTATGTGCTATTTCCGGCAATGCAGATACGCTTCTGCATAATGAGGAAGGGATTGATGATGCCACACGAAAACAGATATACACAGACATTTATGATGATGCAGAATGGCTTGTCGGAGTGGTAGAAAATCTTCTGTCTGTTACAAGACTGAATGATAACCGGCTGAAACTGAACATGACAGATCAGCTGGTAGATGAAGCGGTACGCCACGTCAGCCGTCTGGGCAAAGAGCATGTTATCGGCACAGATTGTGAAGAGTTATTACTGGCGCGTATGGATGCGCGGCTTATTATACAAGTATTGGTTAATTTGATCGAAAATGCAGTTAAATATACACAGCAGGGTTCTAAGATACAGATCAGTGCCCATAGACAGGGGGATAAAGTCTGTATCCGAGTGTCAGATAATGGAGGGGGCATCCGGGATGCCATGAAGCCGCATGTGTTTGAAATGTTCTATGTCGGTAAGACCACGGTTGCAGACAGCCGTCGAAGCCTTGGTCTTGGACTTGCACTTAGCAGATCCATTGTAGAGGCACATGGTGGAGAACTGACCCTGACAGATAATCAGCCACATGGCTGTATTTTCTCTTTTACATTACCAGTCAGTGAGGTGACATTAAATGAATAAAACATTGATATTGACAGTGGAAGATGACAGACCGGTGCGCAATCTGATCGTCACGACGTTAAAGACGCATGATTATAAATATCTGACCGCAGAAAACGGAAACGAAGCTGTCATGGAGGCAGCATCCCATAATCCGGATATCATACTTCTGGATCTTGGACTTCCTGATATGGATGGTATTGAGGTAATTAAAAGAATCAGAACATGGTCCAACATGCCGATTATTGTGATCAGTGCCAGAAGTGAGGAATCTGATAAGATCGAGGCGTTGGACGCAGGAGCAGATGACTATCTGACGAAACCATTTTCCGTTGAGGAGCTGCTTGCCCGTCTGCGAGTGACCGAACGCCGGTTAAAACTGATGCGGTCAGGGACGGAAGCAGGTGCACCGATATTTATAAATGGTGACCTGAAGATCGATTATGCGGCAGGATGTGCTTACCTGAAAGGGGAGGAACTGCACCTGACGCCGATCGAGTATAAGCTTCTGTGTATTCTGTCGCATAATGTGGGGAAAGTTCTGACGCATACGTATATTACGCAGCAGATATGGGGAAGCAGCTGGGAAAAGGATATCGCATCGCTCCGGGTATTTATGGCGACACTACGGAAAAAACTGGAGACAGATCCTGGCTCTGCGCAGTATATCCAGACCCATATCGGTATCGGTTACCGCATGCTGCGGGTAGACTGATCTGACATAAGATTCATCCTGAGTACATGGATAGTATCCATATCCGGACAGCAGTAAAGTGCTGTCCTTTCTTTTGGTATTATGGAAACATTGCAATAAGACAAAAATAATTTGAAATCTTACGTAAAACTTGTTATTATTTAAACATGTATGATAATGCTAGTGTACGATTTGCGTAATTCATAAAAAACTAGCCAATTCGCCTTATTGACGCCTGTATAACAATAGAAGTATAGTAAAAATGACTAAAAATAGGTAACAGTACCTAGATACAGGAGGGCATAAATATGGCAACAGATTATCAGGAGGCAATTCGTATACTTTCAGAACAGGAGAAGATCCTGCAGTTTGATTCATTTACCAGTGAGGACGCATGGAAGCTTGGCAATATTATGGTAGAAGAGATTAGGAATCAGGGGATCGATCTTACTGTCAGCATTCGCAAAATGAATGGACATATTATATTTGCATATGCATCAGAGGGTGCAAATCTGAATCACCAGAACTGGACAGACCGTAAGTTTAACATGGTAAGTTATATGGAGTGCAGTTCACTTCTTGCAACAGCAAGAGCGCATTTCCTTGGAAGAAGTCTGGTAGAGGATTTTGGACTGAACTACGAAGAGTATAAGCTGTGCGGCGGCGGATTCCCGATCCGTGTGAATGGCTGCATGACGCATGTGATCACAGTGTCTGCACTGGCGCACGAGAAGGATCATGCGTTCATCGTAGGATGTCTGGAGAAATTCCTTGGCAAGAAAGCACCTGCTATGGATATGGAAATTCCAATGTTATAGTGATAGAATAGATGGTATGCAGAGGCAGGAATTGGAGGTACTTGAGAGAATGATGGGGAACGAGAATACGAATCAGATGAACTTTTTTTCAGAGATGTCTGAATATCAGATTACGGCGAGGGAGTTTTTCAGTACCGTTCTTTTGGACAGCCTGTACCGCAATTTTGGCTTCAATGATATTTTGATCTCTTATTTTGATACCCATGGCAATTTCCTGTCATGGACGAACCGAAGCGGTGCACTGATAGACTATGAAGGTCATCCTTACCGCAGATTTATGGAAAATGATGTGGTGCGTTATCGTATTTATATTGAGGCTGTAAGAGATCACCTGACCTATTTCAATGTGGAGCCAAGGCTGTACAAGGCAACAGATGTGATCGGAGAAAAGGATTATGAGAATTCACCATATGTCCGTTTTTTGGAAGAGAATTTTCGGAAGCACTACAGTGTGACACTTGCTTTTGGAATCAATGCGTATATTCAGGCAGCGTTCTTCAAGAGCAAGGAAGACGGTGATTTTACAGAACAAGAGATCGAGGAATTGAAGGAAATTTATGTATACGTAGCTAATTCCTATAAGAACTTTAAAAAGTATGAACAGGCGAAGATTATAGCGAACATTCAGAGTGAGATCATTGCATCAGGGGAAAAGGCATTTCTGGTGACAGATGATTTTACACATGTGATGAGCTACAATAAGACCGCCCAGCAGTATCTGGCAGACATTCTTGGCGAGGCGATGGTGGAACACATTGACAGTTCTACGCCGTGCAGCTGGTTGCCATTCCTGCTTGGGGGCGAGGAGGATGTACAGGCTGAGGACCGTGTGCAGACTCGGGTGATCAAGAATTATATCTTTAAGATATATACTTATGATCAGACCTATTCCAATGGAA
>OLPE01001799.1_pt1 | contig 10577 bp, 11 predicted proteins | sample 1671901 | NCBI WGS metagenome assembly OLPE01 (sample SAMEA3136624, study PRJEB25190) | human gut metagenome | biome: human gut; feature: human-associated habitat; material: faeces | place: Austria | collected 2013 | reverse complement strand
CCTGGGTGATCACCGCCTTCCCCTGATAATATTTCACGATTTTCCAGAAGCCCTGGCGGGTCATGCGCTGGCCGTTCATGTTGACGAACAGTGCCGGCTCCTCCTGGCCCGCCAGCCGGGGACGCACAGTCTGGATATAGTCACGCAGAGCCTTCACCGCCCGGGGATACAGCGGGATGATCCGTTCTCGTTTTTCACCGCCGCAGCGCAGAAACGCCGCCTGCAGATTTACATCCTCCCGATTCAGCGCAATCAGCTCCGACACCCGGATGCCGGTGGCGTACAGCAGCTCCAGCATGGCCCGGTCCCGGAACCCTTTTTCGTCCACGCACTTGGGCTGCTCCAGGAGCAGCTCCACTTCCCTGCCCGTCAAAATCTGAGGGCACTTCCGCTCCGCCTTTGCGGCGGCAATGCCCTTAGCAGGGTTGGCCTTCATGGCGTCGGAAACCACCAGGTAATTGTAGAACGATTTGATGGACGCGGCGCTTCGGATAACGGTGGCCGCCGAGCGGCCCCGGTCCGTCAGGTAGGTCAGATAATCGGACACGGCGGCAGGCTTGACCCGGCGCAGGTCACTGCCCTCCGGCAGCCAGGCGCAAAACTGTGTGACGTCCCGGATATAGGAGCTGACCGTGTTGGCGGAGGCGTGCTTTTCCTGCTCCAGATAGATGCGGTATTGAGCGATATAGTCAGGCATGCGCGTTTCCTCCTCTCTCTTTTTACAGTACACGGGCGATGACCCATTGCAGCAGCCGGGGGGCCAGCGTCAGCTCCAGGGCCGTTCCCAGCAGCAGTATCAGGCAGCACAGCCCTGCCCGCCGCCAATAGGCGGCATCCGGCAGGCCGGTGCGCTGTCCGCTGCGGCGGTGCGCGGCGGCGGATAAACCCTGCACCGTCAGAAGCAGGGTGCAGGGCAGAACGAACAAGCAGCGGGGGCCAAAGGCCGCCAGGGCCAGATACACGCCGCCGCGGCCCAATGCCCGGGCGAAGCAGCCCACGGAAAATGACAGAAAAAAGCCCTGTACCACGGACAGAACCGGCAGCAGAACCAATCCCGCTGCCGTAAGGCCCAGAAGCAGCGCAGCCGCCGGATATCGGAAATAGGCCGCGCCCACGCTGAGCGCCGAGGCCGAAGGCCCTTGGCCATTCGCTGTGGCCTGGGCGTATTCATGCAGATAATCGCTGAGCTCCTGGCGGTCCTGCTGGGGCACAGCCCGGCAGACGGCAAAGCCCAGTGCAGCACCCAGGCACAGCAGCAGGCACACCAGTACCAGCGCCGGAAGCCTCGGGGCCTGCGTCCTTACGGGAAACAGCTTCATTTGCGCACTCACCTCATCTGATTCTATGAGACAAGCAGGGCAAATAGAAGCCATTAGCCCAGCAAAAGGGACGCTCTCTAATATAGGCCAAAAACACCGCCGACGCAAGGCTTTTTTAGGCAGTGAAAGCAAGTTTGTGAGTTATGTTAAATTGTTATGTAAACAGGATTATGTAAACCGCCCGAGTGGGAAACGCCGAATAGCCCTGCATGGGCGGAAAAGGGCAAGATATGGGATGCGGAGCATTCACCGTGTCCCATATCTTGCCCTCACAGATGATCACGATCTGTATAGTCCGGCGTCAAGTGTTTTTTCGCCGCCGGTGCATTTTCGTGATTTTCACCATGGCCTATTTCCGCCTCGCGGGCTTCCGGATCGGTGCGCGGGGGTCCCGGCGCTTTTTCCGGGGCCTCCCGCTGCCCAGCAGCCCCGCCGCCGCGGCGCCTGCAAACAGGGCGGCAGTCAGATACAGGCCACCCTCCCGGAAGGACGGGTCTCCCAGAGCGATGCCTGCCAGCCATGCCAGCGGGTACGCAGCCAGAGCCGCTGCCAACGCCGCTGGCAGGGTCCCCTCTCCCCTGCCCCGGATGGCCAGACGCGCCCCTGCGAAGGATGCCAGCACCCAGCAGCCGCAGCCCCAGGCCAATGTCCCGGTTTCCGGCAGCACCCCCTTCACCACCAGCAGCGCACCCAGAGCGCAGCCACCTGCCGCCGACAGCAAAATAGCGCACGCTCCCAGCCAGGTCCGTTTTCCCAGGATAGCCCCCAGCACAGACATAAAAAGACCTCCCCTTGCCGCTTTTTCTAAGCGTATGCAGGGGAGGTCTGCTTATGACGGAGAAATTACTCCTGATCGTCTTTTCCCTCGGCCTCAGTTTCGGCGGGAGTCTCCTCCACGGGGGTCTCGGCAGGCTTCTCGGCCTTCTTGGACTTGCGGCTGCCGCGCTGAGCAGCAGCGGCCTGCTCGTCCAGGGTGCCCACAGAGCCGATGGCGGACTTCAGAAACTCGATGCGGACCCGGTCCTCGCTGGTCTCGATGACCACGGTGCGGTCGGTGATGGCCACGATGCGCCCATACACGCCGCCGATGGTGGTCAGCCAGTCGCCCTTCTGCAGAGAGCTGCGCATTTCCTCGGCCTGCTTTTTCCGCTTGCTCTCGGGACGGATGAGCATGAAGTAGAAAATGGCGACCATCAGGACGATCATCAGGATAGACATACCGCCGCCGGAGGGGTTGGCAGCGCCGGACGTGGCGGCATAGGCAAATTCAATCATGGGACAAAAACTCCTTCTTTACGAATATAGCGTTATTATACAATAACTCTCTCCCCTTTTGCAAGGGGGACAGGCGAGTTTTTTCGGAAATCTTGCTCAGAGAGAACCGTCAGATCCTTTCGCTGAGCTTTTCGCTGTACTCCCGGCGGAAGTCCGCGAAGCACCCGGCGTCCAGGCTGTCGCGGATGCGCTGGGCCAGCTTGTTGTAAAAGTACAGATTATGCATCACCGCCAGGCGCATGGCCAGGATCTCCTCCGCCGCGAACAGGTGGCGGATGTAGGCCCGGCTGAACCGGCGGCACACCGGACAGTCGCATTCGGGATCGATGGGCCGGTCATCCAGCTTGTACTTGGCGTTCTTGATGTTCATGGCTCCCTGCCAGGTAAAGAGCTTCCCGTGCCGGGCATTCCGGGCAGGCATCACGCAGTCGAAAAAGTCCACGCCCCGGGCCACGCCCTCGATGATGTTGCTGGGAGTGCCCACGCCCATGAGATACCGGGGCTTGTGGGCGGGCATATAGGGCTCCACCGCCTCGATGATCTGATACATGACCTCCGTGGGCTCCCCTACCGCCAGTCCGCCGATGGCGAAGCCGTCGCAGTCGATTTTGGCGATCTGCTGCATGTGCCAGACCCGCAGGTCCTCATAGGTCGCTCCCTGGTTGATGCCGAACAGCATCTGGCGGGGGTTCACCGTATCCGGCAGGGCATTCAGGCGGTCGTGCTCCGCCTTGCACCGCTCCAGCCACCGGAGCGTGCGCTGGCAGCTGGCCTTGGCATAATCGTACTCTGCCGGGTTCTCCACGCACTCGTCGAAGGCCATAGCGATATCCGAGCCCAGGTTGGACTGGATGCGCATACTCTCCTCCGGGCCCATGAAAATCCGGTGACCGTCCAGGTGACTGGCGAAGGTGACGCCCTCCTCCGTGATCTTCCGCAGGCTGGCCAGGGAAAACACCTGGAATCCGCCGGAATCCGTGAGAATGGGGCCGTCCCAGCGCATGAACCGGTGCAGGCCGCCCATCTGACGCACCACATCGTCGCCGGGACGCAGGTGCAGATGATAGGTGTTGGACAGCTCGATCTGACAGCCCAGGTCCCGCAAATCGAAGGCGTCTACGCCGCCCTTGATGGCGGCCTGGGTGCCTACGTTCATAAACACCGGAGTCTGTACTACGCCGCCGTGGGCGCACTGGAACTCGCCACGCCGGGCGTGTCCCTCTTTTTTGATGACTTTGAACATAGATTCTCCTTATTGAATGAACATCGCATCGCCAAAGCTGAAGAAACGATACTTTTCCCGGACCGCCTCACGGTACGCCGCCAGGATATGCTCCCGGCCCGCCAGGGCGGACACCAGCATGATCAGGGTGGATTCCGGCAGGTGGAAATTGGTGATCAGCGCATCCATGACCTTGAATCGGTAGCCGGGATAGATGAAAATATCCGTCCACCCGGCGCTGGCCGTCATGGTCCCATCCTCGGCAGCCCAGCTCTCGATGGTGCGGCAGGAGGTGGTGCCCACGCAGATGACCCGCCCGCCGTTTTTCCTTGTCTCGTTGATCAGGTCCGCCGTTTCCTGGGGAATGATGCAGTATTCGCTGTGCATCTCGTGGCCCTCGATCTCGTCCTCCTTCACCGGCCGGAAGGTGCCAAGGCCCACATGCAGTGTAACGTAACCTACCTTTACACCCATTGCCGTCACACGGTCCAGCAGCTCCTGGGTAAAGTGCAGGCCCGCCGTGGGGGCCGCTGCGGAGCCGTTGACCTTGGAGTATACGGTCTGGTAGCGCTCCTGGTCCTGAAGCTCCTCCTTGATGTAGGGCGGCAGGGGCATTTTGCCCAGCTTCTCCAGCACCTCCAGGAAAATCCCCTCATAGTCGAACCGCACCAGGCGGTTGCCGCCGGGCAGCTCCTCCACCACCTCCGCCGTCAGCTCTCCATCGCCGAAGGACAGCTTGGCCCCGGTACGCATGCGCTTGCCGGGACGCACCAGGCACTCCCAGGTCTTTTGGCCCCGGTCAATGAGCAGCAGTACCTCGCAGGCGCCGCCGCCGGGCAGCCGGTGCCCCAGCAGCCGGGCCGGGAGCACCCGGGAATTATTGAGAATCAGGCAGTCGCCGGGCCGAAGATACTCCGGCAGATCGTAAAAATGCCGGTGCTGCCATGCGCCTGTATTCTTATCCAGCACCAGCAGCCGGGAAGCGTCCCGACGCTGAATAGGCGTCTGTGCGATCAGCTCCGGCGGCAATTCATAATTAAAATCACTTGTTTTCATATTGTTCGTCCTGTTTCCGGTAAATTGTGCCAACGGCACCGTCAAACAAACAGTATAGTATATTTTCCTCGTTCCGGCAACCGTTTTTCGGAAAAAAGGAGAGAAAAACCGGATGTGGGGTACAGCACATCCCGGGCAGCACCGGAAAAATGCGGCCAAGGTCCGTTTGAAGTGCTTGACAACGGCGCGATCTGTGGTAAAATACAAGCGATAAAGGCAATGATGAGAAGAATCTGCCGCAAAATGCGCCGCAAGCGAGACGGGGATGGTGTGAGCCCGCCGGACGCCTGGCAGAGGGCCGTCTCTGAGCCGGCGGCGACGAGCCGCACGCCCCATCCCCGTTACCGGATGACTGAGATGACGGCTCCGGCCGTTAATTAGGGTGGTACCGTGAAGCATCGCTTCGCCCCTATGTGGGGCGGGGCGTTTTTGTTTTTTAGGAGGCGTATATGGAGCGACGTGTGATCTCTATGGACCGTGACCCCCGCCGGGAGCAGTTTCAGCTGTTCAGCGGCTACACCTTCCCCTACGCCGGGGTAACGGTGCAGATGGATGTGACGGCTCTGGAGCTGCGGCTGCGGGCGGAGCACAAGCCTGTCTTTCTGACCATGCTGTATGTCATTCACCGGGCGGTGAACCGGGTGCCAGAGCTGCGGCGGCGCATTGAGGACGGCCAGGTGGTGGAGTACGACGAATGCCCGGTGTCCTTCACCGAGCTGAAGCCAGACGGCAGCTATGCATACTGCCGTATGGAGACGGCCCGTATCCCCTACGAAGACTATATCGCCATGGGCCGCCAGCAGCAGGCGGCGGCCCGGCAGGGCGGCACCATCGAAACGGACCGGCAGGCAGAAAGCCCCTGCATCTTTGCCTCGTGCCTGCCGTGGCTGAACTATACGGCTCTGACCCACCCGGCCTGCACTCCGGCGGACAGCAACGTCCGGGTCAGCTGGGGGCAGCTGTTCATGCGCTGTGGCATGACCCAGCTGTCTGTATCCATCCAGGTCCACCACGCCCTGGCGGATGGGTGGCACATTGCCCGGTTTTACCGGGCCCTGGAGGAAGAAATCGCCGCCCTGTGCCCCACAGAAGAAAATCAGTAAAATACATTTGAAATAAAGGAGTAATGAACCATGTCCCATCCCTATCACGGCCTGAATGAACTGCGGGAGATGTTCCTGTCGTTCTTCGAGTCCAAAGGCCATCTGCGGCTGCCCAGCTTTTCCCTGGTGCCCCAGAACGACAAATCCATCCTGCTCATCAACGCCGGCATGACCCCCATGAAGCCCTGGTTCAAGGGCGAGGAGGAGCCCCCCTGCCACCGGGTATGCACCTGCCAGAAGTGCATCCGCACCGGCGACATCGACAACGTGGGCAAGACCGCCCGCCACGGCACCTATTTCGAGATGCTGGGCAACTTCTCCTTCGGCGACTACTTCAAGCACGAGGCCATCGCATGGAGCTGGGAGTTCCTGACCGAGGTGGTGGGGCTGGAGCCTGACCGGCTGTACCCCTCCATCTATCTGGACGACGACGAGGCCTTCGACATCTGGAACAAGGAGATCGGCATTCCCAAGGAACGCATTTTCCGCTTCGGCAAGGAGGACAACTTCTGGGAGCACGGCTCCGGCCCCTGCGGCCCCTGCTCCGAGATCTACTATGACCGCGGCCCCGAGTACGGCTGCGGCAAGCCCGGGTGCACCGTAGGCTGCGACTGCGACCGGTACATTGAGATCTGGAACAACGTGTTCTCCCAGTTTGACAACGACGGACAGGGCCACTATACCGAGCTGAAGCAGAAGAACATCGACACCGGCATGGGGCTGGAGCGTCTGGCCTGCGTGTGCCAGAATGTGGAGAGCCTGTTCGACGTGGACACCGTGATGAACATCACCCACAAGGTGTCCCAGCTCACCGGCGCTCACTACGGCGAGACGGAAAAGCGGGATGTGTCCCTGCGGGTCATCACCGATCACATCCGCTCTGCCACGTTTATGATCTGCGACGGCATCCTCCCCTCCAACGAGGGCAGGGGCTATGTGCTGCGGCGACTGCTGCGCCGGGCCGCCCGCCATGGGAAGCTCCTGGGCGTCAATGAGCCGTTCCTGTATCAGGTGGTGGACACCGTGATCCATGAAAACCAGGGACAGTATCCTGATCTGCTGGAAAAGCAGACGTATATCACCAAGGTCATCCGCACCGAGGAGGAAAATTTCGGCCGCACCATCGACGGCGGCATGAAGATCTTCTCCGACCTGCTGGCCGAGCACCAGGCCAAGGGCGAGAAGGTGTTTTCCGGTGCGGACGCCTTCCGGCTGTATGACACCTTTGGCTTCCCCATCGACCTGACGGCGGAGATGGTGGCCGAGCAGGGCATGACCGTGGACGAGGAGAGCTTCCGGCAGCTGATGCAGGAGCAGAAGCAGCGGGCCCGGGAGGCCCGGAAGGCCCTGGGCGACCTGGGCTGGGCCGGCGTGGAGTTCGGCAAGGACATCCCGGCCACGGAGTTCGTGGGCTATGACCACGATGAGCTCGACGCCACGGTGGTGGCTCTGGTGGCCGAGGACGAGCTGCGGGGTGAGATCCCCGCCGGCTCCGACGCCGTGGTGGTGCTGGACAAGTCTCCCTTCTATGCGGAGATGGGCGGCCAGGTGGCCGACCACGGCACCATCAGCGCCCTGGGCATGCTGTTCACCGTGACGGACGTGCAGAAGAACAAGGGCGGCAAATTCATGCACTACGGGCAGCTGACAGAGGGCACGCTCCATGTGGGTGACACCGTACACGCCGCCATCGACACCCAGCGCCGCAAGGCCATCCGCCGGGCACACAGCACCACCCATCTGCTGGATGCGGCCCTGAAAAAGGTGCTGGGCGACCACGTGCACCAGGCGGGCTCCCTGGTGGAGCCGGACCGGCTGCGCTTCGACTTCACCCACTTTGAGGCCATCACCCCGGACCAGCTGCATCAGGTGGAGGAGCTGGTCAACGACGCCATCCTGGAGGGCTATCCCGTGGTGACGGAGGTGCTGCCCATTGAGGAGGCCAAGAAAAAGGGCGCCGTGGCTATGTTCGGCGAAAAATACGGCGACACCGTCCGGGTGGTGGAGATGGGTGATGTGTCCATCGAGTTCTGCGGCGGCACCCATGTGGACAACACCGCCAAGGCCGGTCCCTTCCGGGTGAAGTCCGAGACCAGCGTGGCCTCCGGCGTGCGCCGGATCGAGGCCACCTGCGGCAAACTGAGCCTGCAGGGCATGGAGCGCAGCCAGGGCGTGCTGCACAAGGCGGCGCAATTCCTGAAAACCGCACCTGCCGGACTGCTGGAGCGCATGGAGCAGCAGGCCAACGAGATGAAGCAGCTGCGCCAGGCACTGGATAAGCTGAAGGCCGAGGCGTCCCTGGGCGAGGCCAAGCAGTTCCTGGCCTCCGCCAAGACGGTGAAGGACCTCCATGTTCTCGCCACCACCCGCAGCGGCGTGGACACCGCCGAGCTGCGGACCATGGGCGACTTCCTGCGGGATAAGGACCCGGGCGTGGTGGCCGTTATCGCCAGCATCAACGGCGAAAAGGTGTCCTTCCTGGCCGTGTGCGGCAAGGAGGCCGTGGCCCGGGGCATCAAGGCCGGCGACCTGGTCCGGTCCGTGTCCGCCGTGTGCGGCGGCAAGGGCGGAGGCAAGCCCGATTCCGCCATGGGCGGCGGCACGGAGCTGCTGAAGGTGGACGACGCCCTGGCAGCCGTGGATGATTTTGTTTCCGAAAAAATCTCCTGAAGCCGGGAGAGAGATCATAGAGAAAGGAGCATGACCATGCGAGACGACAACTGCCTGTTCTGCAAGATCGTTGGCGGGGACATTCCCTCCAACAAGCTGTATGAAGATGAGCTGTGCTATGCCTTTTACGACATCGCCCCCCAGGCTCCCACCCACTTTCTGGTGATCCCCAAGGATCACATTGGCTCCGTGGCGGAAGTAAACGGCGGCAACAGCGCCGTGGTGGCCCACATTTTTGAGGTCATCGCCCGGCTGTGCCGGGAGCTGGGCCTGGAGAGCTACCGGGTGGTGTCCAACATCGGCGAGCAGGCCGGTCAGAGTGTGCACCATCTGCACTTCCACGTACTCTCCGGCCGCGACATGACCTGGCCTCCGGGCTAAGGGCACGAAGCAGGCGTACATTCTTCTGGCCAGTCCCCTGAATACGCGAAGCGGCGGGACCCCATATCCCGCCGCTTCAGCCTGTCAAAGGAGCGGTCCTCCGTCACGGCGGAACAGGAAGCCTTCCGCCGAGGGAAAGCGCTCCTCCGTCACGGCGCAGCCCCGCAGCTGCGCCCACTGATGCAGAAGCTCTGATACATAGCCGACGTCCCGGCTGTCGTCGTCGCAGATGGCGATATGATAGGTCATAGGGCCCCTCCCCTCTCAGCGTCCGGCGTGGAGCTTCCGGAACTCCGAGGGCAGCATGCCGAATACCTTTTTGAACTCCGCGGAAAACTTACTCTGACTCTCGTAACCCACCGCCCGGGCGATCTGTGCCAGACTGTCTCCGGTGTCCAGCAGCAGGGACGACGCCTTCTCCATCCGGTGCTGCCGGATGTGGGCGGCGATGGAGCTGCCGTACTCTGCCTTGAACAGCTCCTTCATGGTGGAGGGGTTCATGAGAAAGTGACGGGACAGCTGCTCGATGGTGATGCGGCTGTCCAGATTCTCCGTCAGCAGGTCGTGGACCTGGTGGATGGCGCTGCGCTGCTGGGGCGTCAGGCCGGCAGCGTGCTCCCCGGCGTGGGCGTCAAGAGGAGGCAAATGCGGCGCGTGAGACACCGCCTCCTCCCGGGGGCAGGTGACCTCCACCGTCCGCTCGATGACCTGATGCAGCAGGCCCGCCACCTCCGTGTCCGCCGCCCGGTAGTAGACCTCCTTGCCGATGCGGCGGCTGATGATAAGGCCGCTGTCCTTCAGCTGGCGCAGATGGTGGGAGGCGGCGGGGCTGCTCATGCCCACCATGGCCGCCAGGTTCACCACGCATTCCTCACAGTGGCACAGCAGCCAGAAGATCCGCACCCGGCCGGCGTCGGACAGCAGGCGGCACAGTCCTGCCACCGCCTGAAAGCTCTCCGCCTCCTGCATGCAATGCTCCAGGCGGGACAGCTCCTCATTGTTTCCGTGCCGGTGAGGCAGCTCCATATGATCCATAGCGCACACGCTCCTTTTCAAAAGTCACCCGTTCGGCAGTTCTTTTCGCCCGAACGGCAGGAATGGGGCAAAAGCCGTTGACTTCTGCCGCTGCATCCATTATAGTACAGTCAACAAGATTAAACAAGTGCTTAATGGTTGAACCAAGCGGTCATTGGGCAGGAAAAGGAGCTTCTTATGAAAAAGACTTATCAGATCGAAGTGGACTGCGCCAACTGCGCCAACCTTATGGAGGAGGCTGCCAAGAAAACCGAAGGCGTGCAGGATGCCGTGGTGAACTTCATGACCCAGAAAATGATCGTGGAATTCCAGGAGGGCGCGGACCCCAAGGCCGTGATGAAAGCCGTTCTGAAAAACTGCAGGAAGGTCGAGGACGACTGCGAGATCTTCGACATCTGAGAACACGGGAGCAAGCCCTCTCGGTCTGTTCCTGACCGGGAGGGTTTTTCTGTGGAAAAAGCGGGCAGTTTTCAACATTTTCCACCTACTTTTCAACACGCTTTGCGAAAAACTCGA
>OLPE01001795.1_pt1 | contig 10585 bp, 11 predicted proteins | sample 1671901 | NCBI WGS metagenome assembly OLPE01 (sample SAMEA3136624, study PRJEB25190) | human gut metagenome | biome: human gut; feature: human-associated habitat; material: faeces | place: Austria | collected 2013 | reverse complement strand
GCTTATAAGTGAAAATTAAGGCAGTCGAACCGTCATCGACTGCCTTTTTTCTATGTTCCGGAATTCTGTACTTATCAAACGGACTTCATTTCATACCAACAGCTTTCCCTGCTGCGTCTTTCCTTTAATCTGCCTGTTTTTATCACTTACGCTCTTGCAGAACTATACTTCACGATCAACAATTCCACGCTAAGCACATCCTGTAATCTTCCAGTCTTCACCGCTTCCTCTGCATCTACGAAATCAGCTACAGCCTGACGCAGCTCACCGATCCGGTAAGATCTGGCACAGGCGGCCACATTTCTCACCACAAAGGACGGTACCCCAAGTCTTGATGCCACCTCTGGCTGAGGGATTCCCTCCTCTGCATACTCCTTTACCAGAAGCAATTGTCTGAACTGCTTGGCCAGAAGAAACAAGATTCTCATAGGCGGCTCCTTCAAAGTAAGAAGATCGTAATAAAGTTCCAATGCCCGTTTCTGATTCTTTTCCGTTACCGCACGCACCATGTCAAAAATCTTATTCTGTGTCTGTGTGGTGCAGACCTCCCGTATATCCTTCCCGGTTACTACATCTCTGTCTCCCGTGTAGGAAATCAGTTTTTCCAGTTCCATTCGCAGATTTCCCATATCCACACCAGTCATGGTAAGAAGAAGCTCCATATCCCGCTGGGTGATCATCTTCCCCTCTCTTTTCAGTAGTCCTGCTGCCCAACGCATTAAAGTCTTCTCATCCTGGGTTACAAACTCTCCGATCCGTCCTGCAGCTTTTACCGCTTTGTACATACGGTTTCTTTTATCTACTTCATTTTCCACAAAAATAAGGCAGAGATAGTCTGGCAATTCTTTCATATAATCAGCCATCTCATCACATTTATTCTTGAAAAAGCCGGTATCTTCCAGAAGGATCACCCTGCGTTCTGCAAAAAAAGGCATAGTTTCACACAGATCGATCAATTCTTTCACATCGATGTTTCTGCCCTCATAGTGATTGAAATTCATGGTATCACCATCCGGGTTTAGGGCCTGTACCAGTTTATGTTTATACTGTTGTTTCAGATAGGCTTCCTCTCCATACAGCAGATAGGCCTGTTTAAAATTACCCGACTTTATATCTTCCTGGATATTCTTCAAAATGTACGCTCCTGTTTTCTTATCCGTTGCTCTCCACGACTTTTCCCAAAAACACCTTGCAGAATATCGCATGCGAACAACAACCCTTATCCGTCTGACTTCGCTGTCACACCTGACGTTCCTTTAAACCATACCACATTTTCGTGTTTTATAAAAGTATATTTTGGGCAGATTAACCTTCTATATATCTTTTAACCGCAATTTCTCCCTTCTCCCAGCAGACACTTACTGCCCCGTTTTTCATGGTAAAACAAATCTGACTTCCAGCTTCTTCCAGACGTTTCACAACTTCCGGCGAAGGATGTCCATAGGTATTGGTTTCGGAACAGGAAATAAAAGCATACTCCGGACGAACAGTATCAAGAAATTGCTGGCAGGTTGAATAGTGGGAGCCATGATGCCCCACCTTCAAGAAATCCACATCCTCCAAAAGTCCCTGTGCCATCAGCTTTTTCTCTGTCTCTTCTCCTATATCTCCCGTCAATAGTCCCCGGAACCTCCCATATTCAGCCAGTATTACCATGCCATCTTCATTCACATCCGAGCCTGACGCCTCTGGAAAAGGAGCTAATACATTCAATCTCAATTTTCCTGCCTTCAACTGGTTCCCAGATTCCAGCTTTCTTACTGGAATTCCTGCTGTCATTGCCAATGCCTCCAATTTCCGCCAGGCTTCAGGAGGATTTTTCCATTTGGGAAGATAAAGACATCCAATTTTTACAGAATTAAGATTCATAGTTGTTAGTTCCAAAATTTCCTGTATTCCATTGATATGATCCTGATCTGTATGGGAAACAAAAATGCCGTCAATTCGGGAGATTCCTTGATTTTTCAGGTATGGCAATATCTGGTACTGCCCCACGCCTGATTTGTTGGTGCTGCCTCCATCCACCAGGAAACAGTTTTCCTGGGGAGTACGCAAAATTATCCCGTCTCCTTGTCCTACATCCAGACATGTGATGGAAAACGGTTTCGGTCCACGCCAGATCAGAATGAGCAGGGCTATGCCCATAACTGCAAGGGCCGTTATCCTGTGGCCTGCCAGATTTCTTTCAAATCCATTCTTTTTTCCAGCACTATGTATTTCTCTGTTTGGTAAACGATGATTTTGCAATTTAGAGTTTTGCCTTTTTTCATTCCATATTTTTCTATTTTGCGGCTTTTCATTCTGTATTTCTTTCCTTTTATGAAATGTTTTTCCTTTTCCGGCATCTTTATATGTAAGCACTGCAACTGCTCCTGCCAGAAGAACATAATATACCGCTACCTGCCAAAGCCTGGGCTGACCGGCGATCCAGGTTCCTAGCGGCAGGTTGCCAGCCAGCTTACATAACTCATCATAAACTTCCGCCAGTATTCTTCCTGGTAAAATTACAACACTCCCAACCTTATCGTTCACGCAGCCAGTCAAAAGCCCCAGCACGCCGCTCCCTAATAAAATTCCTACTGTAGGCAGCACGATCAGGTTCAAAAATATTCCGGTCAAAGACACCTCTCCGAAAAAATACAGGGATACCGGCAGCATAGTCAGCTGAACTCCCAGGGATGCAATTAACGCCAGCATAGGTTTCTTCTTTCCGTTTCTGGTTATAGCCGGGACCACCACTCCCGCCCCCACAACTGCGCTAAAAGACAAAAGAAATCCACTGCTATACAAATACGCTCCAGAATCTCCTACCAGCATTACTGCTGAAACCGCCAGTGCAGTAGGAAGATCATAAATCCGCCCGGTTATTTTCGCCCCAACTGCTATTAGAAACATACAGACTGCACGCATAGTAGACACGCTTCCCCCCGTCATAATTCCGTATTGAAGCAGAAGAAATAGTGAAATAATACCAGATGGCCAGATTCCCATCCCAGTTTTCATTAACAGATTATAAATCCCCATACCCACAACACTGATATGAAGGCCTGAAATAGCCAACACATGTACAATTCCTGAAACCTGATAGCGAAGCTTTACCTCTTTGTCTAAGCTGCTTTTATCCCCAAGCACGATTGCCTGAAAAATCCCAGATTCTTTTCCTGAAATTTTCTCCAGTACGCTGCCCAAATACTCCCTCAGCTGATTCATCCTCTGCCGGTATACCGAATAGTTTTTTGATTTTTCCAATATTTCTGCTTTTTTCATAAAATAAAAAATATGCTGGGTAGCATAATACTGCTGGCTGTCAAATTCTCCCGGATTCCGCTTTTCTTCTACTCGCTCCAACTTTCCGGACACCAAAACAACAGTTCCAACTGGAACTTCTTCTTTTTTCTTAAAAAATACTTTTACATTTTCGATGGATATTTTTTTCGATTGGTTTTTCTCTGACTGATTCTTCTTTGGTTGATAGATTAGATAAGCATTGCTTAGATAAATAGATTGTGTAAATTCATTTTCTGTGATCTGTAACACTTCCCCGCAAACAGTTGCTTGCGGATGTTTCTCAATCCAGGAAGCTGTATTTTCCGGAACAGGATTCCCCCGGATAAAGGGAAGTCCTGCCCGGTCAGCCACGCACAGAAAGAGCATCAGTGCCAGACACAACAGACACAGCGGTCTTCGCGTCATCTTATGCCCCTTTCCTTGTTAGCCCTGATCTTCTTTTAGGATCAGATCTGTGTTCTTGTTGAAAAGATTATATAAGGATGTTCCATCACTTAAAGCAGCCTCTGTATTTCCTTCAATTGAAATCTGCACCTTATCTGCGGATGACGTATCCAAAAGGGAATTTACAACTGAGTAGATCATGGTATTCACAGGAATATCAACTCCGGAATCTGAAAAAGCTGAGCTGAAATTCACATAACAGATATTATCCGATACTTCCACTCCCAGAATATCTGTATTCTGCGGAATAGTAGGATAATGTCCCTTTACCATTGGTCCCTTGGCCAACTGCTCCAGGATAACCCTTTCTCTTGGCAGAATTCTTTTGTAATATACGTTTCTCTGCTCTGCTACAAGATGTTCTCCTGACTTGTCCGTGAAATAAAGGGTAAAGGTATCATAACGATAAGCATCCTTATCAGAGCCCCACATTTCCACGAAGGTATTGCTGTCAATCACACCCAGAGCCTGACCTTTGGAATCTGTAAGCTCCTGACTTCCTATAAAGATCTTCACTCCGGTAACTCCCGGGATCTGAAGAAAGGTTCTTGCCACACCTGCACGCACCAGAATTTCTCTGGTCCGCGAAATATTGCTGTAGTCACTGTTAAACTCCAGTTCCAATAAGGATTCATTCAACCGATAGGTGACAAGCTGGACTCCAGAAGGCAAAAGAGCCTGGTTTTCCCCGTTTGCTTCCTGGCCATTCAGAATCCCTATAAAGTCCTGGATCATAAACTCAGCGCTTTCCTGCTCCGGATAGTACTGAACTTTTACAATTTTCGTCTCATCTTTGTTTATATAATATAAATAGTACTGGTTGCTGACGCTCTCGGTTTTCTCTGTCTGAGATTCCACCGAGCATCCGCTAAGAAGGCTGATGACCAGAAGCAGCGCCGTCACTGTACTTAAAAGTTTCTTCATCTGGCACCTCCTACGGAATATATGATAATGGAATGCGGACAGTAAAGGTAGTTCCTTCCCCTTCCCTGCTGGCCACCTGAATCGTACCATGATGCATGGTTACTGCACTTCTGGTAATCGCAAGGCCAAGACCTGTGCCGCCGATTTCCTTGGAATGAGATTTGTCCACACGATAAAAACGTTCAAAAATCCTTCCAATTGAATCTTCCGGAATGCCCATTCCGGAATCTGCAACTTTCACGTAAAAATATTTATGGTCAGCATCCAGGGTTACACGAACCCATCCATCATCAACATTGTATTTAATACCATTTTCAACTAAATTGCTCACTGCAAGGGTGAACTTTACTTCATCCACATCTGCTTCCACAGGACGGAAACTATCCAGGATCAGATCAATATTTCGCCTGTCTGCAATAGGACGAAGTCTTTTTAAAATATCTTCCAGAAGCTGGTTGATATTCATATGCTCCACATTCAGGTCTGCTGCCTTCTTATCCATTTTCACAAGGGAAAGAAGATCCGTAATGATCTTGTTTTCCCTGTCGATTTCCGCAGTAATGTCCCCCATAAATTCCTGATACAGTTCTTCGGGAACCCCTTCCTGGCCCACCAGGGAGTCCGCAAGTACCTTCATGGATGTAAGGGGAGTTTTCAGCTCATGAGACACATTGGAAACAAACTCATTTCTGGACTCGTCCAAAATCTTCATTCTGGAAAGCATCTTATTAAACGCATCTGTGATCAGCGCCGTCTCTGTATAATCAGGAACGGAAATCTCCTCATTCTGGTAACCATCCGTCAGATCTTCAATAGACTTGGTTATACGGGCAAATGGCTTCACAAGCACTGTAGAAAGTACATATCCCAACAGAATAGCCAGAACAATAATAATCCCTGTGATCAGAATACTCTTCTGCTCCAGTTCCTGAATGTTCTGTGCGATCTCATTGGAAGAAAAGCTGATCAGCATAGCACCCTGAAGCTGCTTTACCTCCGGACTTTTAACAGGAAGTGCCATCTCTATCTTCTGTGTTTTATTGTTATATCGGCTGGCTTCCTCGCCTTTGAAACATTTGATCACCATAGTAGAGATCAATGTTTTTCCTTCATCTACGCCATAGGTATCCTTGATAATCCTATAGTCCCTGTCAACTAACAGAATTCTTCCGTCATATACATTAGACAACAACTCCAGCTTGCTGTTTACATTCTGCGAGCTGGAGTCATTCATATAATTTTCTTTAATTAACAGGTTGCACAAAATGTCACACTGCTTTTCAACAGTCTGCTTACGGACAGCCACAGCCTTGCTCTCATAAGCAGCTACCATCACATGAGCAACAATAACACTTGGTACAATCCCCAGAATGACCAGAATGATCAGAATACGGAAACGCAGACTTTTTAGGAAGCTGGGTTTCTTTTTTTCTGGCATGGCTTAGGCCTGGAAATAATATCCCACACCCCATTTGGTGTGTACATATTTCGGCTCACTGGGATTCGCCTCAATTTTCTCACGCAAACGACGGATATGTACATCCACAGTACGAACATCACCTGGATACTCATATCCCCATACAATATTAAGCAGGTTCTCACGGCTGTAAACTTTATTCGGGTTAAACACCAAAAGCTCCAGCACATCAAATTCCTTGGCTGTGAGATTGATCTCCTTGCCAGCAATAAACACACGACGGCTCTCGCAATCCATCTTCAGATCGCCAGCCTCAATGGTCTTGGCTTTCTCTTTTTCTTCCTGATTGCTGCCTGCACGGCGCATAATTGCCTTAATCCTCGCTTTTACCTCAAGAATATTGAATGGCTTGGTGATATAATCATCTGCGCCATACTCAAGTCCAAGGATCTTATCCATGTCCTCGCCTTTTGCTGTCAACATTACAATAGGAACATTTGAAAATTCCCTGATCTGCTGACACACTTCGAAGCCATCCATCTTAGGCAGCATAAGATCCAGAAGGATGATGTCATATTTCTTCTCCTTCGCCATCTCCAATGCTTCCTCGCCATCGTAGGCACAATCCACTTCCATTCCATCCTGCTCCAGGCTGAAACGGATTCCCTTTACAATCAGTTTCTCATCATCTACTACCAAAACTTTCCTGCTCATTTAAGAATCTCCCTTATCCAGCTGATATCTTGTCTTTTATTTTTGAAAAGGTACCTTCTTTGATACCTTCTACATTCATAATCTCTTCTATAGAAGTAAAGCCTCCATGTTCCTCTCTGTATGCGATGATGGATTCTGCCTTGGATTGCCCGATTCCACTTAATGTAGAGAGCTGTCCCACATCCGCAGTATTCAGATCAATCCTGGAAGCATCTGCCACATCCCCCTCGTTTCCATCTGGCTCCGAAACTGTTCCCATCTGACCGCCAGAGTTTTCGTCTGCTTCCAAACCCCCAGTATTCCCACTTTCATTCAATGCCTCCGGCACCTTGGCCAGTGCAAGCTCCAAATCCGCAGCAACTTCTTCCTCAGTAGGAACATAAATCTGCTGCCCATCTCCAAGACTCCGGGCTCTGTTCAGGTAATTTACTGCTGCCTCAGGCAGGTATCCTCCAGCCGCATTAACAGCCTGAAAAACACGTGCACCCTCATCCAGCTCATAAACGCCCGGATTCGCAACTGCGCCACATACATCAACGAATATTTTCTGTGGAACTGTAGTTTCTGACGGTATGTTCGAAACTACATTCTCTGTTATCCCATCTGCAGTATCGCAGTCTTCATCCATTCTGCTCTCTTCTATCGCCTTTCCTTCTGCTGGTTCTTCTTCCGAAGTTATCTCTTCCAAAAAAACATCTTCCCGGCGCATACAGCCTGTCAGTGCCAGCACCGTACAGAGAAAAAGCAAAACCATCCAGTTTCCACATCTATATTTCTTTTTTATTTCCATGTGGGCTCCCCTTTCGCTTTATGCACAGGTTCCCACTACTCATGCTTTACCTCATCTATTTTAACGAAACTTTACATTTTTTACAATACCATTTCTAATTTTTATCAGACTTTTATCTATTTGCCTTATTTCTCCCATTTAAATATGACAATTCCTACAATGGCAATTGCCATACCGATCAGTTTTCGCCACTGGAAATCCACTTTTTCTACGCCAAAGAGCCCGAACAATTCAATTATATAGGCAACTGCCAGCTGAGAGATCACGATCAGCATGGCCGCCCTTGCAGGTCCAAGGCTTCCCATGCTCTGAATGACCGTTATTGTGATAAACGCCCCAATCACACCGCCAAGCAAAGTATATTTGTTCTCCACCTGCCACAGTGCGCCAATACTATCCCGCCCAGTAAAGCTCCACGCCAGGATACAGACCAGAAATGCCGAAAACTGCACCCAGCCGGTAGACACCCACAGATTGGTCTGCTTAGTTACTTCAGTGTTAAAAACGCCTTGAATACTCATCAGTGCACCAGATATCAACGCTACAAGAAATCCCCACATATAATACCTCCATAAGCAGTCCTATACTTCCAGATACTTTCTCTGATCCAATTGACTTTCTGCCACTTTCCCAAAAGCATCTCCCTTTCCCGGGAAGAAAAGGAGGTGCACTTCTGGCACCTCCACAATAAACGGACATGTCGCCTGTCGGCGACATCACCATGAAAGTCAGCTGTTCCGCACCTATGGCGCTCCCACAGCTGCCGACCGGGACTTTCATGGTAATATTATATGTATTTTTCAAAGATTCATTCACCTTGCAAGTTTTTCGCTTTTTTTCGTAACACAGCAGTGGCAGTAATTAGACGCTGACAGAATCCAAAGGAAAGCAGGAATGATAATAGCAAGAACGCCTGTATTCCATACCATATGAAGCAACATGGCTATCAAGGTACAAACAGGAAGTACTTTTCCAGTCAGCAGGTAAGTCTTATAACTTGCTTCGTATATTTCTTCCTTCTCTGCTTCGTCACAGCTAGCAAGCCACTGCTCCTGGAATTTCATAGAAGCAGGATCGCCTTTCTTCTCGGGATAAATTCTCTGGACCAACTTTACATAGCGAACCTGCCACATACCAAAATATACAACCATTCCCATAAACACAACTAGTCCTGCTAAGAACATCCCGGTCTCACCGTCACTCTGGCTCTCAATATATTTCATAGAGTATCCTGGTGAAATGATCAGCATCATAAGAACGGTTCCCACTGTACTTGCGATCATCCCCCAGCTGGAGGACACTTCAATATGATATTGCAATTCATGATATTCTTCGTCCTCTGCATCCTGTATCTGGCTTCCCATTCTCTTCATCTTTCCAAAATGGATCTCACAGATCATAATACAGATCGCGCCGCAGATACATTCCAACAGCACTGTATGATCACGTACAGCTAAAAGAAATACATTCATTCCATGCCCAATAGCTGCTATAGAGTTCTCCCCGCTGTACGATGTAACAAAACCAAAAATTCCTCCAACAACACCACCTGCCAGCATGATCAGTACCATCTTTAAATAGGAATTCATTTTCTTCTTAGATTTTCCCTTATTCATCTTCTCCATCCTCCGTATAAGTAAAAATATCTTCCACTGTCACCTGACAGATCTTCGCCAGCTTCAAAGCCAGCGTCACTGAAGGCGAATAGTCTCCCCTCTCGATCAGACTGATGGTCTGTCTGGACACTCCAGCCAGCTTCCCCATATCAGCCTGGTTGATTCCAAGCCTGGCACGATGTTCCTTCAATCGGTTCTCCAGCGCCATTTCAAACGCTCCCTTCTTTTCTTTCGTAGCAGAGTTACTGTACACACTTTGAGTAGCAACCTTATAGATTCAGCTGTATCTATTAAAATGACTTATTTTATTGTCATTATGACAAGTATCTTTGTCATTTCTTACTGTTTGTATTGTATCATTGACAATTTTACTTGTCAATATGTTTTTTATCTTTTATTTTATCTGGCAATCCGCAAAAAGATTTCTGAAATTTTCTATATTTTCCATCTATTCAACAGCTCTCACAATTGCTATAATATTTTCAACAAATATGGCACCCGGGCTGGCGTGTCAAAAGTGAAAGGAGACCAACAATGGCAGACGAAAAGAACATAACAACAGCAGACGAAGAAGAAATTGAAATCATCACCCTCACAGATGAGAACGGCGAAGACATGGATTTCGAATTTCTGGATCTTGTTGAGTACGAAGACAAGCGCTACGTAGTTCTTCTCCCACCTATTGAGGACGTGGAAGGTGAGGACGAGGATGAAGAAGTGCTGATCCTTCAGGTAGAGGATGATGGAACTGAGGAAAACGAAAGCTATGTTTTCGTTGATGACGACGATATTCTCACCGCAGTTTTTGATATCTTCAAAGAGAAATTTAAAGACGAATTTGACTTCGCAGAAGAATAAAATCGCCTCAAAATTTTAAACATCAAGGCTCCATATACGAAGCTTAAACGCTAGAAAAAGGTACCTCAAATTCATCTCCTAGGTACCTTTTTTCTATCATTTTTATTCTCTTTTAAGGCTTAAAATCAGCTCCGTTTTACGCCAGACACTCATCCAGAATCTCCGCCATTTCATCAATATCTGCCTTCGTGATCACAAGCGGAGGTACAATACGAAGCACGTCACTTCCAGCTGAAATAACCAGCAGTTTCTTCTCCAGAGCCTTCTTAACAACCTCTCCTACAGGACGTCCTGCGATGACAATTCCCTGCATAAATCCCATACCTCTTCTTGCAGCCGCACACTCATGTTTCTCTACAAGTTCATCCAGTTTTTTCTCAAGATATGGAGTTAATTCCTGTACGTGAGTGAGGATCATATCCTTCTCATAAATATCAAAAACCTTGCTTACAGCAGCGCATACAAACGGGTTTCCTCCATAAGTTGTACCGTGGTCTCCCGGCTTCAGGGAAGCCTGTGCCACCTTCTTATTCA
>OLPE01001793.1_pt1 | contig 10597 bp, 9 predicted proteins | sample 1671901 | NCBI WGS metagenome assembly OLPE01 (sample SAMEA3136624, study PRJEB25190) | human gut metagenome | biome: human gut; feature: human-associated habitat; material: faeces | place: Austria | collected 2013 | reverse complement strand
CCTGTCTGCATATCTCTGTCAAGGTGTTTTTCTGCAATTTTTCCTTATTTTTTCAAGGTTTTTACAATTTATCACGGTGAACTAAAAATACGTTACTTCTTATTATAATACATTTTTATCACTGCCATTCCAAACCCAAACTATTTTCTGGTATCACTCTTCTTTTACGATTGCCATAGAAACACTTCCTGCTTATAGTAATAGCGATTCCCCCTTTTTGTGAAAACCGAATTTTACATTGCATTACACTCCTGGCATTATTATAATAAGAAAAAAGACTTACCACGAACAGGAGCATGTATATGCATTTCAAAAAACTATGTGATAAATGGAATTTTTCAACCAGAGCAGCCGCTGTGGTTCTTGCTTTTTTATCTGCTGCCAGTCTGACAGGTGTTTCTATAGTCAAGGCGGAGGCTTCTGGCCAGCTTCAGGTGTCCCAGACACCATCCGCACACATCATTGGCATTGATCCCGGTCATCAGGGACCGAACGTAGACATGAGCGACCTGGAACCCCTTGGGCCAGGTTCCACAGAGATGAAGGCGAAGGCCTCCACCGGAACCCAGGGGACTTTTTCCGGACTGCCGGAGTATCAGCTGAACCTGGATGTTTCCCTGAAGCTGCAGAAGATCCTGGAGGACAGAGGCTATGAGACCGTTCTCACCAGAACCGATAATGACACTGCTATCAGCAATAAGGAGCGGGCAGAATATGTCGCTGACCAGGGGGCAGAAATATATGTGCGAATTCATGCCAACGGTGCAGAATCTTCCTCTGCTGCCGGTGCCCTCACTATCTCTCCCTCTTCTTCCAACCCTTATGTACCGCAGCTTTATGAAGAGTCAGACAAGCTTTCCCAGTGCATTCTGGACGCTTACTGTGATGCAACCGGATTCGATAACCGTGGGGTAACTTACGCTGACAATATGACCGGGATCAACTGGAGTACCATTCCTGTAACAATTGTAGAGATGGGATTTATGACCAATGAGTCGGACGATCTGAAAATGAGTGATTCCGATTTTCAGGAAACTATGGCATCTGGAATTGCAGATGGCATTGACGATTACTTTGCAGAGAAAAATGCTGTGCAATAGTTACGAAATTTACGTCTTATCAGACGTCTCGTTTATTTGAAAGGAGAACTCATGAAAAATAAAAAAAAGAAGCGCACCTCTTCTTATCTGCTGATCTTCCTCAGCATTGTTGCGGTGATACTGCTTCTCATCATTCTTTATCTCACATTCTCTGCCCATAGCAGGCAGCGCAGTACACAGCTAGCCCAAAATGATCCTGCTGTCTCCCAGCCCCTGGACTCCGACAGCAGTGAAATCGCCGGATTTACTTCAGGAGACGAAGATCTCAATAATTCTGAGCAGGATGGTTTTATTTCCGAAGATGAAATTTCTGCGGCTGAATCTTCTGGCAGTAAAAGTTCCAATGAGGATACTTCCGTTCAGGGACCTTCCCAAAAGGAAAGCGCCGGTCCGGCTCAGGCTTCCTTTGATTCAGAAACAGCCGGACCTTCACAATCTTCTGATCCAGAAGTGGCTGGACCTTCCCAATCCCCTGAAACAGAACAGGCTGGTTCTTCCCAGTCCACAGAATTTCATTCCAAAGGTTCTGAAGCTTCTCCCTCAGAAACAGATGATTCCAAAAAAGCTACTTCTTCCAAGGAACAGGACAATTCCCATGGGAAAGGTACTTCCTCCGTCTCCACTGCCAAAGCGGACACAACTCCTGAAATCTCTGATGACGGAGTAATCTCCCCTTCACACGGAAGCTCTGCATTTGACAACAGATCAGATGAAAAAATGGACACCCTGATCTCCCAGATCAATTCCCAGCTTCCCACCGGAAACGGTTCCTGGAGTGTTTATATCTGTGATCTTGCAGGCGGTTCCGAAGCTTCCATTAACGATACACCAATGCAGGCTGCCAGCCTGATCAAGCTTTTTATTATGGGAGCTGTCTATGAGAATTACGATGCGCTTTCCCAGCAGTACGGTTCTGCTGCACTAGACGGTTATCTCACACCTATGATCACCGTCAGTGACAATGACGCTGCCAACAGCCTGGTTTCCTGCCTGGGCAGTGGGGACAGCACAGCTGGTATGCAGAAAGTAAACAGCTTCTGCCAGGCTCACGGTTACACCAGCACTTCTATGGGGCGCCTGCTCCTGGCCAGCAATGAATTTGGGGATAATTACACTTCTGCCTATGATTGTGGAAAATTCCTGAAAGAGATCTACCAGATCTGCACTGGCACAGCCCAGTCCCAGTCTCTTTCCCACGCAGAAGATATGTACGCTCTTCTGAAACAGCAGCAGCGAAGCAACAAGATTCCCGCAGCCCTGCCAGAGGGTGTCAGCGTGGCCAACAAGACTGGAGAGCTTTCCGATGTAGAAAACGATGCCGGAATCCTGTACAACACCCAGGGCGGAAACGATCTGGTTATCGTCTTCCTCTCCCAAAATCTCACTAGCGTCGGCGACGCCCAATCCACCATCGCCCAGCTCAGCCGCAGTATTTACCTATATTACAATGATTAAACTTAGCCGTTAATCAATTAACAAATTATTTTATTCCAAACAAAAGAGCCATGATATCAGTGAAGTAGGAATTCACGCCCTTACATGCGGTACCAATTCACAATATCATGGCTCCAATTTACTCCTCGTCCCCGTTCTCTTCGTAGGACATTTCCCATATTTCCGAGAAAACTGCCAACGGGCAATCCGTAAGAAGGCACATAAGAAGAAAACATTCATAAGGATTCACAATATAAATCTCGCTCATCCCACACTTCTTCAAAATTCCCTGCGCTTCTTCAATAAAATGATGATATCTGTCATAAGGATCATCATCCTCCATCTCCTGGGACACAATAAAAAACTCCAAAGTCAGAAGATCAAACCGCTCTACCGGGAACTTATGATTCAGAATATTCGTAATTCTCTGTCTACTGAACCGTTTCTGGCTGAAATGTTTGGCAAGAATAGATGCAGACATCTTCTTCAGATTTCCCATCTGATTGATAGGGATGCCATTGCAGATAACCTTCTCAATATCCGAAGGCGTAATATTCTCCGGCTTCCAGATCTTATCCCTGCCCTTCTCCTCTTCATCCTTCTGGTACATAGCAGCAATAATCCTCTTCGCATGCCCCAGAAGTCTCGAAAACTCCTGAAACGCCTGGCTTTTCTCATTCATGGGATCATCCCAGCCAGCCTTCAGGCACGCCAGATACTGCAGAAGCTTCTCCTCCGTATCAATGGTAAAATCACCGCTGATTACTTTCTCTACTTTGCCCTTGTCCCCGGCTGGTTCCATGGTTTTGTACATCTCTTTATACTCTTCTGCCTTGCTGTAAGGCAGCTGTCTGGTATAACAATACCAGTAGATCACTTCTTCCGGATTGTGAAAATCAAAATCCTGCTCCTTCAGTACCCGGGTCAGAAAATCTGAAACGTCCTCCGCATTCATCCGAAGCCCGAAGCCAAGCAAAAATACAGTCTCACGCTTCACGGAAGCCTGGGTAAGCCAATTGTTCACAAGTGCTGGGAGCTTGGTGGAGGTAGGATTCATAGACTTCGGGGTGTACGTTTCCTTAAAAGAATCTACCGCAATATCCCGGTAAACCTCCTGTGGCACCTCCCCAAAAGGTTCCTCCAGTCCGGCTCTCTCATAAATATATCGTTTCAGATGGTCTCCAAACGAAACCAACTCCATTTCTTTGTATAAATAATGAAAAATTACATCCGCATCCTCGTCCTCAAACCCATCCAGGCTGACCACCTGCCGAAATCTCTGTGCAGCCCTTCTGGTAAACTCAAAATCCTTTACCGAGTCAAATGCCACTGTCTGTTCAAAATCAAGATCCTGCATACGATTTTTCATCACAACTCACCGCCATTTCTATTCTTGTTACCTTATAACAGTCCATCCATCCGACCGTTACATTATTTTCGATTCTGTAAAAGCCAGGTCAATAAAGGCCGCTCATCCTGCTTTACCTCACAGAGAATGATCGTGGTATTATCTCTGGCACCTTTCTCCAAAACCTTTTCCAGAAGAGTCTGAACCAAATCCCTCACCGTGCCTTCCATTTGCAAAATTTCTTTTATTTCCTTGTCAGACAGCATATCGGTCACTCCATCCGAACAAAGCAGATAGCGGTCGCCATCCAGATAGGGAAGTGTCCCTATAGACGGTTCCAGCTTCATTTCCGTCTCTTCCACTCCAAGGAACTGTGTCAGAGGTGCCTTTCCAAACCGATAGCTCTTTAACACATGGTCCCTGGAAATCTGGGAAAAATCAGTTCCAGACAGTTGATAGATCCTGCTGTCACCCAGATTACAGATATGAGCTTCCTTATTCCCGAAAGCGATCATAGCTATTGTTGTTCCCATGGCACTGATCCGCTGTTCCCGTCCATAGGTACAAACTGCCTGGTTCATCTCCCTGCAGGCTTCCCGCAGAAAAAGCTCCGGTGTCTTGCGCAGCATGCCCTTATTTGCCTTATAGAAGTTCTCCAGAGCCTCAGAAGCAAGCCCTGCTGCCATTTCTCCCTGGCTTTCCCCTCCCATGCCGTCAAAAACAGCCAGCACTGGAAGGCTCTCCCGCAGCCGGATTCCTGCACGGATTTCCGCTATTCCCTGATTACTGACAGGAAGCCGCTCCCCACAGCACCAGAAATTGTCTTCATTATTTGGTCGCACTTTACCTACATGGCAGGTATATGCATAGTTAATGTGATATGTCATTCCATCCCTCTTCGCCTGTCACCAGAGCGTGTTTATTCATCCAGCTGTTCCAGCGCATTCTTCCAGTATTTCTCGCCTCGTTTGGTATATTCGGTACTGTCATTCTCTTTGTCATGGACAGTTCCATCTGTATCGATCCATCGGATCAGCTTGCCACGCTTATCGTAGTAATACAATTCCTTCTTATTACCAGTCCATACATATGCAAAGAACAGCCGCTCATCCCAGTAATAGTATTCCTCGTAAACGCCGTCCTCTGAAGTCTCCGGATAGATCAATGCTTTCACCAGCTTGCCATCGCTGTCATAGTAGCGAAAACGGTCGCCTTCCTTGCCAACCTCCCTGCAGTCAGACAGTTCACTTACAATGGTGTTTGCCTGCTCCTTAATAGTCTGAATAGCGGTGGAAAATTCGTCGATCTGGGCCGTACTGTTGTCATTTGCCTCCAGCACTTCCATAACCGCCTCCGAGTTCTGCGCCTTGCGTTCCTCATCATGGATCAGCTTCATATAAACACCCAGGATAATACACGCCGCCAGTGCTACAACGGTAAGGGAAACCGTCCAAGGCGAAATCCGCCGCTCCCGTTCCTTAGTTTCCCACTCTGGGCGCTTCCTATCAGGAGTCTCTGCCCTGACTGGTCTGGATTTTACATCGGAAGCCTTTGCATTATTGTTATTCTGTGCTTCCTCTTCCCGGACAATTTTCTCAATCTGCGGCTCTGCTGCCACATGGGTCCGCTCCATCTCATCTTTCCCTGACTCCATGGGTGCATACCTGCGCTGATCCCGTTCAAGCTCTCCTGCATTTGCCAGCTCCCACTGGGATTTCTCCCATTCCTTTGCTGCATTCACAGGAGCAATCCGCAGACTCTCCAGATCATGAAGCATATCCTCCGGTCTTCTGTAGCGTTTCTTCGGATCAAATGCGCATGCCTTCAGTATAATATGGGAAAAAGCGGCGCTTGCCTTAGATGGTGCAGGCATTTTCTCCCCTGCCATCCTCCTTGCCAGTGCAGCCTCCTTATCACGGTATGTGATCAACTGCTTATCCAGAGAAAGAAATGGCAACCTGTTCTGATTCATCAGCTTATATAGCACAATTCCAAGGGAATAGATATCAATACTGCTGTCGTACTTCTCCCCTTTGTAGATCTCAGGCGCCATGTAGGAATAGGTTCCCTTCTTGGACATATTACTCATGGTGTGTGCCTGTTCCCTGGCAATTCCAAAATCTCCCAGCTTAAAGTCTCCAAATCTGGATACAAAAATATTCTCCGGCTTCACATCCCGGTGGATAATCTTCAACTTCTGACAGTAGATCAACGCCATGGCAAGATCACAGCCAAGCTTGATCACTTCCTTCTCCGTAAGTTCCTTGCCTGTGCAGTAATCCATAAAGCTGGTAAGATATTCCATTCGTATGAAGATATCCCAGCCAATTTCATCTAAGTATTCCACGATCTTGAAATCCTCAAATGAAACCACATGGGAATTTCCGCAAAAATGCTCCATGGTGTATATTTCCTGGACACAGTCCTCCACCAGATTGCGAAAATACTCTCTGGTAGACTGTTCGTCATTCATCTCAGACCGTACGCTGTCCAGTTCCCCTTTATTTCCTGGAATTGATATGATCTTGATGGCGGAATAAAAAGAACGGCCCCGTTCTGTCCGCTTCGCTTTATATACTTTTCCAAAAGAACCTTCCCCTATTTTCTCTACAAGTTTCCATTCTGGCCAGACGGAAACCGGAACATCTTTATCCATATGTATGTTCCTCCTCCCCTATAGAGTGATGCACTGCTGTTCACGTCCTCCCTAGCAGTACCCTTCATGTTGCTCAAGAATCACAATTTTCCATAATTTCACGCAACAGTTCTGACTTTCATAATATTATACAAGAATCTTACCACAAATAATAGTCCGGATTGTATTTTTCTCTATCCATATTTTCCCATACTCTCCAGGCTATCTATATCTCTAATTTTTAAAATACCCCTTAAGCAGATTTTCCTTATTTATTGGCTCTGCACAAGGGGTATCACGTAAAGTTATTTTTTCTCAATTTATATTTCACACAAATTCACCAGGATTTCCGATACCTGTCTGATTTCCGGAATGCTGCAATATTCGCAGCAGCTATGCACCTGATTCATGGACGTTGCAATCACCAGTCCTTCGATCCCGTGCTGGGCAAATACATTGTTGTCGCTTCCTCCGAAGGTTTTCTCAAATTCCGGGGTAAGTCCGGCCTTTTCCACAGCCTTTCGGTAATTCCCAGCTGTTTTTCCATTGAGAGAGGTTTCGTATGCGATAATGTTCAGCTTCTCTTCCCATTTTAAATCTGCACCAGATTTCTCAGCCTCTTCCTGGAAAACCTGATGGTATTCGCTTAAGATCTTCATGGCTTTTTCATGGTCCAGGCTGCGGATCTCACCTGCTGCGGTGCAGGTTTCCGGCACAATATTGGTTCCGGTACCTCCGGAAAGGAGACCAATATTGGCTGTTGTATTTTCGTCGATCCTGCCTTGGGAAAGACGGGCAATGGCTCTGGCAGCCGCCTGAATGCTGTTGATTCCCTTTTCCGGATAAAAACCGGCGTGAGCTGCTTTTCCCTGTACGCTTGCTTCAAACGAAATCAGCGTAGGAGCTGCATAGGCAGCTGCGCCGATTTTTCCACTAAGATCCAGGACGTAGGCTTCTTTTGACTGAATTTTGCTGTAATCGAAAGCATTGGCACCTTTGCAATATAGTTCTTCACCAGTTGTAATGAGAATTTCTATGGTTCGGTGCGGAATATTCTGCTCTTTCAGGTAACGGACAGCCTCATAGATTGCAGTCACGCCTGCAAGGTCATCTGCACCGAGGACTGTAGTTCCGTCACTTGTAACAGTACCATCTGGATGAAAAACAGCTTTTTTCCCTCTGGATGGCTCTACCGTGTCCATGTGCACCCCCAAAAGAAGAGGTGTGGAGCCAATTTCTCCGTCTAGTCTTGCAAAAAGGTTTCCAGCATTGGAACCGGTTATGTTCTGGCTATTGTCCTCCTCCATTTCAACGCCAATTTCTCCAAACAATTTTTTTAAATAATCTGCCATTTCCCGCTCTTTTAATGATGGGGAATCGATAGAGACCAGTTTTTCAAATACTTTTGCGATTTCTTCGTTTTTTCTCATATCAACTGCAAAAACAGCTGCTTTATCACAGCTGTTTTATTCTCCTTTTAGATTTTCAAACTTCCTGTGTAAGACGGGAACCGCGAACTCCGCTTACGCTACGTTTGCGTAGACATTATCTAATCGTGCTACGCCCGCTTAGATAATGTATTCTGGCTGAGCCATGATGTTCATTTTTCTGAAGAATTCCTGCGTACGCGGATTCTGGGGATTTTCGAATACTTCCTTCGGTGTACCATCCTCCACCACATGTCCTTTGTCTAAAAAGATCACCCGGTTGGACACATGACGGATAAAGTTCATCTCGTGTGAAACAAGAAGCATGGTGTATCCCTGGGCTGCAACCTTACGGATTACGTCCAGCACTTCTCCTACCAGCTCTGGATCCAACGCAGATGTTGGCTCATCCAGAAGCAGGATCTGGGGCTTCATTGCAAGGGCTCTGGCCAGAGCCACCCGCTGCTGCTGTCCGCCTGAAAGATGCTTCGGATAATGGTTTGCCCATGGTGCCATTCCAACCATCTTCAGCTGTTCTACAGCAATCTCTCTTGCCTGCTCCTTCGGCATTTTCTTAACTACGATCAGCCCCTCCATTACATTTTCAAGAGCTGTCTTTTTCTCAAAGAGATTGAATCTCTGGAAAACCATTCCTGTATTCTGTCTCAGATACAGAAGATCTTTCGGCTTTTTCTCAGACAGGTCAATGGTTTTCTTTCCGATTGTGACGATTCCTTTTTCCGGTGTTTCCAGGCGGTTCACGCAGCGGAGAAGTGTGGATTTTCCAGTTCCGGAAGGACCAATGATTCCTACCACATCACCTTTCTTAATATTCAGGCTGATGTCATCCAGAACAACATTTTCATTAAATTTTTTGGATAAATGATCGATCTGTATCATTTTGTATTGTCCTCCCCGTCCACGTTTACCAGCTCTACCTGATCCGGAATGCGGATTTTATTCTCAATAATGCGGATGCCCTGCTCAATGATCAGGGTGATCACCCAGTAAATAATTGCCAGTGAAATATACACCTCAAAATAGCGGTATGTTTTTCCTGCAATGATCTGGCCCTGTGCAGTAATCTCCACAACAGCGCAGGTGAAAGCCAGTGAAGTTCCCTTAATAATGCTGATCAGAGAATTTCCCAATGTGGGAAGTGCCACCTCAATTGCCTCCGGAAGAATGATTCTGCGAAGTGCCTGTGGATAAGTCATTCCAAGGGCGTGTGCTGCTTCAATCTGTCCGTTATCCACAGACTGAAGAGCTGACCGGATGATCTCTGCCATAAATCCGGCCTGATTCAGTCCCAGTGCAACCATTGCATATACAATTCCAGGAATGTCTGCTACTGCAAGGTTTGTTCCAAATTTCTGATTGATTGCTTTAAAAATCATAGGAATTCCAAAGAATGCTACATACAGTTGTACAATTACAGGAGTTCCTCGTAAAAGGGAGATCACAAGGTTGGTAAACTGTGTCAGTCCTTTGATTTTTCGCATTTTAATGATCGCCATCACCAGTCCCAGGATCAGTCCCAGAAGCATAGAAAGCAATGCCAGCTCCAGAGTGATCGGTAATTTTTCCAGTAATTCCGGAATGGATGTGAATACAAGTGATACGTCAAATAATTTTCCCATGATTTTTCTCCTACAAGTTATATTTTAGCATAAAGCTTGAATTTTTAGTAACAACTGCTATACGATTATTGCATTTATGCCCGATCGTTGTTACCGTTCACGTCCTTCACAGCAACACACTTTTACAAATATTTCTCAACCAGTACACAGGTAAAACCAAGTCCTGGAATAGGCTTCCTGGGCTTTCCCGACTGGCTTTTTGCTTCCTGCTTTTTGCCCTCGTCCTCATGATGTCTGTCATACATATTCGGGCTCACATCCGGATTCAGCTTATATCCCAGCTTCTCATAGAAACCAGCAGCGCGGTCCTGGCTGCTGATCACAATATGATTTACGCCGTACTCTTTCAGCCATTTCTCGGCTTCTTCTATAAGGCTTCTGCCATAACCACCTTTTTGTTTCTCCCGCACCACGCAGACACGTTCGATCTTGCCGGTCTTCTCGTTGGGAAAAGCGATCCGGCAGCCAGCCACTGGCTTGTGGTCTTCCACAAGAAGTACTGCCTGAAGTTCCTCTTCTTTTTCGTCATGTGAAAACTCAAGCTCAATGGGAATCCCTTGTCCCACGCAGAAGGCGTCTGTCCTCACATAATCATAAGCTTTATATTTCCAGGCCTCCGCCCCTTTTTCGATACGGTAAATTTCCACCATGACTTTTCTCCCTCATTTTCCTGTATTTCTCTTCATATATGGCGATATGTCCGTTCGGGAAGGAAAATTATCACACTGCTTCCTTCCCGAACTCTGTCTTATCAGTTAATTGTCTCTTCGAAATATTTCTCATCCGGGCTGGTGTCTTTTCCAAGATATTTTTCGGTAATCTCAGCCAATGTTCCGTCCTCTTTCATCTCTTTGAGAACTGCATCTACATCATCACGGAGAGCTGCGCCTTCCTCATTTTTTCCAAAGAGGAAATAGGTATTGTTCTGTGGGAAAAGAAATTCCTGGGTTTCATCATCAATGGGATTTGGAACCAGCTGTCCTTCCAGTCCAAAGTTTGGAAGGAGGTTGTCG
>OLPE01001792.1_pt1 | contig 10597 bp, 7 predicted proteins | sample 1671901 | NCBI WGS metagenome assembly OLPE01 (sample SAMEA3136624, study PRJEB25190) | human gut metagenome | biome: human gut; feature: human-associated habitat; material: faeces | place: Austria | collected 2013 | reverse complement strand
ATCGGAAGCCGTCCGGCAGATGGAAGTGGACAGATTCTTCTTTATAAAAGTGCAGATGGATTTGAATGGGAATTTGTCAGTGTACTGGCAGAAAATAAAAAACGTTATGGAAAGATGTGGGAGTGCCCGGACTTTTTCGAATTAGATGGAAAACATGTTCTTCTGACAAGTCCACAGGACATGTTGCCGGAAGGACTGGAGTTCCATAATGGAAATGGGACATTATGTATCATCGGAGAGATGGATCCGGAGACACATACCTTAAAAGAAGAGACAGTACAAAGCGTCGATTATGGAATGGATTATTATGCAATGCAGACTTTGCTTGCACCGGATGGCCGTAGAATTATGATTGCCTGGATGCAGAACTGGGATACTCTTGCTTATCGCAGGAATGATTCTAAATGGTTTGCACAAATGAGCCTTCCAAGAGAGTTGTCTGTGAAAAACGGAAGATTGTATCAGGTTCCGGTCAGAGAACTGGATTCCATGCGTGCAAATAAAGTCGAGTACAGGGATGTTGTGATTAAAGACACCAGAATCACACTTGACCAGATTGAAGGACGTACCGTAGATCTGGAGCTTGTAATACGACCAGTAGATAAAGATAAGCTTTATAAAAAATTCGAACTCTGTTTTGCAGAGAATGAAAAATATCATTCCACTTTACGATTCCGTCCAGATGAATCAGTTTTGAAAATCGACAGAAGCTTCTCCGGAAGCGAACGTGCAGTGGTTCATCAGAGAGAATGTCTGGTAAATGGTGACTGTAATGAATTGAAATTGCGGGTGATTCTGGATAGATTCAGTGCGGAAATATTTATCAATGACGGCGAGCAGGTTATGTCTGCTGTTATTCTTACAGAGCAGGATGCAAAGGGAATTTCTTTTGCTGTGGATGGTGCTGCCAGAATCGATGTAGTGAAATATGATTTGGTATGAAAGCTCCAGATGTTTGCTTGCGGTGAGAGATGTGTGGCAGAAAAATAAATAATATAAAATGAAGATGAAAGGCGCTTTCCTGGTGATGGGGAGGCGCCTGTTTTTGTAGAATGGTGGAGTAGGTGTTTGAAAATTACATATAATAATATCAAAAGTATATAATATAAAAAATAAATATTAACAGAACATTGATTGCAATATAATTCGATGCTATAATTTTGAATAGATAGGAAGCGGAGGATGAAGGTATGTATGCAATGGAAAGTGTTCCAGATAGCTTAAGCTTTATGGGAAAAATTCATTTTGCGTAGAAATGTGTGCACTTGGCGTGAAATATGATTTCCTGGTCATGAAAATGGTAATATTTATTTTAAAGAAGTATCTCAAATTCATTGTAGATGTACTGGAAATCACAGCTGATGAGGAATTCCTGGATGAGAGAATGAATTCTATTAAGTCTGTATTTAATAATACCTTCTGGAATGGAGAGGCTTATTATTATGAGACTTCCAACGAGCTTCCGGATGATCGTGCACAGGCAATTCCGGTTATGGCGCAGGTGTTTATCCTATAGAAGCAGGCTATGAGACCTGGCGGATCGCACCTCAGATGGAAATGCAGAATTTAAAGGTGAGCAGGAAAAATACAATAAAAAGTATGCAGTGTATGAAATGACAGAAGCAGGAAGCTGTTCTTTTAAAGCGGAATAATTTCTGTGAAATGCATTAAGGGGATGATATTCCGCAGTTTACAGGGTGTTGCTTTGAAAAAAGCAGCACTCTGTTTGTTAGGAGATGTATTATGAAACGTGAAGATATTGAAACATGGCTGTATTTGGATATGCCTATTGAGAATGAACTGAGACAGTATTATAAGAAGAATGGGAGTATGATGTCTGAAAATCAGTTTTTCCGTATAGCCCAGAAGCTTCATGGAGTCGATCTGAATGTAAGCGATGCCTTTCGAAATATTGATCCATCATACATACCGGAGAACGTCAGTTTTGCGCCATCAAGCCGGAAAAATGGATTTTCAGATCAGCTCTGGCTGACCAAATGTTCTGTTTCTATACGGAAGCATCCCTGCTATTTTCCAGAACTTATCCATGAACACCGATTTATCGAGATTGCTTATGTCTTTAAAGGCTCCTGCAGGCAGAAAATTTATTTTGAAAATCAGAAACCGGAACAAATTGATCTGAAAGAGGGGGAACTTTGTATTCTCCCTCCAGGATTAAAACACAGCATTTCGGTAACGGATGAAAGCATCGTAGTAAATATTCTGATTCGGTCAGAAATTATGCAAAAAAAGCTTACCAGTCTGGTGGCTGGAAATCACATTTTGTTTGATTTCTTTATCTATACTTTATATGAAAACACATTGCTTAATTATATATTTTTTAACACGGAAAAGAGTGATACTATTCGAAATCTGATTATTGATATGATGCTTGAGCTTTGTGAGAATAGAATGTATTCCCAGAAAGTAATTCATCTGATGCTTGGTCTTTTCTTTACCTATTTGCAACGTGATTATTCTCATACCATGCGTTTTTCAGGCCAGTCAGGAAAAGGGATATGTTATGTGCCACAGATTATTGCTTATATGCACGAGAATTATCAGAATACATCGGTGGAGGATGTTGTACAGCATTTTCATATCAGCAAGTCCTATCTGAGTCGAATTTTTAAGCAGCATACAAAAACAACGCCCGTACAGATGCTGCAGGAAATCCGCCTTTCCCATGGATGTGAATTTCTGGAAAACACACAGTTATCGGTACAGGAAATCGCATATAAAACAGGTTATAATGACGTCACCTTTTTTATACGTATATTTCATAAAAAATATGGTGTTACACCGTTACAGTACCGAAAACAGCATTTTGGTGGTATGACTATGTAGTTCAAAAAAAGCCGATTTACATCATGATTAATCGGTATTTTTGTAGGACTTTTATTGCTAAAATTCATTATAGTAACTAAGTTTGAAATTTGCATTTTTGAAAGGAATTACTAAAATGAAGAAAAAAATGATCGCAATGTTATTGACAACAGCTATAGTTGTTGGAAGCGGAGCAACCGTTGTTTTTGCGGAAAAAGAGAATGCGAAAACAGAGACTGCCGCACAGGACGAAAAAACAGAAGACGAGAACGCTAAGGATGAAAAGGCTGAAGACGACAAAAAGGCTGACAGCAAAGACGCTGATAAAAAAGATTCTAAAGAGAAAGATGCAGAAGAAACAAAAGAAGAACTTCCATATGCTCCAAAAGAAGACTATGACGAATACGCTTTAGTAGATTTCGAAATTGAAGATCTGGGACAGGAACTGGAAATTGTAGTTTCCAAGAAGGATGGCGATAAAGAATACAATCTTCAGATGTACTTCTTTGGTGGAGATGCAGATATAGATGTTACTTATGATGATAATGGAGACTGCAAAGTAACCAATGACGACGGATTTTTCCAGACTGAGGGGCCGCTTGTTGTAGAAAAAGCAGAAAAAGAAGGAAACTGGAAAAAAGTTGCTGATTACGGTAAAGAAGATAGTGCTAAATTTGATCTCTCCACACTGGAGTATCAGCCAAAGGCAGATTATGACAAATTTACTGTAACAGATTTTGAAATGGAAAACCTTGGACAGGATCTGGAAATCGTAGTCAGTGCAACGGATGATGATAAATCCTTTAACCTCCAGATGTACTTCTTTGGAGGAGATGCGGACATTAATGTGACTGTTGATGATGATGGAAACTACGAGGTAACTAATGACAGTGGATTCTTCCAGACTGAGGGACCGCTTGTTGTACAGCAGGTTTTGGAGGAAGACAACTGGCAGGCAATTGAGAAATAATTGTAATTTATAGTATCGCCAGTGGATGTCGACGCTGGCGATATAGAGCAATTTTATTTTAAGTGCTAAAATTTAAAAGTAAAGCCACAGGGAAAGGGTTCTCTGTGGTTTTGCTTTTATAAAGAAAAAATTGAAATTCATTTTACGTATAAATATGCACACTTTACGCCGGAAACGATTATTTTACTGTGAAAATGGTACAATGCAAAATAAGCAAGGTAAGAAAAAATAGTTAAAATAACGGACATCGCAAAATATGAAAGCCATCTGATCTGCATCAATGACACTGATTAGATGTTGTCCGGGATTTTCACAGAAAAATCGAGGAGGAGAGAAATTCATGAGTATGAAACGAGTGCTTGCTGCATTCATGGGCGTGACGCTTCTGGTTGGCAATGGACCGGTAAGTGTGTTCGCTGAAGAAGTGACAGCTGAGGCAGCAGCGGAAACTGCAATTGTAAATCTGGAAACTCAGGGGCGTACAAATCCCATTGGCGTAGACGAGGCTAATCCTGCATTTTCCTGGCAGATGCAGTCAGGCGAGATCGGGGCAGCCCAGAAATCGTATCAGATCGTTGTCCAGGACAAAGGCGGAAGCGTGGTCTGGGATTCCGGTGTGGTCGAGAGCAGCCAGTCAAATGAGATCAAATATGAGGGAAGCAGCCTGACTCCGGCGACTCAGTACAGCTGGAATGTGACTGTGACCGATAACAAGGATAAGTCCATTCAGTCTAAGACTGCAACCTTTGAGACTGGTTTGATGGATACAAGTTCAGCATCCTGGGATGGAGCCAAGTGGATCGGAGCAGGAGAGCTTTCTTTGGATGCGGCTTCCAAAGCAGTTTTTAATATTTCCGCAGATGTTCAGGTGGCAGAAGGCAGCAATGGAGCATCCTTTATTTTGGGCGCTGATGATTTCCGCCTGGAAAATAAAGTGTTCAACAGCGAAATGCAGGAGGACGAAAATTATGTCCGCGTAGAATTGGATCTTTCTGGTGTTGGCGCAAATGGCGGCGCAAAGATCAATGCATACCGTATGGGTTATGCGAAAGACGATGATCCATCTACTCCGTTTTTTACAATTGAAGATGATGAAGATTTGAATACTCTGATTACAGACAAGAACAAAAACGATATTCACCACATTAATATTTTCTGTACTGCAAGTACATTGTCCATCACAGTTGACGGAACCAAGGTGGGAGATGACATCCTGGTAAACACCATGGAAAATGGAAATACTTTCCCGAACCTGAACTCCGTAGGTTTTGCAGCAAATGCAGGTGACAGCGCCACATTCACAGATTATAAGATTGAGAACGGCGGGAAATATGCAACCGGAACTCTTCTGGATGCAGAGACAGGTGCAACTTATTCTATTTTTAACGGAATGGACGGCGTGGCTGTAGATGGAAATACAATTACTGTAAATGGCGGTGACACAGGTATTCTTGGATATGCAGATCCTTCCTATGCAGCAGCACCGATGGTCCGTACAGATTTCGAAGCGAAATCAGAAATCGAATCTGCAAGACTTTACCTGACTGCACAGGGTATCTATGATTTCTATATTAACGGACAGGAAGTTGCACCGGAAGAATGGTTTAATCCAGGTTCCACAGAGTATGATTCTATTCTGGCATACAATTCTTATGATGTAACGGATTACCTTCAGACTGGCAAGAATGCAATGGGAGCAATTCTCGGCGAAGGCTGGTGGACTGGTATGACTACCTTCGAGTGTACAAATAACAATTATTATGGCGACCAGCCTGCACTGATGGCGAAACTGGTAGTGAACTACACAGATGGTTCCAGCGACACAGTAGTAACCGATGACGGCAGCTGGACTTATTACAACGATGGCCCGGTACGTCTGGCTTCCCTTTTCCAGGGTGAAAGATATGACGCTACAAAAGAGGCGGCTGTAGAGGGCTGGACAGAGGCTGGATATGATGACTCTGCATGGACAGCTTCCTCTGAAATCGAGACAAGAAAACAGTTTGCAGATTATCAGCTGGTTTCCCGCTATGATGAGCCGGTTCATATAATCCGTACTAACGATGTAAAAGAGGCTCTTGGCGAGACAAAAGAGGGATCTGGTTCTTACATTTACGATATGGGCGAAAATGTTTCCGGTGTTCCGGTGATCACAATTCCAGAAGAATACGCAAAGCCAGGCGAGACAGTAACAGTTCGTTTCGCGGAGATCCTTTACCCGGAACTGGATGAGTACACCAGTGAAGGTGTTGACGGAATGCTGATGGTGGAGAACTATCGATCTGCAATGGTAACGGATTTCTATACCATGAAAGAGGGGGAGAATGTATTTGCACCAGACCTTACTTTCCATGGATATCGTTACATTGAGATCACAGGTCTGGATCAGGAGCTTCCGGCAGACTGCATTAAAATGCAGGTACTTTCTTCACTGGACGCAAGTGCTGAATATGAGTCCTCCAATGAGCTGACCAACCAGCTTTTTGCAAACATTACAAACTCTACAACAAGCAACTATATTTCCATTCCGACAGACTGCCCGCAGCGTGACGAGCGTATGGGATGGACGGGTGATGCACAGATTTATGCACTGTCTGGTTCTTATGTAGCAGACACTTACAACTTTATGCGTCAGTGGATGGATACCGTCCGTGCTGATTGTGGTGAAACAGGAATGTCTTCCCAGTATTGCCCTGCTTTTGTGAATTATGATCTGGAAGCTGATGACAAAATCCAGCATAACGGACAGAGCTTCGGTATCACCTGGAACTGTCTGGTTGTAACCATTCCGTACAATCTGTATATGCAGACCGGAAAACTGGACATTGTAAAAGATAACATTGATAACATTTATGCGTATGTGGATCATCTTGCCTCTACACCGATGAGTTATAAGGATGAGAATGGAGATAAGAAGGAGGATGCACGTCTGACAGGTGAAACTGGTACACTTTGCGACCACCTTTCCAGAATCCCGACTGACGGTGTAATGCTTGGAAATGTGCTTTATATTAACTGTCTGGATCAGGCAGCAGTTCTTGCTGATGTTATGGGCGATACAGATAAGGCAGAAAGCTATCGTGAGACAGCTGCAACTGCAAGAGAAGCATGGAATGAGTTTTTCATTGATCCGGATACTGGAAAAACAAAGAACACTAAGGGCGAGATTCAGGATACACAGGCTTCTTATGCAACTCCTCTTCGTTTCCATGTGGTAAGTGATGAGAATCTGGAAAAAGTTCTGGAGAATTATAACGCAACAATCGCAGAGGCTTCCGGTGAGGACAGTGATGGAATGCCGATTGTTCCTTACACTTTGACAACTGGATTTAATGCAACTGGAAACCTGTTAAATGCACTTTCCGATTATGGCTTAAATGATACTGCTTACAAGCTGTTTGAGTCCACAGACTATGCTTCCTGGCTCTATCCGGTAACACAGGGTGCAACCAGTATCTGGGAGCGTTGGAACGGTTATACAAATGAGCTTGGATTTAACGGAAACAACAGCATGAACTCCTTTAACCATTATTCACTTGGTGCAGTTTACGAGTGGATGGTAGCTTACCAGCTTGGAATCAAGTCTGACGAGACACAGCCTGGTTATCAGCACTTTATCCTGCAGCCGACTGTAGGAGGTGATTTCACAGAGGCGAAGGGCAGTTATGATTCCGTTTACGGAACAATTAAGAGCGGCTGGACAGCGGCTGACGGTGTGATGACATCCTATGATGTAACCGTTCCGGCGAACACCTCCGCAACCTTGTACCTGCCAGTAACTGGCGAGATAACAGCATGCGATGGTGTGACAGTAACAGGTGCTGTAACACATAATGCAATTGAAACACAGCAGATGGAACTGGTGGCTGGAACTTATCATTTCGAAGTTGTGGATGGTAATGTGACTGTGACAGCTGCATAAAAATTTATGATGGAATGCTTTACTACAGAGTGTTGCATAGATAGCTTATCATAGATAAAACCCTCCGTTTTATTATGAGTGAGTGATGAAAAGATCAGTACTGGGAGAGAATTTCTGAGAATCAGAAAATTGAAATTTCAGCTACTGGTCTTTTTTGTAAAAAACGTTGTACCAGAGCATGTTTGAAAAGGTTTTTCGCAAAGTGGGAACGTACAGATTGTGAGAATGATTTTCAAGCACACTTTGGTATCTGTCTTAAAACTTTTCCTTGCTAAATCGTAAAAGTCTGTTAGAATATGTATAAAATATAGGCAGATATGTCAGCAGATAGAATTTTTCAGACTGTTTGACTGATATGAGAAAGAACGTCCACAGGCGAGGTGACAGCTATGATTACACTGAACGATTATTTATATTCCGGAGATACGGTTTTAAAGATTTTACAGAAATATACAGAGGATCTGCGTAAGGAAGCGAAGAAGAATCATAATGAGGTTGATTTAGTGCACAGCAATTTTCTGCTCCAGATCACGGAGCTTTTGGAGCACAATGATTTCCTTACAGCCCAGTCCCAGAAAATTCGGGAATTTTATAAATATATGGCCCATGAATATCCATTTCTTGCTTTTACATTTAAAGGTAGGATTAAGTCATTAATCCGGGCAGAAGAGAAATTTAATGGATATGTAGTGGAATATATTTACGATTATTACAGGGAAAATGGTACTTATCCGTCGGTTGCAGAGCTGAAAAATAAGCTGAGCTGTTTCCGTGATTTTATTGCTTACCGGATTGTGGTCTGTATGCCAAGATGTCACTTGAAGCCAGGGGAAGACCAGGAGCAGGCATCTATCCGTTATCTTTATGAAATTGCAAATGTGCTGCCAGGATTTCTGGAAGAGAGAGGCTTTACAGCAGAATCGGCTCAGGGAGTGAAATTGAGTACTTCTGATCAACTAAATGATGATGTAAAGCCTTATTACAGAGATTATATTTGCGGTACCAGTGAATACGGTTATCAGTCCTTACATATTACTTTCTACGATAACAGTTCCAGATCCTACATGGAGGTACAGCTCCGCACTCAGAAAATGGATGATACTGCGGAAATCGGACCTGCCAATCATCTTGGTTACGAGAAGCGCCAGCAGGACGAGCGCGCCAGAAGAGATGTGATCCCGGAAGGGGAATGTGTTTACTTCGACGAGGCTTATGAGCGGGGAATGAAGCTGCTTTCCCTGGAATTAGCAGATCTTGATGTGAATATGTTTTCTGCGGTAAATAACAGCCTGATCAACGATGGCTGTGGGTTGTTCAGAGGAAGGCTGATTCTGCCCTATGAGCATTTGTCAAGGTTTCAGAATGATGTGATCGATTGACAATAGAAATGTAAGTGGAGAAATAAAAATGTTAAAGAAAAAAATGTTAATTGCGTTAGGAATGGCAGCAGTATTAAGTGTGGGCTGTGTAAGTGCAACTGTCTGGGCTGAGGAAAATGCAGAAAAGCAGACAGAAGAAGCAGAGAACAGTTCTGATCCCGAAGAAGAGGAAGATGTTGATTCAGAAGAGTTTGACAATCCGGAGATCGAAGAGGGATACACCACAGAATTAGAAGGCTGTACAAAGGTGGTTTCCTGGTGCAAAAATGGAGACAATAATATTTACGGACAGTTCTATTATCCGGAAGATTTTGACGAGACAAAGACCTATCCAGTAATCATTATGAGCCACGGAATTGGTTCCACCTCCCAGATGGTAGAGCGTGCAAAATGGCCGGAAAAAGCAGCTCAGGATGGATATGTGGTTTATACATTTGATTTTTGCGGAGGCTCCTTTAACGGAAATAGTGATGTAGATTTCATGGACATGACAGTGATGACAGAGAAAGAAGATTTAAGTGCTGTTATGGATTTTGTGAAAACAAAGGATTTTGTAGACCAGGATCACATTTTCCTTCTTGGACAGAGCCAGGGCGGTCTTGTAAGTGCCCTGACTGCAGCAGACAGAAAAGATGATGTGGCTGCTATGATCCTGGTTTATCCGGCACTTTGCATTGCGGATAATGCCCGGGAAATGTATGCTTCCGCGGATGATATTCCGGAAGACAGAGCTGAGATGCCGGTAGGAACTGTGGGTTCGGGGTATGTGAAAACAGTTTATGATCTGGATGTATATGATACCATCAGTGCGTATGAGGGGGATGTTATGATTATCCATGGAATCAATGACAGCCTGGTGCCATACAGCTACTCTGAAAAGGCAATTGAGAAAGCATATACAGGGGAAGGTTCCGTTCTGGTTCCAATTTATGGAAAGAAGGCTACCCATGGTTTCGAGATGAATTTTGAAGAGGGAAGAGATTACGCAGAGAGTGTTGGATTGGAATTTTTGGATGCGCATTTGAAAGAGTGACACATTGAAGACACTATAATCATGTACACAGAATTGTGTATTTACCCAAAGAAAAGTATATAAAGAATTAAAAAAAGGCATTGCAAGGAATTATATGGCGCCTGTAAACGATTTGATTTTGGAGTCAAACGTTAGGGAGAGGCTATATCCTGCAATGCCTTTTAAAATCCTTCAAATATTTATATGAAAACTGCTAACAGGTACGCTTATGCTTCTTATTTCTCCGGAAACATTTTCCCGAAGATAAAACGGATCAGCGGTCCACAGTACATCAGCTGCCAGAAGAAGGCAACCGGCCACATGATCTTCATTTCGCCGAAAGCCATGAGAAATACCTGGTTGCTCATTCCACCGATGTTCAGGGAAATGTTGTAGCAGATCATGGCGTAGACCATAAGGAAAGCCATCATCAGAGTGAAAATAACGTTTTGAAATTTAGTTTTTGGCATAAAATTGTTCTCCTTTTT
>OLPE01001790.1_pt1 | contig 10603 bp, 8 predicted proteins | sample 1671901 | NCBI WGS metagenome assembly OLPE01 (sample SAMEA3136624, study PRJEB25190) | human gut metagenome | biome: human gut; feature: human-associated habitat; material: faeces | place: Austria | collected 2013 | reverse complement strand
AAATGGAAGGAGAAGAGCATGTAAAAAATCCACTGGTTTTGGATGATTTGTATTCTGCATTTAAAGCGGCAGATCAGGTGATTTTGAAGAAATACTTATATAAGCTCTCTGATTCATCCTGCATTAAAATGGATGCGGCATTACAATCAATTGAGATTGGTGGGAATATTTCTTTATATCGGGTTGCGCAGATCGTTTATGACAGGAATGAAAATATCCAGGCGAAGCTAACTACGGTTTATTCATCGGTTTTTTCGTTGGGAAATTATGGTGTAGTAATGTTGGTGAATGGACATAAAGAGTATGCGGATTTATTCTTAGGAGTTGTTACGAGGAGTTTATCGGTTCGTGAGGGTAAGGCTCAGCTTTTTGCTCCAGATAAAGATTTGTCGAATGGTGGAAAGGTATTACGAAATGCTTTTGTAGGCAATTTTCCGGGGACAGAATTGCGTACAGTGAAAAATGTACGAGTTGATGATTCAAGTCGATGTCCGGCTGATTCTATGAGCAAAGCAGATATTATCAAAGAGTCATTTAGAAATGCAAATTATATTGCGTCAGTCAGCAGCATACCGGCCATGCGTGATACCAGCAAATATAAAAACGAGGAATTTGTTCAGGGATTGGAAAAATTAATCGATACTTTACGAGGGGAAGAGTATTCGATGCTTATTATTGCAGATGCGATGAGCAATAGTAAAATTGAAGAAATGTGTGCAGAATATGAGGATATTTATTCACAATTAGTGCCATTCAAAACTTCTTCTCAGACGATTAACCTCCAGAAGTCCAGTACAGATACAGAAGGGATTATTAAAGGCGTTACCAATACGACAAATGAATCCATTGCAAAGTCATTATCACATGGTACGTCAATATCCAAGACCCATACCAATAGTGTAGGTGGTGGTGGAAATGCTGGTTTTCGGATATTCGGAATTGGTGCAGGAGCGTCAGCTACTTATGCACATGCAAAGTCTAAGACAGATACGGATACGAAAGCCAGCATAGATACAAAATCTTCGGGAACGGCGAAATCTTTGACGGAACAGAACTCAGTAGCAAAGTCTCTTTCGACTACAAAGGGCGAGTCAATTCAACTCAATTATGAAAACAGAGCCGTGAAAACGTTGCTAGATCGGATAGATGAGCAAATTAAAAGAATGCGGACTTGCGAAGATTTTGGCATGTTTGATACCTGTGCATATTTTACAGCAAGAGAATATCATGTAGCAATTGCAGCAGCCAGTGCTTTCAAATCATTGACGAGAGGTGATAATTCTTCTGTGGAAGCTTCTTATGTGAATGTATGGAAAGAAGAAAAAGATATTGAGAAGATGAAAGAATATCTCATGCGTTTCTATCACCCGGAATTTTTGTCAGTTATTGATGAGGCTCATCAGTATCCTACAACGGCGGCGATGCTTGTTAGTGGAAAAGAAATGGCTTATCAAATGGCATTACCACAGAAATCAGTTGCAGGCGTACCAGTTGTAACATGCGCAGAATTTGGACGAGAGGTGGCATCTTTATCGGACAGTGATGGAGAGTCAATTTCAATCGGAAATGTTTATCACATGCATCGGGAAGAGGAAAAAGAAGTAACATTGGATGTAAAGGCATTGACTGCGCATACGTTTATTACGGGGTCAACTGGTGCTGGTAAATCAACAACGATCTATAAATTGCTTGATGAATTGACGATGGTAGATGTAGGAGATTCTGATAAGACAGTGAAGTTTATGGTGATTGAACCGGCAAAAGGTGAATACAAAAATGTACTGACAAATGATAAGGAACTTAAGATTAAAGTGTATGGAACGAATCCGAAAATCACACGGTTATTAAGAATTAACCCATTTAAGTTTCCGAGTGATAAGATTCACATCTATGAACATCTGGACAGGCTGATAGAGATTTTTAACGTCTGTTGGCCAATGTATGCAGCGATGCCGGCTGTATTAAAGGCAGCTATGGAAAATGCATACCGCGCGGCTGGGTGGAATCTTGTTAAATCAGAAAATAAGCATGGCGATATTTTTCCGGGCTTTATAGATGTTGCAATTGAGGTCGAGAAATACATAAATCGAAGTGAATACTCAGATGAAAACAAGAGCAATTATAAAGGTTCGCTGCTTACTAGACTGGAATCCTTGACAAATGGGATTAATAGTATGATTTTTACCGCTGATGATATTGATGACAGAGAGCTTTTTGATAAAAATGTAATCGTTGATTTAAGTCGTGTTGGATCAGGCGAGACAAAATCATTAATTATGGGAATCTTAGTGTTGAAATTGCAGGAGTATCGAATTGCTCATTCAGATGGAAGCGATTCGGATCTGAGGCATGTTACCGTATTGGAAGAAGCTCATAATTTGCTAAAAAGAACAAGCACGGAACAAAGTTCGGAATCTTCGAATTTGCTTGGAAAGTCAGTTGAGATGTTGGCAAATTCAATTGCCGAGATGCGTACATATGGAGAGGGATTTATTATTGCGGATCAGTCGCCGGGATTGCTTGATATGTCGGTGATACGAAATACTAATACTAAAATAATTATGCGTCTTCCAGATTTTTCGGATCGTGAACTGGTAGGTAAAGCAGCAGGGTTGAGTACAGATCAGATTATTGAATTATCGAAATTGCCACGAGGTGTAGCAGCGGTATATCAGAATGATTGGGTTAGTCCTGTGTTATGCAAAATTAAAAAGAACAATATTAAAGAACAGAAGTTTATTGAATCATTTGAAATGCCAGAGCGCGTGGAAGAAGATATGATACTTGACTTGCTGGATTCCGGAATTGGAAAGAAACTGGATGATTTGCGTATGAAAGACATGTTAAGAGAGACTGCTTTGAAATCGGCAATCCCGGTGGAAAAGAAAGTCGAATTATTAGAGTTCCTTTCAGCGGAAAAAAGCGTGGAACGCGTCAGCTTGTTGGCAACAATGGTTTTTGATTATTTTAAAAATGCAAAGGAAGTACTTGAAAAGTCAGCAGGTGAGATTTCTGTTGATGATGTAAGAACAGTGATTATGGCGGAATTAGAACCTTCTATTATGGAATACGATGAAGAGAAGGTGAATATTTTGATTACGCTTATTATGAAGGAGTATGTGGAACGTTATTGCGTAGATTATCCGATATGGAGGGAGTTTGCCTCATTTGCGGGAAGGAGTAAAATTATATGAACGAGTTCCGTGAAACAGAAATGAAAGATGAAGCAGCCGAAATCAATATGCAAGAAAAAGAAAAGCCGGAAAATATTTTGCTGGCTGAGATATCTTCGCCATCAGATGCGTCAAGTTTTGATAAAGCGTTAGAAAAACTGGGATTCTTTTTGGAAGCAACAGAAAATTCAGATATAGATGAGATGAAAGCGACGAAGGGGGAAAGGTACAGTGAAGTTTTAGAAAAGGGCGATAATGGAAAGTATTATGACAAGGAGACGGGGAAGGAGTATGGATCAGTAGGTGAATGGGAAAAAGCTCAAGTGACATTGGCTAAACGATATGATAGCACCGCAGAATTTTATGAGAGTAAAGCTAAGAAGGAGTGGGCGAGATTCAAAAATTCAGAAGAGAATGGAGAATCCGAATATGATAAATGGGAACATTACAAAACTTCTCAAGAGTGCTATGTAAAAGCGAAAGAATATAAAGAAAAAGGAAAACAGGTTTGGGAAAAATTAAATATTACAAGAGAGGCATAGGTATTTAACAGTTCATAATTGTAATTGTATATTATAATAGTGATACCTACCGGGCAGAACTCATTATGGGTTCTGCCCATTTTTATTGCAATTTTTCAACACAGCAGAGAAGGAGGTGGATTTATGGAAGATGTTATCATGGGCATTATCAAGCTGGTAGAGATCATCGCCAGTCAGATTTTTAAAGATGGACAGAACAAATAAAAAAACGAACAATTGAGCAGGAGGATTAAAATTATGGCAGCAAATGTAGAAACGATGTTTTACGTAAGAGAGAAACCGTGGCATGGACTGGGGACGAACGTAGAAGAAGCTCCGACGTCGAAGGAGGCACTGATCGCGGCAGGGCTGAACTGGAATGTACGTTCCGAGGACATTCATCTGAGAAATGGAGAAATCGTGGAAGGGTACAAGGCAAATGTACGGGATACGGACAGAGCAGTGCTTGGAGTCGTGACGGATCGCTACCGGGTTGTGCAAAACCGGGAAGCGTTTGCATTTACGGATGCCTTGCTGGGTGAGGGTGTCCGGTACGAGACGGCAGGAAGTTTGTTGGGAGGTAGAAAGGTATGGATGCTGGCTCGGATGCCGCATGAGTATGTCATTGGAGGGGAGCGAATTAGCCCGTACTTGCTGTTTTCAAATGCACATGATGGATCAGGGCCGGTTCGAGTAGCGATTACACCGATCCGCGTCGTATGCAATAATACGCTAAATCTGGCCTTGCGGACGGCACGTCGTTCATGGTCGTTGATGCATAAAGGGAAGATTCAGGCGCGGCTAGAAGAGGCCAGAAATACCTTGTTCCTTGGGGAAGAGTATATGAATGCATTGGAGAAAGAGTTTGACGTCCTGAGAAAGAAGGAACTGACTGATCGGCAAGTGCAGGAGTATATTCAGCTGTTGCTTCCGGTGGAGCCAGAGGTATCTGAACGGCAGAAAAATAATATCCTGTGGTTGCGGAATAATCTGGAAATGCGCTATTTTGATGCGCCGGATTTACAGGAGACGGGACGGAATGCGTATCGTTTTATCAATGCGGTATCTGATTTTGCGACGCATGCAGAGCCGCTTCGTAAGACTGCGAATTTTAAAGAAAATTTGTTTGCACGGACGATCGAAGGAAACCCATTGATTGATAAGGCGTATCAGATGATGCGCGTAGCATAGGAGGATAGAAAAAATGAAGAGATTTGTAAATACTGCGAATTTGGATAAGACAGAATGGCTGCGAGCAAGAAAGATGGGAATTACCGGAACGGATGCAGGCGCAATCGTTGGGATGAACCCGTATAAGAGCAGCTTTTCGGTGTATCAGGAGAAAGTGACACCGGAGGTCGAAGCGGATGTGGATAATGAACGGATGCGGGAAGGCCGGGATTTAGAGGAGTATGTGGCGAGGCGCTTTACGGAGCAGACCGGATTGAAAACGAAAAGAGCGCTGGCGATTTTTCAGAATGATGCTCACCCGTTGCTTCTGGCAGATTTTGACCGGCTGATTATTGGTCAGCGGGCGGGGCTGGAATGTAAGACTGTATCACCGTATGCATCCAATCAGTGGGCAAACGGAAAGATACCGGCGCATTATCTGATGCAGGTACAACATTATCTTGCGGTCAGCGGGTATGATTGCTGGTATATTGCGGCTTTGATTTTTGGTCAGAAATTGATTATACACAAGGTTCCGAGAGATGAGGAACTGATTGGGTCGTTAATTACGGTTGAGGAGCGCTTTTGGAATGAGCACGTCGCAAAACAGGTTCCACCGGAGCCGGATGGTAGTGACGATTACACCAAAATGCTCGAAAAGAAGTACCGGGGAGACCGGGAGAAAGAGCTTGAGCTGTTTGGCATGGATCATATGCTGAACCGGCGGGCAGAGCTGGAGGAGCTGATCGATAAGCTGAATAAGGAAAAGACTGTGATCGATCAGGAGATCAAAGGAAAGATGGGAGAGGCGTCTTATGCAAATACGCAGCAGTACCGGATTTCGTGGGTAGAGTCTACGCAGAACCGGATCGACACAAAGGCATTGAAGCAGGAAGCGCCGCAGACCTATGAACGTTATTTGAAGCAGAGCGTGAGCCGGAGATTTTCGGTAAAGAAGATCGCGGCATAGCAGAGGAGGAGAGAATATGGCACAGAATCAGACAATGGAATTAAAGCAGGAACTGGTAAAGCAGGCGGAGCGCCCGCAAAATGAAGCGAAGCTGACGAAGAACATGAGCATCCCAGATATTGTAAAGGCATTAAGCCCGGAGCTGAAAAAAGCGTTGCCCAGTGTGATTACACCGGAGCGGTTTACTCGGATCGCGCTGTCAGCATTGAATAACACGCCGGAGTTACAGCAGTGCACACCGATGTCATTTATTGGTGCGCTTCTGAATGCGGCACAACTTGGCCTTGAGGTGAATACACCACTGGGACTGGCCTATTTGATTCCATATAAGAACAAGGGACAAATCGAGTGCCAGTTTCAGTTGGGCTATAAGGGCATGATTACGCTGGCTTACCGGAATCCGGATATTCAGACGATACAGGCACAGACGGTGTATGAGAATGATGAGTTTATCTTTGAGTATGGCCTGAATCCAAAGCTGATCCACAGACCGGCAGTCACAGACCGTGGCGAGCCGGTCTATTTTTATGCCCTGTTTAAGACGATCAAGGGTGGTTATGGCTACTCCTGCATGAGCAGACAGGACATGGAAGCATTTGCAAAGAAGTATTCAAAAGCGTATGCGAGTACGTTCAGTCCGTGGAATACAAATTTTGAGGAGATGGCCAAAAAGACAGTGATCAAGCAGGCACTCAAATATGCCCCGATCAGTACGGAGCTGCAACGAGCACTGAGCACGGATGAGACGATCAAGAGCAAGATTGAGGAGAATATGGTCGATGCTCAGAATGAGATGGATTATGTTGAGCAGGCGGCGTGAACATGGAAAAAGTCAAAGAATGATATAGCAATAAGATGTGAAAAATGTTATTATGATGAAAAGTATTATGTGAACGGAATGAAATCTGAGAGGAGGAGATCAGGTGACAAGACAGGAAGTTTTAATGACATTCGCACAGGGATGCCGGAAAATCTTGAAGGATGATCTGTCGAAGTTGATTGTTTATGGTTCTTATGCCCGGGGCGATTATAGGGAAGACTCGGATATTGATGTCATGATCCTGACCCCACTTTTAAATCAGCAGATTGAAAAGGTTGAGAATGCTGTCTTTGATCTTGCTTTCGATCTGGAGATGGAGTCAGGAATCGTGATCAATCCAGTGATTGAGAATGAAGCGCACTACCAGTATTGGTTGGGAGCATTACCTTTTTACAATAATGTGGAACGGGAGGGGATTGTGATTGGATGACAGGCAGAGGGATTTAAGCAATTACCGGATCACCGAGGCGGATGACAGCCTGAAAGTAGCGGAGCATTGTTTAAAAGAAGGCTGGTATAAGGATTCGATTAATCGTTCTTATTATGCTGCATTTTACGCGGTAAAGGCAGTATTGGCACTGAGTACCGTAGATTTTAAGCGCCATAAGGATGTCATGGGATATTTTAATAAAGAGTATGTAGCTAAGGAGACTTTCCCAAGAGAGGTCGGCAGGAAGCTTGGAGCTTTGCAGAAGGTACGTGAAAAGAGTGACTATGATGATTTCTACATTGCTTCGAGGGAAAAAGCAGAGGAACAGTTCCAGACGGCGGCACTCGTCATTGCTGAGGTAAAAGAGTATCTGAAGAAGTATGAATAAAATATAGAGGAAGGGGCAGGGCAACTTGCCTCTTTTTTTGTAGTGGCGAAAATGGAGGTTGTGCGTATGGAATATGGCTATGCAAGGGTAAGCTCTACGGAGCAGAACCTTGACCGGCAGATTCTTGCATTACAGAAGTATGTGAAGCAGGAAAATATTGTGGTGGATAAACAGTCCGGAAAGAATCTGGACAGGCCGGGCTATAATGCGTTGAAAGGGATGTTTGGGCTGCGACCGGGAGATGTGCTGTATATTGTCAGTCTGGATCGACTCAGCAGGAGCAAAGCAGATATTAAGAGCGAGCTGGACTGGTTCAAGGAGAATAAAATCCGGTTGATGATTTTAGACCTGCCAAGCTCATTAATACAGGTGCCGGAGGAGCAGGAATGGATCATTGATATGATTCAGAATATCTTGATTGAGGTATTAGCTTCGATGGCGGAGCAGGAACGGCTGATGATCCGCAAGAGGCAAAGGGAAGGGATTGAGGCAGCCAAGAAAAAGGGAAAGCACCTTGGACGTCCGCCCTTAAAGGTTCCGGATAATTTTGAACAGGTATATGAAGCGTGGATGCAGGAGAAAATTACAGCTAAGGCAGCTCAGAGGGAACTTGACATATCCAGCAGCAGCTTTTATCGGCTTGTAGAACAAAAGAGGAAACGGGATCGCTCAAAAGGTCGATAACTTTTGGGACATATGCCAAAAGTCAAATTAGAGGTTCTGGGACTTTTTACTGGAAGGATATCGGCTTTCTCTAAAGGTAGAGGTTTTGGGTCGCCGTAATTAAGAAGAAGGGGCAAATTCCAATTTCCAAAATAAAAAGAAAAAAGAATCGTTATCTCTACGGTAAAAAAATATTTAAGTTGGCCGTATTTTGACAGAATTTCTGTTATAACAGGGCGGAGAACAAGTGGCAAATAAAATATGAAAATCCATTGAAATCAGGGGATTTAGGAGCAATTTCAGGGATCGTAGGAGAAAATTTTCGGGTTACTTAAAATCCCGTGGGTAGAAATACCCGTACCGGTTCGATCCCGGTCTACGGCAGAACGAAAAACCCTTGAAAATCAAGGGTTTTTTCATGTCCGGAACTTCCTGTACACTTCCAGAACCTCTCGAAATCATCTCCATATCCCTTCAAAACCGATTTTGACAGCAGATTTGACAGCAGGATTGACAGCAGAAGCCTCAAAATATGGCTCTGGAAAGCTGGAAAATCGCCCTTATAAAAGGCTGGAAATCTGGAAATTTTTGCATTTCCAGCTATTTCCAACCTTTATTTTATCCGATCAGAAATTTATGAATCCCAAAATGATTTTTACCACCTTTTGATACGCTTTCCCAAAATGTAGAAAAGAAGGTTTTGAAATTTTATCAGAGAAATTTCTACGAACCGGATAGAGACTGCATCAGAGCCTGTACTTATGATTGGCTGTCATCTGTACAGGCTCTAGTAGTCTGCATAGGAGTTCTTCTTTTATTTGGACAGAGCTATGACACGAAGCCATACTATGGTGATGCAAGGTATCTGTAGCGAGGGTACTGCATGGATGGAAATTGGAAATGTATAGTTATATTATATATCCATTATCCAGCCCAATTTTATATAGACCAATGCCAATATAATACACGCTCGCACGTCAGATATTTTTTTACCGACGAGATAACGGTAGGGTAATCCAAGAAAACACATGGATCTAGCAGAAAGGAGCATGTATATGAAAGCTATCGTTTATAGCGTTGCGGAGGCGGCAAAGATAATAGGCATTAGCACAGGTTATGCCTATAAGCTGGTGAACAGAGGGAAGCTTCCAGTTTTAGATTTGGGAACACGAAAAATAATCCCGAAGGAATATCTGGATGCATGGTTAGAGGAAAATGAAAAAAGAAACTGAGAGCGTGGAGCCGTTGCTTTAGCAGCGGCTTTTTATATTGGAGGTATTGGGATGGAAATCAAGACAGATAGTAAAATTTATAAGAGAAAAGACGGAAGATGGTGTGTTAGCTATTATGGTATGGAGACAAATGCGAGGCGGCATTATCTTTATGGGAAAACGAAGAGTGAAGTAAAATTAAAGTTGGCGGAGCTTGAACATCCCATCCAGTCACAGCAGCAGAATGTGGCAGTACGGAATGTTGAGAAAGAAGAACCTGTAATTGAGGTATCATCTGTTGAGTCGGAAGCAGAATCTAAGGAAGATGCAGTGGTGAAGCTAAATGGTGATAACAGTGATGCAGGAACAAAGTGGACGTTGCAGGCATGGGTGCGATATTATTTAGAGACTTATAAAAAAAATGAAATTAAAGAAACGACTTTTGATTCCTATATGGGGATATACAGGCGCCGTATCGCAAAATCAAAAATCGGTAAATCTAAGCTGGAAGATTTAACCGGGGATGATTTGCAAAAGGAATACAATCAAATGGTCAGCGATGGGTGCAAAGCAAGCACAATAAGGCATCTGTTTATTTTGATTAATATGGCTTTAAATAGAGCCGTTCAGTTGAGGTATATTATGGAAAATCCAAATCAGCTAGTAACGTTACCAAGAAAAAATCGGTTTGAAGGAAAAACGCTTACGGCGGAAGAGGCACGTCGTATATTTGAAAAAGCCAAAGATGATGAATTATATCCGATTGTTGCGTTGACACTCTGTACGGGGCTTCGGAAAGGTGAGGCAATGGCGTTGAAATGGGAGAATGTTAATTTTGAAGAGCAGGAAATTTATGTAGAGGGGAACCTGTGTCGGGTTCGGGAAAATAAAGAAGGTGGTCGATCCTGCTATGTAGATAAGGTCTTAGAACCAAAAACGATAAAAAGCAGAAGAACCATTCCATTGACGGCCAAGGCGCTGGAAGCACTGCAAATTCAGAAACAGCGTCAGGATGAGATGAAAGAAAAGTATAAAATAATCTATGACGATCAGGGCTTTGTATTTACCGAAGCAGATGGTAGCATTTTGAGACAGAGAACATTTATGGACAAATATCATGCTTTTCTAAAGCGGTATGGCATATCGGACATTCGATTTCATGATCTTCGTCACCCGTATGTCAAGCACACGACAAAAATTTTTAGCTTACGCCTGATGGATTTTCAAGCGCAGGCTTATCCTGATGCTCGGCGAAAA
>OLPE01001788.1_pt1 | contig 10608 bp, 8 predicted proteins | sample 1671901 | NCBI WGS metagenome assembly OLPE01 (sample SAMEA3136624, study PRJEB25190) | human gut metagenome | biome: human gut; feature: human-associated habitat; material: faeces | place: Austria | collected 2013 | reverse complement strand
ACCCTCTCAGTCACCTGCGGTGACAGCTCTCCCAAAGGGAGAGCCAAGGGGCTGCACCCTGCTGCATGGTATGTTGGCATAAGAAATGGAGCGTATCTGTGTCGATACGCTCCATTAACTGTTTTTGCGGACTTATTTACCGGGTCAGGAAGAACATCAGGGCAAACAGGATGCTGATGATCCAGGTGCCCACATTGATCTCCTTGATCTTGCCGGTGAAGATCTTCACGAACACATAGGAGATCAGGCCGAAGGCGATACCATAGGAGATGTTGTAGGTCAGGGGCATGAACGCCACGGTGACAAAGCCGGTCACGGCAGCGGCGGGATCGTCCCAGGCGATGTTGCGGACGTTGGACATCATCAGCACGCCCACATAGATCAGGGCCGCGGCGCAGGCGTAGGTGGGGATCAGCTGGGCCACGGGGGACAGGAACATGGCGATGAAGAACATCACCGCGGTAGCCATAGAGGCAAGACCGGTGCGGCCGCCCTCGGCCACGCCGGCAGAGGACTCCACGAAGGTGGTGACGGTGGAGGTGCCGCAGACAGCGCCGGCGCAGGTAGCGCAGGCATCAGCCAGCATGGCCCGGTCCATATTGGGAACGTTGCCGTCCTTATCCAGCATGTTGCCGGCAGAGCAGGCGCCGTACAGGGTGCCCAGGGTGTCGAACATATCCACCATGCAGAAGGCCAGCATGGTGGTCAGCAGCATCACCACGAAAGCGCCGGTGCCGTTGGCGGCAATGAAGGCGGAGAAGTCAAAGCCGGACTTGAACACCGCGCCGAAGGCCTGGGTGCCGAAATCGCGGAAGGCGCCGAAGAAGTCGGAGGTCAGGTTGGGGGCCACGGCGGAGGCATAGAAGCCGGGAACGGTGATCAGACCCACCACATAATACACCACGGCAGCGCCCAGGATGCCCCACAGCACCGCACCGCGGACCTTCTTCTTGCTCATGGCGCCGATGGCGAACACGGCCAGCAGAGTGACCAGCATGGGGAAGATGGTGGCCCAGGTCTGTTCGCCGGTGAACACGTTGAAGGAGTGCAGGTTCACGCAGGTGGAGGAATCGTTGACCACGATGCCGGCGTTCTGCAGGCCGATGAAGGCGATGAACAGGCCGATACCGGCGGAGATGGCCGCCTTGACCTCGTGGGGGATGGAGTCGAAGATGATCTTGCGCAGACCGGTAACGGTCAGCAGCACGAAGATGATGCCGTCAAACAGCACCAGCACCAGGGCGTTGGCATAGCTCAGGCCCAGGCCCACACACACGGTGTAGACAAAATAGGCGTTCAGGCCCATTCCGGAGGCCTGCGCCAGCGGCAGATTGGACAGCAGGCCGATGAGCAGGGTGCCCACCACGGCGGAAATAGCGGTGGCCACATAAATGGCCCCGTAGCTGACGCCCAGCACATCGGTGCCGTCGCCAAAGGGGTTCGAGAACATACCGGCATTGACCATCAGAATGTAGGCCATGGCCATAAAGGTGGTGATACCGGCCATGATCTCCGTCCGGACGGTGGAGCCCTTTTCGGTTACATGGAAGAAGCGATCCATAAACTCTCTCCTTTTATAAGTTTTCCGCTGCGCCTTCCGGCGCAACAAATTTATTTTACCATCCCGGCCTTGTCCACGCAAGCCCCATTTTCGCTAATGACTGCCATTCTTCGGGAAATTGTGACAGTCGCTGTGAAAAGACTGCAAATTTTTGTGGAAATAACGAGGGTAAGCGGTGAGGACTGAGAAAAAGCGCGATTTTGTGTAAATCATCTTGCATTTCGTGAAAACTTTAGTATACTGGACGTGCAGCGTGTGTTTCGCTGCAGAGAGATTTAAAAAAAAGATAAGGAGAATGTACAAATGATTCTGGAACTCATCGCTACGATTCTGTCACTGGTAGGCTCCTGGATGGTCTATAAGAAGATGGGCCGTCAGGGCTGGGAGGGCATTGTCCCCATTTACAACACCTATGTCCTCTGCCAGGAGCTGTACGGCAACGGCTGGAAATTCCTCCTGCTCCTGATCCCCTTCTATAACATCTATTTCGGCATCAAGATGATGATCGACCTGGCCAAGGCCTTCAATCTGGGCGCGGGCTTCGGCATCGGCCTTCTGCTGCTGCCCTTCGTGTTCTGGCTGATCCTGGCCTTCGGCGGCGCGCAGTATAAGGACGGCAGCTACACCAACACCCAGCCCGACATGGTGGAGGATGTGGTCAACAAGGCCAAGGACGTCGTTTCCGGCAACCACAGCAACAACGAGGAGAATAATCAATAAGGCAAGCTGCTTTTTTACAGATTTACAGAAAAGAGGGAGAGGCCGCAGCCTCTCCCTCTTTTGTTATCCTTGCCTTACTTGCCGAAGTAGCGGTTCAGCAGACCCTCGAAAGCCTTGCCATGACGGGCCTCGTCACGGGCCATCTCGTGGACGGTGTCGTGAATGGCATCCAGGTTGTACTTCTTGGCCAGCTTCGCCAGCTCAAACTTGCCGGCGGTGGCGCCGTTCTCGGCGTCCACGCGCATCTGCAGGTTCTTCTTGGTGGAGTCGGTGACCACCTCGCCCAGCAGCTCGGCGAACTTGGCGGCGTGCTCGGCCTCCTCCAGGCCGGCCTTCTCCCAGTACATGCCGATCTCGGGATAGCCCTGGCGATGGGCCACACGGGCCATGGCCAGATACATACCCACCTCGCTGCACTCGCCCTCGAAGTTGGCGCGCAGACCGGCAATGATCTCCTCGCGGACCTCGGCAGGGACGTCCTCGCCGAACACCTTGCCTACGCCCACCACATGCTCGGCGGCCCAGGTCTTTTCCTCGGCCTGCAGGGTGAACTTATCGCCGCTGACATGGCACACCGGGCACTCGGCCGGGGGATTCTCGCCTTCATAAACGTAACCGCAAACAGGACAGACCCACTTTTTCATAGTAAATTTCCTCCGTTATATTCAGTATTTATTGGTTTTGGGAACCGTGGCTCCCTCATTGACTGAATGCAGTATAACACGGAATCGGGCCCTTTATAAGTTGCAATTGCAACAATCGGAAAATTTTTCCGATTGTTTTTTACGCCTGGGGCGGATCGTTCTCCACCAGCGCCTTGGCGCTGGCCGCCAGACCTGCCAGACCCTGGATCTCGCTGGGGATAATGATCTTGGTGGCCTTGCCGTCGGCCATTTTCTCCAGAGCCTCCAGGCTCTTGAGCTTGATGACCTGGTCGTTGGGGGCGTTCTCATTGAGCATGCGCATGGCGTCGGCCAGGGCCTGCTGCACCTTCATGATGGAGGTGGCCTCGGCCTCGGCGGCCATGATCTTGGCCTGCTTGGCGGCATCGGCCCGCAGAATGGCGGACTGCTTCTCGCCCTCGGCTACCAGGATCTTGCTGGCCTTCTCGCCCTCGGCCTGAAGGATGGACTCCCGGCGCTCGCGCTCGGCCTTCATCTGCTTTTCCATGGCGTTCTGGATCTCGCGGGGAGGCAGGATGTTCTTCAGCTCCACGCGGTTGACCTTGATGCCCCAGGGGTCCGTGGCCTCGTCCAGGATGGTGCGCATCTTGGCGTTGATGGTATCCCGGGAGGTGAGGCTCTGGTCCAGCTCCAGCTCGCCGATGATGTTGCGCAGGGTGGTGGCGGTGAGGTTCTCAATGGCGTTCATGGGATACTCCACGCCGTAGGTATACAGCTTGGGGTCGGTGATCTGGAAATAGATCACGGTGTCGATCTGCATGGTGACGTTGTCCTTGGTGATCACGGGCTGGGGATCGAAATCCGCCACCTGCTCCTTCAGGCTGACCTTCTTCACCACCCGCTCAATGAACGGGACCTTCAGATGGAAGCCCACGCCCCACACGGAGTGGAACGCGCCCAGGCGCTCCACCACATAGGCCTTGGACTGCTGCACGATATAGATGTTGCGGACGATGACGATGAGCACCAGCACCACCAGAATGGCGATGGCTACCGCGCCGGGGACAGAGATGTTGTCAAACATACGATTTTCCTCCTGTTTTTATGTTAAGTATTGCAACGGACTTACACGGGCTCCACGAACAGGCGCACGCCCTCCATACGGACGATCTTCACCTGTGCGTTGCGGGGAATGGGCTGGCCGCTTTCGCTGCGGGCCGTCCAGGTCATGCCGCCCACATACACCGCCCCGGTGGGCACGGCGTTGTCGATGGACTCGGTGACCCGGGCCGTCTGGCCCAGGACGCGGTCGGCGTTGGTGGCGGTAACGTCCTTGTGCAGCAGCTTCTTCACCAGGGGGCGGGTGGCCGCCAGGCACACGATGGACACCACGAAGAACAGGGTAATTTGCAGCCACACAGGGCCGCCGCAGATGGCGGCGATGAGTCCCGCCACAGAGCCCACCACGAACCAGATGGACGCCAGCCCCACGGTGACGGCCTCCACCACGCCGAAAATCACCATGGCGGCGATCCAGATAATGGTCATCATATCGGTGGTTCCTCCTTTCAGACAAAGCCCCAGCGCCAGGGCCAGGGCCAGCGTCCCGGCCACTGCACCGAGACCCAGCCACTTTTCCCGGGGGGACAGATTGGCGAAAAACGCGGACAGCGCCGTTTTCAGGGTTTTCTCCGGCAGCGGCGGCGTATCCGGCGCAGGCTGCGCCGGGGCCTGCCGGGGCACCTCCTGGGAAAACAGCTCGTCCAGGGACACCTGATACCGATTGCAGATATAGAGGATCTTTTCAATCTCCGGATAGCCCCGGCAGGATTCCCATTTGCTGACGGCCTGCCGGGATACGTTCAGCTCCGCGGCAAACTGCTCCTGGGTCAGTCCCGCCCGGCGGCGTACCTCCTGCAACCGTTCTCCAAAGGCCATGGCTCCGTCCCTCCGTTTCTCTTTGGCCTTATCCTATCGGAAACGGGCCGCAATGTCTACCAACCTCCGTTTGCACCGGGAAAAAATCCGACGTTTTCCCCGCAACCTCAGGTTGTCATGGCTTCAGTATACTATAGTTTCGCCCGCCGCGCCACAACATTTTGAAAAAACACACGTTTTTTACAGAGCTGCCTGTTTTCCTTGACAAATACCGTCTTCCCTTGTATACTGTAGCCATCTGAACAGAAAGGTGGTGCCCAGCATGAAGAACAATACCGTCATTATCGTGCCGGGGACCATCGTGCACCCGTAACGCGCCTGCCGGGGGAGGGAGCAGGCTCATTGCGGCTGTGGGAGCGTCCTCATGGGAGGGCGCTTTTTTTGCGCCCGGAAATCGTATCGGAAAAGAGAGAGTAAAAAAGGAAGGAAGTGTCTGCGCTTTCATGGAAACCACCCAAAAGTTGTCCCGGCGGGAGAAGCTGTCTCTCATCGGGAAGTATCTGCGCCCCTGCTGGGGGCACTTTGCGGCGGCGCTGCTGTGCGCATGCCTGGCCATGGTGTTCAACGCCCTGACGCCCCAGATCATCCGCATCACCGTGGACTCCATCCTGGGAACGGAGCCGGTCCGGCTGCCGGCGTTCCTCATGCGGTGGCTGAGCTGGCCGGTGCTGGAGGCCCGGCCCCTGACGGCCCTATGGTGGGCGGCAGGCGGCGTACTGCTGACGGCCCTGCTGCGGGGCGTTTGCAGCTACGGCCAGCGGCTCCAGCTGGCCCGGGGCTCCGAGAGCTATGTCAAGGGTATCCGGGACGACCTGTACCGCCACATCCAGTATCTGCCCTTTGCCTGGCACAAAAATAACCCCACCGGCGACATCATCCAGCGCTGCACCTCCGACGTGGACGTGATCCGCCAGTTCGTTTGCAATCAGCTGGTGGAGGTGGTGCGCACGGTGTTTCTCATCGCGCTGTACCTGTGCATCATGTTCTCCATGAACCTGCGGCTCTCGCTGATCTCGGCGCTGTTCATCCCCATTGTGGGCCTGTCCTCCGGGGTATTCTACAGGAAGATCTCCGGCCGGTTCCAGGCCGCCGACGAGGCGGAGGGGGACCTGACCACCTGCGCCCAGGAGAATCTTACCGCCGTCCGGGTGGTCCGGGCCTTCGGCCGGGAGCGGTATGAGGATGAGAAGTTCAACGCCAAGAATCAGCGCTTCTCCCAGCTCTGGATCCGGCTGGGAAAGCTGCTGTCCGTATACTGGGCCTCCGGTACCCTGCTGACGTGCCTGCAGGTGATGGTCATCGTGGTGATCGGGGCCTGCGAATGCGTAGCCGGGCGGATGACCCTGGGCACCTTCGTGGCCTTCGTCACCTATAACGAGGCCCTGTCCTGGCCGGTCCGGTCCCTGGGCCGGGTGCTGTCGGACATGAGCAAGGCCGGGGTGTCCATGGACCGGGTGGGCTACATCCTGAACGCCCGGGAGGAGCAGGACGCGCCCGACGCCGTGGACGCCGCAGACGGCGACATCGTCTTTGACCACGTTACCTTCGGCTATCAGGGCCAGCCGGTGCTGCGGGACGTGTCCTTTACCATCCGCAAGGGCGAGACCTTTGCCATTCTGGGGGGCACCGGCTCCGGCAAGAGCACCCTGGTCCACCTGCTGGACCGGCTGTATGACCTGCCGGAGGGCAGCGGCACCATCACCATCGGCGGGGTGGACATCCGGCACATGAAGCGGAAGTCCCTGCGCTGCCAGATCGGCCTGGTGCTTCAGGAGCCGTTCCTGTTTTCCCAGACCGTGGGCGAGAATATCTGCGCCGTGCGGCCCGACGCGGAAAACGAGGCCATGCGCCGCGCCGCCGCCATCGCCTGCGTGGACGAGGCCATCTCCACCTTCCCCCAGGGGTACGACACCGTGGTGGGCGAGCGGGGCGTGACCCTGTCCGGCGGACAGAAGCAGCGGGTGGCCATTGCCCGGATGCTGATGCAGCAGGCGCCTATTATGGTGTTTGACGACTCCCTGTCCGCCGTGGATGCCGAGACCGACGCCAAGATCCGCACCGCCCTGCGGGACACCCTGCACAGCGCCACCGTGCTGCTGATCTCCCACCGGGTCACCACCCTGATGCAGGCCGACCGCATCCTGGTGCTGGACGGCGGCCGGGTGTCCGCCCTGGGCACCCACCGGGAGCTGATTGACCGCCCCGGTATTTACCGGGATATCTATGACATCCAGATGCGCAGCGACGACCGCGCGCTGGTGGAGGAAGGAGGGAACGCCTGATGGCTGCCTTCGACGAGAAAGAATATACAAAATCCTTTGACTGGAGCATCTGGAGGCGGCTTGCGCCCTTTGTGCGGCCCTTCCGCCGGGACTTCGTGGGGATGCTGGTGTTCAACGGTCTGTGTGCCCTGGTGGACGTGGCCATTCCCCTGTTCCAGCGCTACGCCATCCGGAACTTTATCCAGGCGGACTCCCTTCGGGGCATCGTTCCCTTCTCCCTGGTGTATCTGCTGGTAATTCTTTTACAGGCTCTGTCCGTGGTGGCCTTTGCCCGGAACTCCATGACCATTGAGATGAACATGGGCCGGGATATGCGCCGGACCCTGTTTCACCATCTCCAGACCCTGTCCTTCTCCTTTTACAACGTGACCCCCGTGGGCTATCTGCTGACCCGGGTCATGAGCGATACCAACCGCATTGCCAGCATGGTGGCCTGGAATCTGACGGATATCCTGTGGGCGCTGTTCTATGTGCTGGGGACCTTTGCCGCCATGCTGATCCTGAATTGGCGGCTGGCGCTGGTGGTCATCGTCATCGTGCCTGTGATGGCGGTGCTCACCGGGTATTTTCAGAACCTCATCCTCCGGTGGAACCGGAAGGTCCGGAAGCTGAACTCCCGCATCACCGGGTCCTTCAACGAGGGCATCACCGGGGCCAAGACCACCAAGACCCTGGGCACCGAGGAGCAGACCGTCCGCACCTTCCGGGCCCTGACCCAGGAGATGCACGACGCCGGCATCGGCGCGGCCCGGCTCAACGCCATCTATATCCCGCTGGTGCTGTTTGCCAGCACCATGGCCGTGGCCATCGTGCTGCTGCGGGGCGGATATATGGTGTCCGGGGGACTGCTGGAGCTGGCCACTCTATCCACCTTCACCACCTATGCCGTGGGCATTTTCGAGCCCATCCAGATGACCGCCGCCAACATCGCGGAGTTTATTTCCCTCCAGGCGTCTATCGAGCGGGTCACGGACCTGATGGACAAGGTCCCCCAGATCCAGGACAGCCCGGAGGTGGTGGAAAAGTACGGCGACGCCTTCCATCCCAAGCGGGAGAACTGGGAGCCCATCCGGGGCGAGATCGAATTCCGGGACGTGACCTTCCGCTATCCCGACGGCGGCGACAACGTGCTGGAGCACTTCTCCCTGCACATTCCCCAGGGGGCTACCGTGGCCATCGTGGGCGAAACCGGCGCGGGCAAGAGCACCCTGGTGAACCTGGCCTGCCGGTTCTTTGAGCCCACGGAGGGCCAGATCCTCATCGACGGGGTGGATTACCGGCAGCGCAGCCAGCTGTGGCTCCACAGCAACATCGGCTATGTGCTCCAGGACCCCCATCTGTTCTCCGGCACCGTCCGGGAGAACATCCGCTACGGCAAGCTGGACGCCTCCGATGCGGAGGTGGAGGCCGCCGCCAGGGCCGTGTCCGCCGACACCGTGGTGGAAAAGCTGGACAAGGGCTGGGACAGCGATGTGGGTGAGGGCGGGGGACGCCTATCCACCGGTCAGAAGCAGCTGATCTCCTTCGCCCGGGCCGTGCTGGCGGATCCTCGGATCTTCGTGCTGGACGAGGCCACCTCCTCCATCGACACCCAGACCGAGCAGCTGATCCAGCAGGCCATCGACCACCTGCTGCGGGACCGGACCTCCTTCCTCATCGCCCACCGGCTGTCCACCATCCGCAAGGCGGACATGATCCTGGTGGTCCGGGACGGGCGCATCGTGGAGCAGGGCACCCACCAGGAGCTGCTGCGCCGCCGTGGCTATTATCACGACCTGTACAGCAAGCAGTTCGCCGAGGAGTCTGCTGCCCGCATCCTGCAATAATTTTCCAATAACTGGAAGCCCCGGCAGCGGCGCTGCCGGGGCCTTTTCCTGCTCCGGGACGGGCGCCTTTTCCGCATTGTCCCCCTATGACGGACACCCTCTCCATTGGCATTTTCGGCTGATTTCCCGCCTATAGTGTGCAAACTCCGTGAAAATTCTGACGAGCCATTTGCTGCGCTTGCCGATTTTTTCACATATTTGTACACTGTGCAAATACAGGCGTTTGCCGTGTCGGGCATTGTTAAAACCTTGACCGCTATTTTGCGATGTGACTTCCATTTTTTTCCAAAAACCATTGCCAAGCCCAGGGAATTTCGATACAATATTTCCCGTAATACAAAAAGAAGGAACCTGCAACATGTGATGTGGGACCAAAATTCGAGGAGGTCTTTCATGAAAGTACTCGTTATCAATGCCGGCAGCTCGTCTCTGAAATATCAGCTGCTGGATCCGGAAACCGGCCATCTGCTGGCCAAAGGCCTGTGCGAGCGCATCGGCATTGACGGAAAATTCACCTATAAGCCCCAGGTGGAGGGCAAGGCCGTGATCTCTGCGGCCGACGTGCCCATGCCCACCCACTCCGAGGCCATCCAGGCGGTGCTGGCCGCTCTGGTGGACCCGGTCAACGGCGTCATCTCCTCCATGAAGGAGATCGACGCGGTGGGTCACCGGGTGGTCCACGGCGGCGAGAGCTTCGCCAGCTCCGTTCTCATCACCGACCAGGTGATGCAGGCGGTGGAGGACTGCACCCCCCTGGCGCCTCTGCATAACCCCGCCAACATCATCGGCATTGAGGCCTGCCGGGCGGTGCTGGGCCACGACGTGCCCCAGGTGGCGGTGTTCGACACGGCCTTCCACCAGACCATGCCCGAGCACGCCTATCTGTACTCCATCCCCTATGAGTATTACGAGAAGGACAAGATCCGCCGCTACGGCTTCCACGGCACCTCTCACCGCTATGTGTCCCTGCGGGCAGCGGAGCTTCTGGGCAAGGACCCGGCGGAGCTGAAGGTGGTGTCCTGCCACCTGGGCAACGGCTCCTCCCTGGCGGCAGTCAAGGGCGGCCGCTGCGTGGACACCTCCATGGGCCTGACGCCTCTGGCGGGCCTGCCTATGGGCACCCGGGCCGGTGATATGGACGTGGGCGTGGTGGAGTTCATCGCCAACAAGTACGACATGACCATTTCCGAGGCCGTGAACCTGCTGAACAAGGAATCCGGCATGCTGGGCCTGTCCGGCGTGTCCTCCGACTTCCGGGATCTGGAGCAGGCGGCGGAGAAGGAAAATCACCGGGCCACCGTGGCCCTGGAGATCTTCGAGTACCGGGTACGCAAGATGATCGCCGAGTATGCCGCCGCCATGGGCGGTGTGGACGTGGTGGTATTTACCGCCGGCGTGGGCGAAAACGCACCCGAGACCCGGGCCCACATCCTCCACGGTCTGGAGTTCATGGGCATCACCTGCGACCCGGAGAAGAACAACTGCCGGGGCAAGGAACAGATCATCTCCCAGGACGGCGCGCCCGTCACCGTCATGGTGATCCCCACCAACGAGGAGCTGATGATCGCCCAGGACACCATGGAGCTGGTCCTGGATCAGGAGTAATCGCTTCAAATATCTCAAAAGGCCGCCTGGACGGGCGGCCTTTTGAAATCTTG
>OLPE01001786.1_pt1 | contig 10615 bp, 8 predicted proteins | sample 1671901 | NCBI WGS metagenome assembly OLPE01 (sample SAMEA3136624, study PRJEB25190) | human gut metagenome | biome: human gut; feature: human-associated habitat; material: faeces | place: Austria | collected 2013 | reverse complement strand
AGATATTGACAGATTTTCTATGTTCAAAGACAGGAAAAGCACTGTATGATGAGAAGACAAAGCTGTGGTGCACTGGTCCGGCATATATAGCTGAACTGTATATGGAAGAATTAAAGAAATCCTGATATGGGATGTGAGTTTAAATTTATACGACAATATGGTGATAAAAAACTTCTATTTCGAGGAAGTAACAAATAAACCTATATTATTCACGGCATAGCCGTGAATAATATAGGTTTATTTATAAATTTTTATGTTACAGAAAATTACTGTGTTATGCTAACGGCAGAGAAATCTGAAAAGTAGAACCACCGCCCGGGGTATCCAGTACAGAGATTGTTCCTTTATGAAGTGAAATGATCTCATACGCAATACACAGTCCCAGACCAAAATGCTGCCTGTTATTTCTGGCAGAATCTGCCCGGTAAAAACGCCGGAAAACAGAAGTCTTGGCAGAATCCGGAATACCGGGTCCGTTGTCTTTGACGCGGATAAGAAAGTGCGTTTCGGTCTGTGAAAGGGAAAGAATAATTTTCCCGTTTTCGGGGACATAACTGATGGCATTGTCAAGAAGGATTCCAAGCACCTGACTGATCCTTTCCGGGTCACAGGGACAGGAAGGGATTTCCTCTTCCGGAAGTTCAATGAAAAATTTCATATGGTGGTCCTGCATCAGGGGTTCATACTTTTCGTAGGTATCCAGAAGTAAAGTATCCAGTTCACAGAAAACCGGATGCATTTTCCAGGAATGGTTATCTGCATTTGACAGAGAGAGCATATCATTTATCAGGAGGGACATTCGCGTCCCTTCTTTTTCTATGACTGAAAGAAAATGTTCCTGTTCTTTCGGATCTGCCTTTTTCATGGCAGAGATTCCGGACAGGATTACTGCCAGAGGGGAGCGAAGCTCATGGGAGGCAGCAGCGATAAATTCGGTCTGTTCCTGCCTGCTTTTTTCCAGGGGAGTGATCATTCTTCCGGTAAAGAACCAGGAACAGATACTCAGAGCCAGAATTGCCAGAAAAGCTGCGCCGGAGAATGCAAGTCTCTGTAACAGAATCCTGTGTTTTACAGAATCCAGGGAATACAGGATGATCATACTGACGGTTCCGTGGCTCTTGGGGATCAGAGCAGTGGAAACATAGAAATCTTTCATCTGAAAAAAGATCCGTTTTGTCAGTTTACTGACCGCACCGGGATTGGAAAGATCAAGTGCATAGGAAGCAGCAGAGATTTCTTCTGCCTTCCGGAAAATCGTTTCATCCAGAGAATCCGTCTGTAGTTTTTTCAGATAAAGAGAATTTCCGTTGTCTCTGATATCCATGGAAATATCATAATTTTTTTCTGCCTGCAAAATCCAGTCACTGCTGATGATACTCTGCGTTTCCAGATGAGAGATACAGGAGATGGCGTTGTTCTGAAAGGTATTCCACGCATTCTGGCGTGTGCTGTTTTCTGCGATGAAATTACAGGCAGTTGTCATAATAAAAATGACGATGCCGATGATCAGAGCAGAGAAAAAAGTCATTTGAATATGAAGTCTGCGAAACATGAAATATTTACTCCTTTATGAGATTGTATGGTAATTGTATCATGAAAACCTGTAAATAATCTCTAAAAAAATTCCTGTAACCGAGTATAGAGACAATTTAGAGAAAACTTATGTATAATGAAAGATCAGGAGGATGAAAACAGATGAAAATTTTACTGATAGAGGATGACAGGGAACTGGCAGAGAGCATGAAATTTCAGCTCGAAAAAGAAGGCTATGAGACAGATATCTTCGATGACGGAGAAGAAGGGCTTTATTATATGAAAGAACGAAGCCATGATCTGGTGATCCTGGACCGGATGCTCCCGTCCATGGATGGCATCACTGTTTTGCAGGAAGCCAGAAAGAATCATGTTTCCACACCGGTGATCATGCTGACTGCACTGGGAGAATTACAGGATAAACTGACCGGACTGAAAGGCGGCGCAGATGACTATATGGTGAAGCCGTTTGCCTTCGAAGAACTTCTGGCAAGAATACAGTGTATGGTTCGAAGACCCGGAAGATGGGAGGACACGGCAGTATTATCGCTCGGAGATCTTATTTTTGATCCCGAAAGCGGCAGACTGGAAGGAAACGGAAAGGAATGTACCCTTTCCAAACGGGAAGGAGCACTTCTGGAGCTGATGCTTCGAAACGCCGGTCAGACACTTCCGAGAGAGGTGATCCTCAACCGTGTCTGGGGAGCAGACAGTGAGGTGGAGGATGGAAATCTGGATAATTATATTCATTTTCTGAGGCGAAGATTAAAAAGTGTCAGAAGTACACTGAACCTGAAAACCGTCCGGGGAATTGGATATCGGCTGGAAAATTAGAGAAAGTTTAGAGATTTGCCTGTTACAATCCATTTATCCTGAGAGGGACAGAAAGAAAATAAAAACATGGAGGTATATCCTGATATGAGAAAAATAAAAAGATGGAAACAGGGAATCGCCGTTGCCGGAGTGATCGCACTTACCGGCAGCCTGCTTGCCGGATGTGGCGGTGCAGATGGAAAAAATTCCGGAAGCAAAGGAGAAACAGGAAGCAGCAATCAGGCAGGGAATGCAGATACAGCAGATCTTGTGAATGTAAATACCGATAATTCAGATGGTAAAAAAACAAAAGATGAGAGCGCAAAAGCAATGGGACGTTTTCTGGAAAATGATCTTACAGTACCTGAAAACAGCCAGTTTCTGAGAGATGTCAAAGTACTCGACTCAGGTGCATTGCGCATGGTTTATTACAGTACAGCAGATAACTGTTATTATGCAGCAGATTCTGCAGATAATGGAGAAACCTGGACGAATGGAAAAAGTCTGGAAGAACTGTTGGGGCTTAAGGAGAATCTGGGAGAATATATCAGCGTTGTCTCTGTAGCAGCGGATGGAAGTATATTTGTCGGGGCAGATCTGTCTCCTGACAGGGACAATGAAAATGCACAGACAACAGCCGACAGTGGGGAAGAGGATTCTGCGTATGACAACCTGAAAATGGAATTTTTCTATCTTTCCCCTGATGGAAATGTACAGAAAGTTGATACCGGAGATACGATTCAGTCTTCCTATACATTTCAGGCATGTTTCACAGAGAATGGGACAGTTCTTATCGTAGATCCCGGCAATGGCGTAGCAGAGATCAATCCTTCAGATGGAAGTCTGGTGAGAAGATATGAGGAAGGAATCCGTGTTGATTTTATAGGAACAGCAGGAAAAATGTTGTTTACCATTCAGGATCAGACTCTTCACGGATATGATCTGGATACTGGAAAACCACTGGACAATATCAGCGCGCTTACAGAGCAGATCCAGTCTGATGAGCAGGATGTCAACTGGACAACAACCAGCAGTTTTCCGCTTATGTTCTTAAAGGGAGATGAGGATAACAGCCTTTTTTATATTGATCATACCGGTGTTTACAGATATGTTCTGGGAGGCAGCACAGTGGAACAGATAATCGATGGTTCCTTGAATTCGCTCAGTTCACCGGATACAGGAACTGTAGCATGGGGACAGGACAGCGATGGAAATTTCTATGTGGGCTGTAATGCAGGCGAGGATATCAGAATTTATTCCTATGTATATTCCAAAGATACCCCAACGACACCGGATACAGAGCTGACAGTTTATTCCCTGAAAGACAGTAACTTCATAAAACAGGCAGCAGTGCTTTTCCAGAAAAAATATCCGGATATTTATGTGAATATTGAGGCGGGAATGTCAGGAGATGATTCCGTCACAGATACGGATGCGCTGAAAGTGCTCAATACAGAGATCATGGCCGGAACAGGACCGGATGTTCTGCTGCTGGATGGAATTTCAGAGGATACCTATATAGAGAGAGGAATGCTGGAGAATTTAAGCGGGGTATTAAAAGACGAAGATATCCTGCCAAATATCAAAGATGCATATACAAAAGAGGATGGAAGCATTTATACCATGCCTGTCAAGTTCGGCATTCCGATGATAGAGGGAAATAAGGATATCATCGCCGGAATTACGGATCTGACAACAGAGGCTGATGCAGCGGAAAGCCAGAAAGACAGCTATGGAAAACTGAAATTTTTCAGCTCTTTTTCCATATCACCGTCCTGGCTGATACAGGAAACCATAGACAATAGTACACCGGCATGGATGAACGAGGACGGAACCCTCAAAGAAGATGCACTGAAAGAATATCTGGAGCAGGTAAACAGGATCTGGCAGACTCAGAAGGATGCGATAGAAGAGACAAAGAAAGCTTACCAGATGGGTGATGACTGGGCGAATTCAGATCGTTCCGGATATACAAATATTGCAGGATCGATAACGGATCTGCTTGTAAAAGTCAATACAGTGGCGGCAGGCGGTCTGCTTTCACCGGAGGGTCTGGTGTATCTGGATTCTGCAAAAAAAGTAGATCCGGATCTGGATTACAGACTTCTGAACGGACAAAGCGAGAATTGTTTCTATCCAAGGAGCATTGTGGGAATCAGTGCAAAGGCATCTGAAAAAGAAGCGGCAGAGAAGTTCGTAAAGTTCCTGTTTGAAGAGGAATCCCAGAGAGCAAGCAATGATGAAGGACTGGCTGTAAACAGCAAGGTTTATGAAGATATGGCTTACTGGAAAATGGGAAAATCCAGTGGAGATACCATTGGCTCGATCGGAGCCTCTTATGATACGGGAGATGGTAATATCAAACAGTTTGTGATGGACGAGATCATTCCGGAAGATGAAGCAATACAGAACATCATGGATCTGGGAAAAACACTTACTGTACCTGCAAAGAGTAATCAGATCATCCGAAATGCAGTAACGGAATCCGGTGAGAAATACCTCAATGGAGAAACGGGGCTGGATGATGCTGTGAAAGAGATCATGCAGGAAGTAAATCTGTATTTATCTGAATAAGCGGCTGTCTGCTGCTGATCACCCAACACTGCAAGGTAAGGGAGTTTAAGAGAATGAAGATTAATTTAAAAGAACACTTATTTTTAACAGAGAAACGGAACGCAAAATCAGATTTGCTGTTTAGTCGGAAACGAAATCGCAGAAGATGTGCAGCTTTCAGAAATACAGAAAAAGGTCTGGCTTTTATTCTTCCGAGTTTTGCAGGTGTCTGCATTTTCTGGCTGATCCCGTATGTGGATGTGATCCGCAGATCTTTTTGCGGGGCAGTGAATGGAGAATTTGTGGGGATAGAGAACTACAGGACGATATTTGCAAACAAAGCGTTTCGTCTGGCAGCAGGCAACACGCTTCGGTTCTTCGGAGTGTGTGTGCCGCTGCTGGTGGTATTGTCTCTGATCATAGCAGTCCTGCTTGCAGGGCAGAAAAGATTTACGCAGATTCTGAAAAGTTTCTTTCTTCTGCCAATGGCAATCCCTGTAGCATCAGTAGTACTTCTGTGGAGACTGCTGTTTGACGATCAGGGCTTATGGAATCACCTGCTTCATATGTTATCTGTTCAGACGACTGACTGGATGAATACAGGTGCTTCCTTTTATGTACTGGTGATCAGTTATATATGGAGAAATCTTGGATATGATGTAGTGCTCTGGATGGCAGGATTGTCTGCCATTCCGGCGGCACTTTACGAGGCAGCAAAAGTGGACGGGGCAGGGGAGTGGAAATGTTTTACGAAGATCACACTCCCGAATCTGCTCCCGTCCCTTTTTACGATCGTGGTACTTTCTGTACTCAATGCATTTAAGGTTTTCCGTGAGGCATATCTGGTGGCCGGTGATTATCCGCAGGAAAAAATGTATCTGCTTCAGCATCTGTTTAACAACTGGTACAGGGACCTGTCGCTGGATAAGATGTCGGCTGCGGCAGTGGTGACCGGACTGGTGATTTTTCTGCTGATCCTGGGATTGTGGAAAGCCTGGGGGAAAGGCGGGGCAGAATGAGAAAAGTTATGCAGATATTCCGTATCAGGAAGATAGGAAGCCTGCTCCTTGTACTCCTTGCACTGGTGGCAGTATTTCCGGTATTTTTTTCAGTTACAGGATCACTGATGGGGCAGAAGGAATTAAATGATCTTCTGGGGGCGGTACTGACAGCAGACAGTGGATCTGCTTCCGGTCAGGCAGTCAGTTATGTATTCTGGAGAGTACTTCCGCTTTATCCGACGCTGAGATCCTATGTGAAAGTCCTGCTGGATTCTCCGGAGTTTTTTGTGATGTTCTGGAATTCCGTAAAGATTACTGTCGGAGTTCTGGCAGGGCAGATCCTGGTGGGAGTACCGGCAGCGTGGGGATTTGCCAGATATCGTTTTCCGGGAAAAAATCTGCTGTTTATGATCTATGTGGCATTGATGATGATGCCCTTTCAGGTAATGATGCTCAGTAATTATCTGGTTCTGGATCAGATGAAACTTCTGGATCATCTGTGGGGGATTATTCTTCCGGCGGCCTTTTCCACGTTTCCGGTTTTTATCATGTATCGTTTCTTTGAGAGTATTCCGGAGGCACTGATGGAATCTGCGCGGCTGGACGGGGCGGGTGAGCTGCTTATTTTTATCAGAATCGGAATCCCTCTGGGTTCTGCGGGTATCATTTCGGCACTGGTTCTGGGATTTCTGGAATACTGGAATCTGATCGAACAGCCAATGGCATTTCTGAAGACCAAAAGTCTGTGGCCGCTGTCTCTGTACCTTCCACAGATCGATATCTCCCAGACAGGAAAGGCATTTGCGGTATCTGTTCTGGTTCTGATCCCGGCAGTGATCGTTTTTCTGGCAGGGCAGGATTATCTGGAACAAGGGATCATATCCACGGCAATCAAGGAATAGAGCGACAGAAACGAGAGGATTTATCTATGAAGAAAATAAAACTGATAAAAATTCTGGCAGGATTTTTTGCCCTGATGCTTTTGTTTACTTTTCTGTCCAGGGCGGCAGATTCGGTGAATGTAGCACAGGTAGAGACAAAAACAGCTCAGAATCAGGTGATCACGCATGAGGTGACCGGCACAGGTAAAGTGATGGGAACCAGAGAACGGGCAGTTTTTACTCAGGAGGGACAGAAGGTGGAGCAGGTTTATGTGCAGGAAGGACAGAGTGTGAAAAAAGGGGATGCGCTGCTGAAGTTTTCTGTAAAATATCTAAAAAAAACCATAAAGGAAAAACAGGATGCCATAGATGTTCTGCAGGGGAAGATCAATGATCTGATCAGTGCAGAGTCTGTGAATCAGCAGAAGAGAAATAATGAGTTTTCAGATGCACAGGAAAATTATAACAGTGCGGTTTCCAGCGGAAATTACAGTGTGCAGGCGGCACAGAATGAGGCAGCCATAGCCAGACAGAAGCTTCAGGATTATTACGCACAGCGGGATGCGGCGCAGAATGACGTACAGGATAAGATACCGGATGAGGAGAAGTTCAGTGATTCCAGCGAGTTTGATGATCCGGAGAACTCCGGTGATTCCGGAAATACGGATCGCACAGATGGCGAAGGGAATAAAAATACATCAGGAAACGGCGACAATTCGAATGCGCAGGACAATTCTCAGGAGCAGGCATTGATTGATGATATCCGGGCGAAAGAGGAGGCGGTCAATGAAGCCATGCTCAGCCGCAGAAGAGAACTTCAGTCAGCAGAGCAGGCAATCCGGGATACGCAGATCGGTGATGCTTCGGATTCCACGCTGGAGAATACGCAGGCGGAACTTGAGACTGCGCAGAAAGATCTGGAAACGTTGCAGAAAGTGCTGGCACGAAAGGGAAAAGTGAAAGCACCCTGTGATGGTGTGATAAAGAGTCTGAGTGCAGTGACAGGAAGCCAGACAGGAGCGGAAGCTGCGGTTGTCCTTTATGAATCCAAAGGAACCTTTCGGTTTCAGGCAGAGGTCAGCAAAGATGATCTGAAATACATAAAGAGTGGCGGAGAGGTAATTTTAAAAGGTGCGGATGAAAAAGAGATTACAGGAGCGAAAGTGGAGTCTGTGAAAGAGGACAGCAGTAATGAAAATCAGTACATTCTTTCTGTACAGGTACCGGAGGGAACTCTTTCCATAGGAGATACCGCGGAATTTACAATCTCTCAGGATGCAGGTCCTTTTAATGCCTGTGTTCCGCTGAGCGCATTGTATGAGGAAAATGGCAGATACTATGTTTATGTGACAGATACACAGAACACCGTCCTGGGTGAGGTACTGGTAGCGCGAAAAACGTATGTGAATGTGAAAGATAAAAATTCTTCCACTGCTGCGCTGGAGAACGGGGATTTATCAAGTGACCAGAAAATCGTGACTTCCAGTGACAGAGAGATCAGCAGCGGCAGCCGGATCAGGCTGCTGGAGGAATGAGTGTCAGAAGTCAGAGTGCCTTTTTAAGGAAAGCCGGTACTCTGACTGTGTGGCTGATTATTTTCTGTATTTATTTTCTGGGAGTCTATAATTATGTGCAGATCAGAAATGATACAGCAGTATCGGTGTTTCTGTCCGCAGCTTATCCTGACAGGAAAGGAGCAGAAAATATCCTGAAGCAGGAAAGAAAAAGTGAGAAGCCTTATGATGTATGTTTTTATGCAGATGCAGGGTTGAGGGAGATTTCTGCGAAAGAAGGAAACCGGCAGGCACAGGCGATGACTGTGTATCTTAAGGGAAATCCCGCAGGGTATGACTGGCAGGCAGCAGCTCTGACAGAAGGTGATCCGGATGGCTGCGTGATTGATGGTACAACTGCCTGGGAGCTCTTTGGCAATAAGGTTCCGGGTGGTCAGATTCTGTTTCAGGGACGTACTTATACTGTCAGGAAAGTTGCGGACTGGGGGCAGAAAATTCTGGTTTTCGGGGCGGCTTCTGCGGATGATACCGAGACGGAACTTTTTTATAATCGTTTGTTTATCAGAAGGAGAAATGGAGAAACCGAAGAAAGTACAGTGAACGGATTTCTGATGAAATACGGACTTCAGGGAACTGTGGTATCCTCAACTTTACCGAAAAATGCAGGACTGGCGGCATTACTGCTGCTTCCGGCGGTTCTTTCTGGCAGTCTGTGGACGGAAATAAGCAGAGAAAAAAAGAACTATACAGTGAAAGATGCAGAGTACTGGTTCTGCAATCTGCTGTACAGTGTAATGGCAGGGACGGTGGTCTGGCTTCTTTTTACACATCTGACCTGGCCGGAGGGATGGATTCCGTCAAGGTGGTCTGACTTTGGGTTCTGGAAAGAAAAGGTGGATCAGGCTGTGGCAGAATTTAAGCTGTATCTGATGCTTCCGAAGACGGTATCCCAGACGGAAGGTATGATTCTTGGCGGGAAAACGGTTTGTGCAGGAGGGGGTTCCTGTTTTCTGTATTTGTTGTGGAAAGTATATGAAAAGGGATATGACAGAATCTCTGACAGAGGAAGGCGAGGGAAGGATTTTCCAGTGGAGCAGAATTAAATCCCTCTGGCAAAGTTCTAAGCAGTTATTAGGCTATCAAGGTTCGTTAATAGCTGCTATTCCAACTGTACATTCAGCTTACCGATATTTGAAAATGTCTCATAGAATTCATTCTTATAAGGGCAGCTGCTACACAGCTTGAATGTGATATATCTTGCTGAATGAACTACTTTTGCAGCAATCTTCAGCAGTTTTAAGCGGACGGTATCAATGCGTTGTTTTCGCATATTTGCTGATAACACCAATCTTCTAAGGCTAAGGTGTTTACAATACTCATAAAGGGCTCCTTTGGGTTATTTTTTAAGATTCGACACCTTAATTTTACCACAAATGGATGCTCTTTTTTCATTCATCTGATAGGTGAAAAGCAATATTCAGTTAAAATATAGAAACTATGTGGTTTTCAGCCACTTTCACGACTGTGCCGTGAATAATCTAGGTTAAATATTTTGTCCAAAAAGAAAGAAAATGCGGCGGTGACAGTTTATACACTGCAACGGACAAAATTATCTCAAACAGATGTAGATAACTTTAATGCACAGTATCCTAAACTGGATGTGAAGTACACAAGAGCATTTCATGATCGTTTTTTAATTCTTGATAAAACGAAAGCATATCATGTGGGTGCGTCTTTGAAGGATGCAGGTAAAAAATGTTTTGGAATTAATCTGATTGAAGATGCAGGTATTGTAAGAGATATTTTACAGAGATTGGAATTGGAAACAGAAGAATAGAAAAATAAGTTATGCAGAGAAAGGAGTGAGCCATAGAAAGGTGGCTTGCGTCTTTTTCTGTCTGGAAAGGAAGTGGGGCGTGCAGATTGCGGAAATGATTTTTCAGACACGCTCTAGAACACTACGGGTATGTGGAGCGAAATATAATCAGAAATGAATCCGGATACTGCACCAAGATATAAAAAGTATATTCCATATTGGGCATAATTTAAGTTTCGTTAAGTTTCACTCAGTTCTGTTTTTACAGAGCGCCATTTTTTCTTGGATTCATATTTCTCGCATCCGTCACAGGTCTGTGGCTGGGTGATTTTCCATTCAAAATATTCATCTTTGGTAATCACATCGGATTTCAGTTCATCCATCCGAACTACCCATTCTTTCAGAAAATCATTCAGAAATTTCCGAGGGGCACAAATTCTTCACAAAATAATTAGCACTCACCTCTTGTTATTACAGCGTAGCTTTTGTCTTAGTTCATAGAGT
>OLPE01001782.1_pt1 | contig 10633 bp, 8 predicted proteins | sample 1671901 | NCBI WGS metagenome assembly OLPE01 (sample SAMEA3136624, study PRJEB25190) | human gut metagenome | biome: human gut; feature: human-associated habitat; material: faeces | place: Austria | collected 2013 | reverse complement strand
TTGTTTAAAATGGTTTGCAACGTCCCTTTGCCGGACGCATGAGGGCGGGTCTCATCATGGTTCCAGCCATCCAACGTCACCTGGTAGTCGGTGATCCCCGCCGCGTAGTACTGCCGGAATGCGTCTTCATCCAGCAAATACCCATTGGTGGTCATGCCGCCACTGTACCGGAATGGATGGGAAGCCTGGGCCTCCTGCACCAACGCACAGGTTTCCAGGATGATATCCTTGCACAAGGTTGGTTCCCCACCGAACCAGTTGAGATGCAGGTTCTGAAACCGGAGCGCCTGATCCACGAGATACGTCTGAATCTGGTCCAATGTCTCCCGGTGCATGGAAAGGGGCCTATGACTCTCATAGCAATAGGAGCAGCGGAAGTTGCAGCCCTCTGTTGGCATAATCGTCACAAACAGGCATTCATCCATCATCCTTTTTGCATGCTGTAGCAGCGTTTCCACTTCTTTCCGATCTGCCAGCAACTCTTGTTCATGTAAAAATTGTGTCAGCGAAGTAGACAGCGCGGCACAACCTCCGCAGCGTAGAATTTCATAAAACTCTTCCTGGAGCTTTGGCTCCGTAATTTTGACCTTATTTTGAAGCAGCTTGGACGAGATGTAAAGCGCACCGTCTTCTTCATAATATTCCGTGTAACCCGGAATCATGTACGTCATAACTTCTCCTCTTTTCAGAAGTATACTATAAGCACAGATTTTTTAGAGACTCCAGGGAAATCCTGGAGTCTCGTTTGGACTAGTGGACCTCGCAGTTGTTGTGGCATTTATTATCGAACAGCCCAGAAATGTACGAATCCACCTCGCCCAGCGGTTTCTTTTCTTTGAGAATCTCCATGCTTATGTACTCCTCATTATGAAATTCAGCGTCAGGGCTTTGCATCTTTCACGCTGTATACACAGGATACCATATGTATAGAGCAAAATGTATATCGCAGCACGATAGTAAAAAATAACACAAAACGACTAGTAGCTCTGGATTTTGATCTCAAACCGTGGTATAATCAATTAGAAAAAAGCTGCCCAATATTTTAAGAAGAAAGGTATCGGAAATGAGAGAAGTATTTCTAGGAGAATACATGAAACAGCGGCGCCTGGAGCTGGGGCTGACCCAGGAGGAGCTGTGCGAGGGCATCTGTGAGCCCATAACCATTTCCCGCATGGAAAACGGACGGCAGACCCCCTCCCGCAACCGCATCAACGCCCTGCTGCAGCGTCTCGGATTGCCGGATGACCGTTATTTTGCCCTGCTCAGCAAGCGCGAAGAGGAAATCGCCGCCCTGCAAAAGGAAATCATCGCTTGCAGCGTCCAGCGGGATACCGCCCATGGCTGGGAGCTGCTGGGCCAGCTGGAGCAGATCACCGAACCAGACGACCACGTCACCCGGCAGTTCATTCTCCGCTCCCAGGTCATCCTGGGGAAGGCCGAAGGACGGTACAGTGCGGAAGAGCAGCTGCAAATGCTGATGAAGGCCCTGCGGATGACGGCGCCTCATTTTGACCTGGAGGAAATCAGCAAAGGATTGTACAGCTTTGAAGAGGTAAAGATTATCAACCAAATTGCTGTCACTTACGCTGGAAATGGGCAACGTAGGAGAGCAATCGACATTCTCAGGCAATTGATGAAGTACGTCCAGAAGCACTACCAAAACATCCTACAATCCGGAGGGCTACTCCCACTAATTTCCTACAACTATGCACGAGAATTAGCTGCAAATAAACAATATGAGGATGCCATTGAAATCGCAGAATTAGGCCGGCAGTCCTGTGTGACATACGGACATTACCAATTCTTACCTGGTGTCCTGGCCATTATGGCTTCCTGCTATCACTTTTTAGAAAAGGATGAGGAGAGCGAAGCGCTATACCATCAGACATATTACCTGTATCAGGCAATCGACAACCCCGGTGACGGAGCGCAAATCAAAGAGGAAGCAAAAGAGTACTTAAACGTTGACTTTCGTTTTTAAAGCGTTTCCTCTCCGGAAGTCGGCAGCTTATTGGGTGCATCATCCGGATCTTCCGTATAATCTGGCTCTGTAGGACTCCCAACAGCCGAAGGATTCGCCTCACCGGCATAACAAACCGTCTGAGACAACCCCGCCAGAATAGACAGGCTGATCAGCGCCGCCAAGCACAAAGAAATAAATTTTTTCACAGTCAGGTCACCCTTTCATTTTAATTGTAATGAAAGGATACCAAAAAGTCTCAGGAAAGCCCATATCGCCCCGTGTTTTGCATTTTTAACTCAAAACGATACATCACACAGCACACCCCCGCACCCGGCAAGAATCCGCCTGTGCGCGGGAGCAGCCCATTGGCCACACGAATTTGACTTCATGCGTGCCGTTTTTTGACTCATGCCAGAAATGATGTTGCATAAGCAGATTCAATTATGTACAAATTTTATCACAAATTCCAGCATTTGTCAAGTCCTGGCCGCATCAAATCCATGGCAACCGCATTTCCTTTTTCCCACTGGCGTGGGAGCGCCAGTGCTGGTTTTTCGGTGTTTCTACCCTTGGCTGTACGCATATGTCCCGGGGGAAGCCAGGGCGCTGCCGCGCCAGTCTCATTTCGAAGCATGGTACCAACATAAGTTCGTGCCACTGTATATTTGCCCCTACCGCCCCTGTGACAGCTGTCCTTCGAAATTTCCCCCTATATCACCAAACTGCTGCAGAAGGAACCCCCTCTGCAGCAGTCTTTCTTATTTGCACATATGGGGCCGTCCCCATCATTTCGGGCGGATTCCCCCAGCGGTTAATATGCCACGCCCCAATAAATCATCTTTTTCGCCGGTTTTCCGCAAATGGGGCACACATCCCCCAGGTGCTCCTGGTGGAAGGGGATGCAGCGGGAGGACATACCGGCCACGTCCTTCATCTTCAGCTCGCAGGCCTCTTCTCCACACCACATGGTCTTGATGAAGCCGCCGTGCTTCTCCTGGAGCTCCTTAGCCTCCTCCAGGCTGTAGGCGGGGGAGATGTGCTCGTCCAGGTTCTTCTTGGCCTTGGCGAAGAGACCGTCGTGGACTGCCTGGAGAGCCTCCGCCGCTCGGGTTTCCAGCTCCTCCAGGGAGACAACGGCCTTCTCTCCGTTGTCCCGGCGGACCAGGACGCACTGGCCGTGTTCCATATCCTTGGGCCCCAGCTCCAGCCGGACCGGGACGCCCTTCATCTCATACTCGGCGAATTTCCAGCCGGGGCTCTGCTCGGAGTCGTCCACCTTCACCCGGAACCCAGCCTTCTTCAGCCGCGCCGCCACCTCGTTCACCTTCTCCAGGACGCCGGGCTTGTGCTGCGCCACGGGAATGAGGACGATCTGGATGGGGGCGATCTTGGGGGGCAGGACCAGGCCGTTGTTGTCCCCGTGGGTCATGATGATGCCGCCAATGAGCCGGGTGGACAGGCCCCAGGAGGTTTCAAAGGGGGTGGCCTGCTGGTTGTTCTTGTCGGTAAAATGAATGTCAAAGGCCTTGGCGAAGCCGTCCCCAAAGTAATGGGAGGTACCGGCCTGGAGGGCCTTCCGGTCGTGCATCATGCACTCAATGGCATAGGTCCGCTCCGCCCCGGAGAACTTCTCCTTCTCCGTCTTCACCCCCCGGACCACCGGCATGGCCAGGTACTCCTCGCAGAAGCGGGCGTAGCATTCCAGCTGGTCCTCGGTCTCCTGAATGGCCTCCTCGGCAGTGGCGTGGAGGGTGTGGCCCTCCTGCCACAGAAACTCCCGGTGGCGCAGGAAGGGGCGGCTGGTCTTCTCCCACCGCAGGACACTGCACCACTGATTGTACTTCACCGGCAGATCCCGCCAGGAGTGAACGATATCCTTAAAGTGGTCGCAAAACAGGGTCTCGGAGGTGGGCCGGATGCACAGCTTCTCCTCCAGCTCCTCCGCTCCGCCCATGGTGACCCAGGCGCACTCGGGGGCGAAGCCCTCCACATGGTCCTTCTCCTTCTGCAGCAGGCTCTCCGGAATGAGGACCGGCATATACACATTCTCATGGCCGGTCTCCTTAAACATCCGGTCCAGAACCGCCTGGATGTTCTCCCAGATGGCGTAGCCATAGGGCCGGTAAATGAACACGCCCTTCACGCCGGAATAGGCAATGAGCTCCGCCTTCTTGCACACGTCTGTGTACCACTGGGCAAAGTCTACCTCCATATCGGTGATTTGCTCCACTTTCTTCTCTTTTGCCATCCTATATTCATCCTCTCACGGGGAATTTGGTGAACTCCCACGGGTACTTTCTATGCCGTTATTGTATCACGATTGTCAAGGCCCCGCATAGGATGAGATACGCCCCAGGTCCCGGCGCGGCCACACACAACTTCCCCTCCAGCATCTGGAACTGGATTGCATTTATATTGTATGGAAAGGGAGAATCCCATGGCCCAATTTACCATTTCTCTGGACCCCGCCGCTGCGGCGCTCTACCTGCGGGTAGCCCAGGCCGCAGGAAAGCCGGTGGAGGAGGTCCTGGCCGACGCCCTGTTCAAGCTGGCCGGGGAGCTGTCCCTGGAGGCCCTCCAGGCCCGGTCATAAAAAACGGAAATCCGCCGTTGTATTCAGAGGAGGAATTTGCTATACTAATTGCGATCACCTATATGGAGGCCGCAAATATGAAATCCATTCGCGATATTTATAAAATTGGCCGTGGTCCCTCCAGCTCCCACACCATGGGACCGGAGCGGGCCGCCAGGCTGTTTCTTTCTGAGCATCCAGAGGCCGACCGCATCGAAGTCGTCCTTTACGGCTCCCTGTGCAAAACCGGCGTCGGTCACGGCACAGACCGGGTCCTGCGGGAGGTCCTGCAGGAGGTAGACGCGGAAATCGTCTTTTCCAAGGAGGACCCTGTAGGCATCCAGCACCCCAATACCATGGACTTCTTCGCCTATCAGGGGCCAAACCAAACCGGACATATCCGGGTCGAATCCGTGGGTGGCGGCGACATCGTCATCCTGGGGCGGCCCGCAGACCCTTCTGCCGAGATCTACCCGGAAAACTCCTTTGCGGAGGTCCGGGACTTCTGCAAATGGCGCTACATCAATACCCTCAGCGAGTACGTGGAGATGAACGAAGGCCCGGAAATCTGGGACTTCCTCCGGGAGGTCTGGAAGGCCATGCAGCAGTCCATCACAGACGGCCTGTCCACCACCGGCATTCTGCCCGGAGGGCTCAACGTGGAGCGAAAGGCCAAGCAGCTCTATGAGAATCAGCTGCCCACGGAGGTGGCCCAGGTTCTGGAGTGCCGGATCATCTGCGCCTATGCCTATGCCGTGTCGGAGCAAAATGCGGACAATGGCATCATCGTCACCGCCCCCACCTGCGGCGCCGCCGGCGTCCTGCCCTCCGTCCTGCGGTACGTCCAGGAGACTCGGGGCTGCACCGAGGAGCAAGTCCTCCGAGCCCTGGCCACTGCCGGCATTCTGGGGAACCTGGCCAAAAGAAACGCCTCCATCTCCGGCGCCGAATGCGGCTGCCAGGCAGAGGTGGGCGTGGCCTGCGCCATGGCCGCCGGCGGCCTGGCAGAGCTCTACGGCCTCAACCTGGATCAGGTGGAGTACGCCGCAGAAATCGCCCTGGAGCATCACCTGGGCCTCACCTGCGACCCCATCTGCGGCCTGGTCCAGGTCCCCTGCATCGAGCGCAACGCCGTGGCCGCCATGCGGGCCATGAACGCCTGCAACCTGAGCTACTGCCTCTGCGGCACCCGAAATATCAGCTACGACATGGTCTGCAAAGCCATGTACGAAACCGGCCTCAACCTCTCCCATCAGTACAAAGAGACCTCCGAAGGCGGCCTGGCCCGGTTCTATAACCGCCGCCGGACCAGCCGGTAAGGAGACCGCCCCTATCACGCAAATCAGCACAGCAGGCATGACCGTGTGTTTCGGTCATGCCTGCTTTTTTGCACCATAATGAAACCGTCCGCATTGGAAAGCTACTCCATTTGGAGTATAATATTGGTAAAAATTTATATCGTGTTTCAATTAGAATAAAATTTTATAATATACTAGTCAAAATCATTCCTATATCAATCTCCTTGGACGCCTTTTTTCATCTAAGCAAACTCACAACGCTCTCACCATCTCCACGAACTGGCTCATACTCACAGCACCTGGCAGCAAATAATCTCCGTCCCGAAACACCATGTAATACCGGTACTGATTTCCCGCCGCATGACGCCAAGCGTCACCCAATGCAATTTTGTCGCGGCTGTCATCGTTTTTCAGATGTTCGCCTTTGGTTTCTGCAAGGATGATTTTACCGCTCTGCGTCATAATCATCACGTCTGGGTAATGGTTGATATAGCCGTTGATGCAGAAACCGTGCCGGGCAATGTTCCTGTGCCACCAGCGGACATTGGGCAGCGCGGTCAGCTCCATCACCAAATCCTGCTCCAGCTGGTTCATATCTTCTTCGGCCTGGTACAGAGATCCACCCAGCATATCGGTGCTGCTCATGGGGTGGATTGTCATAGGTAAACAGAAAGAGGGCCTGCACACGATCCGCTCCGTCTCCAGCCAACGAGTAAAGGTTTCCTTATAATGCTGCGTCAGCAAGCTTTCAATCTTCGCCCGAATTTTGGATGCAAATCCAAGTGGGGTTTTTTCCATAGCGGCAAGCTGTCCCTTGTCCATATCGTCCACAATGTGGTTAATGTAAGCACGCAATTCCGCAGCGTCCACCATGTTCAACCTGTTAAGCTGGTTGAACATCATATCCTTACATTGGCGCACACGGCTCTCCGGAGGCAGATTATTAAAATACTCCTTGAAATACCGCTGGTCTGCACTGGACATTTTGAACACTTTGGGCAAGCCGCCCTCACTGCTCCGCACATCGACCTTAGCGATTTCATCATCAGCGGCAGCAAAATCTATATCATATGCCTTACCTTTCAGGGTAAAGCCCTCAGCGAGCTGCTCCTTTTCCAGCAGTTCAAAATTACCCTGGGTAAACACAGTATCTGGGATCACCTGGAAAAACTGCGGGATCATAACGTGTTCAATCTCTTCCCGAAACTCCGGTTTGACAGAAAATGTCGTCACTTTATCCCGCACCTCATGGGGCAGGTTTCTTATAAACGGGTCCATCGCCGCCTGCTTCACGGCCTCGTGATAGGTCTTCAGCCTCGTCTAACATACTGTCCGCCTTCTGAGCGATTTCAGGGGATTTTTCCTGTTCTTTGCGCCGCTGCAATTCCTCGCCGATGGATTTGCCGTCCAGCCATGAAAGCTCGTCCTGTTCTGCTTCCTGCTTTGGCTCCAGGATGGAAAACTGCTTCGGAGGTTGCTCCATCGGCTTCTGAACCGAAGACGCAGGTAGGCGGTAATCCTGAGCGCTAAAGCCCGCGCTATTCAGCCCCTTGATGATATGCTGCACAGTTTTATTAAAATCATTGGAGGAAGTCAGCACATACGACATATCTAAAGATGGCTCGCTATGCTGGACGGCATGAGGCAGACGGAGAATCCGCCCCAAAATCTGCTCCACATCCACCTGACTCGTCTTATTGGCAAGGGAAGCCAGTATGTAGGCAAAAGGACAGTCCCACCCCTCCTTCAGCGCATTCACCGTAATAATATAGCGAATCGGGCAATCAGGGGACAGCAGATCCTCGTTTTTCAGTTCATTGATGTCAGCAGTACGTATGGCAATTTGATTGGCGGGAACGTCTGCCTGGATCAGTTCTGTTCGGATTTTCTCAAAAGTCGCCGCATCCTCCTTTCCTCTGGGCTGAGCCTGAAATAGAACAATCGGACGGATATACCGGCCGGTTTTTTTCTGCTCTGTAACTGCAATTCCCTCCAGCTTGTTCCGTAAATCGATCGCATCGATTAAAACCTCACGCTGGCTATCCCGGTTGTAGACGATGACAGGCAGCTTTACCATGTGTTCACCCTTTAATTGCACCGCATCCACATAGGAGATCACATTGCTCTCCTTTTTCGGGGTAGCGGTCAAATCCAGTACAAAACAAGGATTGAAGTTTGCCAGCATTTCAAGGCTAAGATCAGACCGGGCGTGGTGGCTCTCGTCCACAATCACAAGGGGCGACAGTTGATTGATAATTTGAAAAAGAGCGGTCTCATCCGCTTTCTCAATGGGGATCTCCGGTTTGCCCAGCACCTTGGCAAACGCGGCAAGATTGCTGTTCTCCTGATAGGCTTTGAGGCCCTCCTTGCCCCGGCCCCGGAAAGAATCGTAGGACAGCACCATAATGGAAAGCTGCTCCGTGACCGCCGTGGGATTGAAGTTTTGGCCGTTCAGCAGCTCCTGCTTGGTGTAGACCTCCACCCGCCCCCCAAAATCCACGTCAATTTTCTGACGGTAGGGATGCTGCGGGTCTTTGAGCGCCCGTACCGTCTGGGCCAAAATCGCGTCAGAGGGAACAAGCCACACCACAGCCTTTGTCTTAGTTACAGGCAGCGCGCTGAAAAGCGGGCGAATGGCATTACAGGCAAGAAAGGTCTTGCCGCCGCCTGTGGGAACTTTGAAGCAGAGGTTGGGGACGCCGGGTAGAATGTCCTGATAAGCGCCCAGAGATGGCGCGCTTTTCTCCTGCCAGAAAAAGCGGAACGCCACCGCATAATTCCGCGTTTCATTCAACAGTTCCAGATAGCGGACTAAGTCCGCAATCACCTTTTTCTGATAGCCTTTCATTTCCATGCAGCATCACCTTCTTATAACCTGCTAATATCCCGGGGGATTTTCTTGAATGTAATGCCCATCTGCGCCAGCTTGTCTTCCCCGATGGAGCAGAGGTCGGCATAGATGACCGTACCGCTGGCTTTCTCTGAAACGGTGGAGAGAAACGCGTAATCCAGCACTGTTACGGTCTGTGGCTCATAGTAGAAGTAATAGTCTGTGTCGTTGTGCTGGCCGAGGTAATAGGGATTGTCCCCGGCAGGCGGAGCGTAGGGCGTTTTGGTTTCCATAAACCAGATGTACTCCCGAATTTTCTCCGGAGCCACAGCTTCATTCAGGCAATCGCCAATTAGCAGCGGCTCACCCAGATCATAAAAGCTGAAATTGCCGCCGGTCCCCTCCACAGCATTCTTCCCCTCACCGTAACCCTGGATGACCCGCTTGACTCGCTCAGCGGTGATGCTGTCGGCGTAGTCCATCATTTCAATTAAGATGAACTTTCGATGTTTACCATCTGTGTTTAGATTCAAAACGGCCTGTCCAGTCGTTCCAGAACCAGCAAAACTATCCAGCACAATATCGCTTTCGCGTACTATGGTGCGTATAGCTTCCATGACATAATCCACAGATTTAGGCTGAGGGAAATCATTTTTGCTTGCGCCTGGAAAAAGCTGGCCAAATGTCGTTTGCCCCTTTTCCGTGTAGAATTGGGGATTATTCCAGATGGTAAATAGTTTCTGTCTGACAGTTTCACCGCCATACATAGCATATGCCTTTCGGTACACTTTCCATGATCCAGATTTTTTTTGCGCAACAAGCAAGCGAATATCTTTCCGTGATAGTTCAGTACCCCATGTCCAGCATCCTTGATAGCCATCAGGCCAAAGAGGAAATATTTCGACTGTGTGGGTATTATTCTGTTCAAGTGAGACTGATCCATTTGATGGATTGGCATAGATCGGGTACCAAAGATTAGGCCGATTTTCTTTGCCAAACTCTCTATGCGTATTTCGTAATTCGAGCAGGCGATATTTTCCGTTCTCATCTGTCAGCTTATAGTCTTTATTGAGCTTCGTATCGTCTTTTTCGACACTAAATTGTCCCGCTGGAGCAGTATATTTTGTATATACCAAAAGATATTCATGGCAGGTAGCAAAATACTTATCTTGGCTCCTGCCTTTTGGATTGCATAGTAGCGTAATTTGGGCAACGAAATTCGATTCACCAAATATTTCATCCATTATTCCTCGAAGATAAATAATTTCATTATCGTCAATGCTAATAAATATAGCGCCGTCATTTCCGAGCAACTTATGCAACAATTTAAGACGCGGGTACATCATGCATAACCATTTGTCATGGCGGGTCAAATCTTCGCCTTCTTTGCCAACAGCCTCTTGAAACCATTTTTTTATTTTGGGATCATTGACATTATCATTGTAAACCCATCCCTCGTTGCCTGTGTTGTACGGAGGATCAATATAGATGCACTTCACCCGCCCCTCGTATCGGGGCAACAGCGCTTTCAGGGCCTCCAGATTGTCGCCCCGGATGACCATATTCTCACTGCCGTTGTCCTCGTCGTGCTGGCCGCTCTCATCATAGCTGTACCGACGTTCCAATACCCGAAACGGTACTTCCTGATGATGGTTGATCACCTTATTTTTTCCGATCCATTCAAGTGTTGGCATGGGTGTTCTCCTCCTGGGTATCGCACAGATCATTCTCCGTGCAAACTGCTTTCTACGCTCAGCTTGCAACACATGGCCTCGGAAACGCCATGCTGCGCAGTAACCTTTGTTTCAATGACACCGCCGCGTTTTTGGGCAATGGTAGTAATCTCGGCCATGAAATCCTTTCAATCACCTCGATTAACAATTCAAAAATATTATACTCAAAATTACGGCAAAAGTCAACGTCGGAGCAATTCGGAAACTTCCCCAAAATGTAGGATTTACAATGATGTG
>OLPE01001781.1_pt1 | contig 10634 bp, 7 predicted proteins | sample 1671901 | NCBI WGS metagenome assembly OLPE01 (sample SAMEA3136624, study PRJEB25190) | human gut metagenome | biome: human gut; feature: human-associated habitat; material: faeces | place: Austria | collected 2013 | reverse complement strand
CGCAGTAGAGGATCGCGGTGCGGCCTTTGAGCAGCTCCGGTTCGGAGGTGAGCCGGTCGACTACGGCTTCCTGCGGGATGTGGATCGCGCCGTTTGCCATTCCGTAGGCAATGCTCGCGTCGTCACGGGTGTCAATGAGCTGATAGGAATCCTGCGGAAGCATTTTCAGCTCCTGCGGGGTGATTTCGATCTGTGTATCTGCCATGGGGGTCTCCTCTTTCTAATAATTGTGCTGGGATGCTTGCGAATATACGGAACTCCGCGTGCTATCTTATCACAAGCGCTTATTTTTTTCAACACGGCAAAAAGACTCCGGCACCTCATTTTGGCCGGTGCCGGAGTCTGGAAAAGGGGGAGCTTTGTTACTCGCCCAGTACGGTGCCGTCTGCGAGCGTGATCGTATGTCCGTTAAAGTCGATCGTCCCATTGTTGGTCAGGGAAGTGATCGTGCAGTCGCCGGTCAGGGTCCAGGTGCTGCCTTCCTCTACGGTGACGACTGCGTTGTCGTCGACGGCGGTTCCTCCGTCGGCATTTTCTGTGATGTTGATCATGCCGGTGAAGCTGCTGCTGCCGGAGAGCGTCAGCTCGAGCGTGGAGATGCTGTCTACGATGATATCGCCCTCAAGCGTCTGGTCGTCTGCGGTAAATTCGACCTGTGCGCCGTTGCTGCCGGCAGTGCCCCAGCCGTGGCTCGCACTGTTGCCGGTCACATTCAAGAGGTATGCATCGGAGTCGTTGTTAGTTAGGGTCACGCCGGTAAGATTGATCGTGCAGTGCGTATTGGTCACGTAGAACATGTCGCCGTTGTTCGAGGTGAGTGTTCCGCCGTTCATCGTGAAGGAGGAGGTACCGACCTCTGCGTCTCCGGACATGGACTGATAGATCATGACATTGTGTACGTTTTCATCGGAGCTGGTACCCTCTGTATCGCTCATGTTTCCGGTTACGTCGCAGTTGTCAAGGGTGATGGAATTCTGTCCTTCGATGACAAGTGCTTCTGAATTATTAGCTGTCAGCGTGGCGTCTGAAACAGAAATCGCTGCGGTCGAATAAACAGCCGGTGAGTTGTAGCCGTTGGAGGTATAGGTGCCTCCGTTTACATTTACGGTGCCGCCGCCCCGGTCAGAACGGATGGCTGCGGCTGAATTTCCGGATGTATCGACGGTTAGGCCGGAGGCGTTTGTAGTCGCGCCGCCGGTCGTCTGGATTCCGCCGGAATTATCTGCGGTTGTTGTGATCGTGGAGTCTGAGATCGTGACAGTCGTACCTTCCCCGTAGCTGAATACGCCATTGCCGTTTTGTGCAGAGGAGGTGACAGTCGCGTCGGTGATCGTGACGTCTGCGCCGCCGGTTGCGAGCAGTGCTGCGTTCATGCCGTAGAAATCGCCATCTTCGGTGTTAGAGCTTGAGCCGGAGGATTTGTCGACGGTGATGCCGTCTAAGGTGACGGTCGCTCCGTCGATGCGGACCGCATTTTCGTCATCTCCGATGGAGGTGTAGGTCTCATCTGAGACGGTGGAATCCTCGCTGATGGTCGTCGCTGCATCGCCCTGTGTCACTTTGCCGGAGCCGCCGAAGCCACCCGGAGCGCCGTTGCCGCCCGGAGCACCGTTGCCGTTTGGAGCAACGCTTCCGTCCGGTGCGCCGATTTCTCCGTTTCCGCCCATGTTATCCGGATGGGTGGAGAGGACAGTCACCTGGGTGACATCGCCGTTTTCATCAAATTCAATGGAGAGGATGGAATCTGCCGCGATATCATCGAGGGAGCCTTCCTCGGTGTCATTCCCGTTCTCGACAAGGATTTCCGTATCGGCAAAATCCAGCGTCAGAGTGTCATCGCCTGCGGTAAAGAAGTCCATACCGTTGCCGGCATCATCCGGTTTTTCCGGCGGGGTCTGAGCATTGCTGTCAGATGAGCCCTCGGAGCCTGGAGCGGCATTGCTGTTGTCATCCGGCTTTTCCGGCGGGGTCTGAGCGTTGCTGTCGGCTGAGCTCTCGGAGCCTGGAGCGGCGTTGCCGGTATCGTCCGGCTTCTCCGGAAGGTTCAGCTCGCCGACCTGCAGATCGACGCTGCTGCCGTCGATGCCTGTGACCTTCGCGGTGATCGTCTGACTGCTGTAGTCACTGTCTGCGAATACGCTGACGCCGCCGAAGGCTGCTGCGGAAACGGAAAGGGAAAGTGCATATAAGAATAATTGTCTTTTTTTCATGGTAAATTCCTCCTTGTGGATTGAACTGTTTTCTTTACTTCCTGACCAGCATTATAGGACGCCAACCTTAGACTTAGCTTAGAAAAAAAGACTTCACAGAATGATTTCTGTGAAGTCTTTGTGAAGTGCGCCTAGCGGCGCACGTTTGGAATTTTTGTGCTGAGTGAACGTTGTCAGGAGCGAAAGAAGACCGAGAAACAGATTTTGTTTCCATCCTTATATTCTGCTGTGATCTGTCCGTGGTTCGTCTCCGTGATCGACTGTGCGACCGAAAGGCCGATACCGTAGCCGCCTTTTTTCTGTGTGCGTGCCGCATCTGCCCGGTAAAAGCGATCGAAAAGACGGGCGGGTGGGACGTCAGGGAGGGTGTCACAGGTATTGGCGATTTGCAGCAGTGTACCGCGTCCCTCTTTTTTCAGCGTGACCGTTACAAAACCGCCGTCGTTCGTATATTTTAGTGCATTTTCCAGAAGGATCGAAAGGAGCTGCGTGATATGTCCCTGATCCGCGTGGAGCCAAAGATCTGGCCGGATATCGGATCGCATAGTGATCCGTCGCAGCGCAAACGGCTCGGCGAAGGCATCGGAATTTTCTTGTACGAGTGCACTGAAGGAAAAGTCTGTCGGTGTGATCTGCAAGGTGGCCTCGTCCATCCGCGCCAGTGTGAGCAGGTTTTTCATCAGACCGTTTAAGCGGTTCACCTGTTCGCGGATATTTCGGCTCCATTTGTTTTCTCCGTTGTAGAGCTCCATCGCGTCTGTGTTCGCCAGAATGATCGCGAGCGGCGTCTTGATCTCATGACCGGCGTTTGTGACGAACTGCTTCTGCTTCTGCATGTTTTCTGCAAACGGGCGGATGGCGCGCTTCGAGAGCAGGATCACGAGCAGCAGCATGAGAATCCAGCAGAGTACGCCGAGCGCGGCGGAGAGCAGAAGGACACGCAGGGAGGAGAGGAGATCCTGCGAGGTGTCCAGAAAGATGAGCACGACCTCTTCTTTTTCTTCGTCTGCACGCACGGAATATTTGTACCTTCCGCTTGTGCCGTCGGTGTCGGCAGCCTGCCAGATCGCGGAGGCGAGCGCAGCCGCGTCCTCCTCGCTTAAGGTCGAGACGTGGGTGACATCGGTGGAGAGGACTTCCCCGGTAAGATCTGTGCGCACGACAAAATAATTGGAGGAGAGGATCGCATCCTTTGCATTGCGTTCCTGTCCAAACGGAGAGGGTGGCTCCGGCGGCTTATCGGCATCCGGAGCTGTCGATTTGTTCCCGGAGAATGGCTTATCCGGAAATTCGCTGAGCTCCTGTGCAGTGATCCAGCCAAGTGTACGGCTCGTCTCCTTTTCGGAGAGGACGATATTTGTGATATTGATGCCGCCGAGCAGGACCAGGAGCAGGACGCTGATGGCGGTCATCGAGGTGATGACAAATTTTTTCTGCAGCGCACGGATCATGCCTTCGCCTCCAGTGTATAGCCGACGTTCCGCTTTGCGCGGATCGCGCAGGAAGAGCCGACGGCGGTGAGACGCTTCCGCAGATAAGAGATATAGACCCATACGACGCCTAGCTCTGCGTCGGTGTCGTATCCCCATATTTTTACGAGCAGATCTGCAGAGGAGAGGTAGATACCTTGATTGCGTATGAGCAGCTCCATCAGCTGGTATTCCAGACGCGGCAGCACGACGCTTCCGGTCGGGCCGGAGAGCTCATAGCTGGCCGTATTTAAGGAGAGGTCTTTGCAGCGGAGAATATCCGGGGAAAATTCCTCCCGGCGGCGCAGCATCGCGCGGATGCGGGCCAGCAGCTCGCCCATTGCAAATGGCTTCGGAAGGTAATCATCTGCCCCTGCATCGAGTCCCTGGATCCGGTCCTCCACCTCCGTTTTGGCGGTGAGCAGCAGGATCGGAGTCCGGCAGCCTGCAGCGCGGAGCCTTTGCAGTACCTCAAGCCCGCTTAATTTTGGCATCATGATGTCGAGGATGATGCCGTCATAGGTTTCGCTGAGTGCATAGGAGAGCGCATCCTCCCCATCGGAGACTGCGTCGACGAGATAGTTGTGATAGGTGAGGATGTCCACGACAGCTTCTGCCATCGTGGGTTCATCCTCTGCATACAAAAGCTTCATGCTTTTTTCGGCTCCGGATAGTCGACGCCAAATGTATCTACGGTCATCGATTTGATTTTCTGTTCCTTCATCGGGCGGTCACGGAAATCCGTCGGGACATCTGCGATCTTATTTACGATATCCATGCCCTCGATGACTTTGCCGAATGCAGCATAAGCGCCATCCAGATGCGGTGCATTCTTGTGCATGATGAAGAACTGGGAGCCTGCGGAGTCCGGATGCATGGCGCGGGCCATTGAGAGGACACCCTCGGTGTGGCGAAGGTCATTTTTGAAGCCGTTCTGGGAGAACTCACCCGGAATCGTGTAGCCCGGGCCGCCCATGCCGGTACCGTTTGGACAGCCGCCCTGGATCATAAAGCCGTTGATGACGCGGTGGAAGATCAGGCCATCATAGAAGCCCTTCTTTACGAGGCTGATGAAGTTGTTGACGGAGTTCGGAGCGACCTCCGGGTAGAGCTCTGCCTTAATGCAGTCGCCGTTTTCCATGGTAATGGTTACGATTGGATTCTGTGCCATTTTTCTGTTTCCTTTCTGAGATGTAAATTGCTGATGCCAGGGTCAAAAGGTCGAAATATCTTTTGCCCCGCCATCTCGATTATAACTTTTACAAGAATGGAATGCAAGGCAGAAAACGGGTTGCGTTATCGGGCGGGTATGATAGAATGGTGGATAAAGGATTGTGGTAGATGGAAATGCTGAAAAATGTTTATTATAAATTAGAAGAAAACCATCAGGCCGGACTGTCGGAGCTGTTTGAGGAGCTGGAAGCAGAGGGGATTTGCCGGATAGTGGCCGGTGAGAGAAATAAATTCTGGCAGAACCGGGAGGCAGTTCCGGGTAGCCATAGGGATACTGTGATTTCGGATGCGCTCCTCATCACGGATGATTGCCGGCTGGCAGAGCAGGCAGAGACGGAAGGGATTGCCTGTCTTGGCATCTCGGATTCAGACGGGTATTTTGCCGGTGCCGCGATGGTACTGCCGGATCTGCTGGATGTGGATGTGCAGATGCTGCGGGAGTGCTACTGTCATTTCCATGGGATTCCGGCGACGATTGCCGAGGATGGGTGCCTGATTCTTCGGGAGCTTGCCGAAGAAGATGTGGATATGCTTTGCCGGATCGGCGAGGAAGACGGGATGGAGTATGCATTTTGCGGCTCCCAAAGGAAGGCGGGCTTTACGCCGGAGGTGCTGAAGGCGTACTGCAAGGAGCAGTACCGGTTGTATGGATATGGCCTGTGGGGCGTTTTTTTAAAGGAAGCTGCCTGTCCCGGGGAAGCGGACGGGAAGGAGCGCCTGATCGGCTGCTGTGGGTTTGCGGAGGCTTCGGAGCACGAATCCGGCCATGGCCTGCAGCTGGAGCTGGAGTATATGCTGAGCCGCCCGTACCGGCATCGCGGCATTGGGAATGAGATGTGCCGCATGGCGCTGCAGTATGCCGGTGAGTATTTGCGCGTGGATACGGTCTGGGTGCAGGTGCATGAGAAAAATGTGGCGGGATATGCGCTGGCGCGCAAGCTGGGATTTCATCCGGCAGATGACCGGGGAAAATGTAAACACGACGGAGTTGGTTTGCTTGGTTTGACAAATCAGCGCTCTGCCGATATGATAGAAACGGACTCATGAACGAATGACAGAAAGTAAGAATATGGAGGAGCTATGCTTTTTAATTCACTGGAATTTCTTTTGTTTTTTCCGACAGTATGTTTGTGTTACTATGTGATCCCACATCGGATCCGGTATCTGTTCTTGCTTGTGTGCAGCTATTTCTTTTATATGTGCTGGAACCCGCAGTATGCATTGTTGATGCTGACGTCAACGGCGATCACGTATGCATCCGGGCTGCTGCTGGAAAAAGCGAAACAGAGCAAAGAGGAGAAGCGGCGAAGACGAAGGATGCACTGGTGCGTGGCGCTCTCGTTTATCAGTAACCTTGCGATTCTGTTTTTCTTTAAGTACTTTGATTTTGCAGCGGATACGGTCGTGCGGCTGTGTGCACTGGCACAGATCGAGGTGCAGCGTCCGGCATTTGATGTAGTTCTTCCGGTCGGCATTTCGTTTTACACGTTTCAGGCACTTGGCTATACGGTTGATGTGTATCGGGGCGAGATTTACGCGGAGAAGAATTTCCTGAAATATGCGTTGTTCGTGTCATTCTTTCCGCAGCTTGTGGCCGGACCGATTGAGCGTTCAAAGAATCTTCTGATTCAGATCAATGAAAAGCATCGCTTTGAATTTGCGCGTGTCCGTGACGGACTGCTTCTGATGCTGTATGGATATTTTCAGAAGGTCGTGCTGGCGGAGTATCTCGCGATAGCGGTGGATAATGTATACAATACATGCGCAGAGCGCACCGGCTACCAGCTGCTGATCGCCACGGTTTTGTTTGCGTTTCAGATTTACTGTGACTTCGGAAGCTATTCGAATATCGCAATCGGCGCAGCGAAGGTCATGGGCTTTACGCTCATGGAAAATTTCAATACCCCGTATTTTTCCATGTCGGTGGCAGAGTTCTGGAGAAGATGGCACATTTCGCTCTCTACGTGGTTTCGGGATTATCTGTACATTCCGCTCGGCGGCAACCGGAAGGGAAAAGTACGGAAATGGTTCAACCTGATGGTTGTCTTTTTAGTGAGCGGCCTGTGGCACGGGGCGAGCTGGCATTATGTGTTCTGGGGCGGATTAAACGGAGCCTATCAGGTGCTCGGTGAATGGATGCGCCCGGTTAATAAAAAACTGAAGCAGTGGTTCTGTGTGGATGAGACATCATTCAGTCACCGGCTGCTGCGGATCCTGCTGACCTTCAGCCTGGTCAGCGTAAGCTGGATCTTTTTCCGGGCCGGTTCGGTGTCGCAGGGAATAGACATTCTGAAGCGGATCCTTGGATTTTCCGGCACATACTGGTTTACATGGGGCGACAATCTGACGGTCATGGGGCTGACGAAGCAGACGAGGAATGTGCTGATCGTTTGTCTTGGCATTCTGGCGGCAGCAGATATTTGCAAATACCGGAACATCCATTTGATTGCACGGATTACGAAGCAGGGAATCTGGTTCCGCTGGCTCATCTATTTTGCAGCGATTTTCGGAATCCTGATTTTCGGCGTGTACGGGCCGGGCTACGATGCCAGCCAGTTTATTTATTTTCAGTTTTGACCGTGGCAGGCAGATAGCGAAGAGGGGATGGCTCCCTGCTTTGACTGAATGAAGCAAGCTGTCTGGCAGATCGGAGGATGCGATGAGAAAGACAGTAAAATGGATTTTTTCGATTTTAATATTTAGTATCTGCTTTGGGATAGCATTTGGGAAAGTCTCCGAAGTGCTTCGAAAAAAAGCCGGGGGATCATCTGATATGATTCATTCATTTTATGAACTGGAAAGAGACTGTGTGGATGTGCTTGTACTTGGAAGCAGCCATGCCTATTCGAGCTTTGCTCCGGATCTGTTGTGGAGAAAGTATGGATATGCGTCCTGTCTGCTTGCCAGTGAAAGACAGACACTGGCAATGTCTTATTATCTTTTAAGGGAAGCGCTGGAGTATCAGAAGCCAAAGGTGGTACTTCTGGAGGCGTACTATGCATGGTTTGACGGTAAATATACCGATATGAACCAACTGGCGATTGACGCGATGCGCAACGGGGCAGTAAAGGAGGAACTGCTTCAGGATCTGTTCGGTGATCTGGACTGGAAGCAAAAGCTGGAATATGCGGTGCCGTTTGTGCGCTATCATTCCAGATGGACAGAACTGGAAGACAGTGACTTTAATCCAAAGACTTATCACTATGGCGCGATGATAAACTATAATATGCATCCGCTTCCGGAACCGGCACAGCCGGAACAGCCATCCGATATTCCGGAGGTCAATCTGGAATATCTGGGCAAGATTCAGGACATATGTAAAGAAAATGACATTTCTCTTATTTTCTATACAGCGCCATACGGATATGAGAAAAATGAAAGCGTATATCTGTCAAAGCAGGCGATTGCGCTTGCGGTAGTGCAATATGCACAGGCGCAGGACATTCCATTTTATGCCTGGCAGGCGCATGCAGAGGAGCTGGGGTTCTGCTATAAGACGGATTTTCGTGACGAAGGGCATTTAAACGGATATGGCGCGCAGAAAATGACGGATGCGTTGGGGACATATTTGACGGAGATATGTGAATTAACGGATCACCGTGGCGATGAACAGTATGTGAATTGGGAAAAAGCTGCGGAACGCTGTGCAGAAGAACGAAAAATGTTGTCGGATAGGCAGCAGGAGGATTCGGATGATGCGAAATAAAACGGTGAAAGGCTGGAGATGGCTTTTGGCAGCGGTTCTTTTTATTGGGATCGGGCTGCTTTTATATGGAAGGATTTCAGAGGTGCTGCGCAGGAAGAGCGGTGCGGAAGCGGATATGATTCATACCTTTTACGATGTGAAAAAGGATTCGCTGGATGTGCTGTTCCTGGGGAGCAGCCATCTGTATTATGGTGTGCAGCCGAATGTGCTGTGGCGCGAGTACGGGATCGCCGCTTATGATATGGGAAGTGCGGAGCAGACTGTGGCATCGTCCTATTTTCTTTTGAAGGAGGCGCTCGCGTATCAGAAGCCGGAGGTGGTCGTGCTGGAGACGTATTATCTCTGGTATCCGGAGCTGTATAATGGCGAGGCGAGGCTGCGGCAGGCGTTTGACGGAATGCGGTACGGGAAGGCAAAGCGTGAAATGTTGGATGTGATGCTTCCGGAGCTGGACTGGAAGGAGCGGATGACCTACTGTCTGCCGTTTTTGAAATATCATGAGCGGTGGGATGCGCTGGAGGGTTATGACTTCCATACGAAGCCGTATCTGAGAGGGGCACGGATCGACTATACCGTTGCGAAGGTGGAGGATCCGGGGCTTCCGGAGGAAGCGTCTGATTTGCCAAAGCTCAGTCTGGAATATCTGGAAAAGCTGTGGAAGCTTTGTGAGGAAAATGATACAGAATTGGTACTGCTGGCGATTCCGTACGGCTCGGAAGCGGACATAGACCGTTATCTGAAACGTCAGGGCATGAATCTGACGCTGGAGGACTGGGCCAGGGAGCGCGGGATTCCGTTTCGGTTTTATCAGAAGGAGGAGCCGGAGCTGATCGATTTTGCAACAGATTTCAGGGATCAGACGCATCTGAATACAGAAGGTGCCGGGAAGCTTACGGCGGATCTGGGTGCATGGCTGGCGAAGGACTATGCATTGCCGGATCACAGAGGGGACCGTGCATACAGCAGCTACGAAGAGGATCTGCAGCGATACGAGGCAGATACGGTAAAAGCAAAGGAGCATCCGGAGAACACAGCGGATGCGGCCGATAATTCATAAATACAACAGGGCATGCTTCCTGACACAGACCAGGGACGGCAAGAATGTGAGGCGGCCAATGGACTATTATTTTTTGATTATTACAATTATAGATATTTTTACGCTTAGCATCATGTGCGTGTTTGTAAGGTATAACGGAATACTACGGAAAAGGCTCAGGTTCTGGTTTATCAGTGCATTTTTGCTGATTATTCTGATTTCGATACTGGAGCTTCTGACGATTGTGGTGGATGATGGACCGGCATCGCTTCGCTGGCTGAACATTCTCGCAAACTATCTCGGGTTCGGACTGACACCGGCGGTTTCCATTGTGCTTTCCTTTACACTTGGGAAAAACCGGTCACAGAAAATAATGGCTGCCGCAGAGCTGGTATATCTGGTAGTGCTCGGTATATCGCTTCTGTTCGGAGGTGTTTTTTCCGTTGACCGGAACAATCATTACATGCGCGGCGATGCGTTCTGGATTTATCTTGCCGCTTATTTCATGGGCATCGTTTATCTGCTTGTCATAACGGCCAGAACGATCAGAAAATATCAGAATAAGAGCAAAAACTGCATTTATCTGATTGCTGTTTTTCTGAGCATAGGCTCAACGATACAGGTGATCTGCCCTCAGATACACGTGACATGGCTTTGTGTCACGCTTCTGTCCATCCTTTATTACGTATACTGTAATATTATGTGGCAGGAGCTGGATGGTCTGACCGGGCTTTTGAATCAGAGCAGCTATCTGAACAAAACCGCATCGCTCAATCAGGATGCGATATTGATGGTGTTTGATCTTGATGATTTTAAGGATATCAACGATCAGTACGGGCATTTGAAGGGAGATCAGTGCCTGGTCGAGGTCGCAGACAGTATTCGGAATGCTTATTTCAATGACGGGCTGTGCTACCGGATTGGCGGCGATGAATTTTTTGTCCTGCTCAACAGCGATGCGGATACAGAGGCCTGTGAGA
>OLPE01001770.1_pt1 | contig 10703 bp, 6 predicted proteins | sample 1671901 | NCBI WGS metagenome assembly OLPE01 (sample SAMEA3136624, study PRJEB25190) | human gut metagenome | biome: human gut; feature: human-associated habitat; material: faeces | place: Austria | collected 2013 | reverse complement strand
GTTTTAGGATTGCGAGAGCATGAAATGCGAAGCAATCCGTGTATCATAAGGGTCAAAAGGTCAAAAAGCCCTTCATTCTTCTTCATCCTCTCCTTATACTATACCACAAGAAGAAGGGACTGTCACTCAAAACCCGAGCACAGTCCCGCTTCTCCACCTTCCTCATTTCCGGTTGTAAAGCACCCCGCTTCGTGCTCTGCGCACCTTCCGCGGCGAAATGCTTATTCTATATGCTTTTGCATCCAGCTTTTCCGACGCAAAGCCAATCCAACACCTGTGGCAAAAATCCCGGCTGAAAGAAGCAGCACGAGCAGCCATTCTCCAAGCGGCGTCCCATCTCCGGTCTTCGGCGGTGTCGCGTGATCTGACTCCTTTACATTCTGAACCTTCTGCCGCACCTTCACAACCTCCGTATGATCATCCTCATATGCAAAACGGACCTTATATTCCTGATCGTCCTTCTGATAACCTGCCGGTGCTTTTGTCTCCACAAGGGTATACGTCTTTTCCTTCCCGGCCCGCCCGTTTGCGAATGTCGCGATCTCCAGTACGCTGCTGACTGCTTCTCCGTTTTTGTCTGTCACCAGCTCCTCCAGTACGCTGCCATCTTCATCCCGCAGTTCAAAATGAGCACCTTCCAGCAGCTGATCTGTCTTTTTGTCACGTTTTTCGATTCGAAGCTGTCCCATGGCATGTTTATCAAACATATGCACCGGCTGCACTTCTCCGGTATTCTCGACCGTAAACGTCACATCCTCTGCGACTACATAGCCAAACGGTGCCGTCTCCTCCCGTAAGATATACGCATGGCCGGGCTCCAGTCCCCGGATACTGTGTGGCTTCTCCCCGGATGTCCATGTATCAACGATATGCTCCTGCTCATCAAACACCGTCAGCTTCGCCCCCGGAATTTCTGCGCAGTCTGTCACATCCTGCTTCGATATCTCTACCGTCGTCTGTATATCAGAAACGGTCAGGTACATAACATTGCTTCCATCCGGATCCACGGTCAGCTCCAGCTCTTCTCTTTCACTGATCTGTGCTGCCACTTTTTCCGGTATACCGGCTCCAAGATCAATTTTCACCGGCGTTTCGTCCTTTACATAGCCCGCAGGAGCCTCCAGCTCTTTCACATAATAAATCCCAAGTGGCAGATCTGCGTCAAATACCGCTTCGCCATTCGCATCTGATACTGCAGCCGCTATCTGCTGATCCTTCCCGCAGAGCACATTTCCCTTCGTATCACAGAGTATCTCCCCTGCATATAAACCAAATTTTCCACCACCCAGTGGCTTTTTTGTCTCGTTATCCACTTTTCGGATACCGATTTTCCACCGTCTGCGGATATTTTCGATCGCTGCCCGCTTCTGTACGACTGCCTGCTTCGCCCCCTCGTATGCAAGACATACCTGCACGCCTTCGGACTCCTCCAGGTAAGCATCCGGGGTATTCTGCTCGAAAAGTCGATAAAGGCCAAGCGGAAGACGTTCCAAGCTGCCGCTTCCCGCTTCGTCTGTCGTGATCTCTGCCACCTTTGTACCTTTTTTGTAAAGCACTCTGCGGTTACCCTCTGCATCCTTCTGCCCATCCGGCGTCAGAATATCCTCATCCGCCACGATGGAAAATGTGATATTCTCCAGAGGGAGCGCCGTATAGGCGAAGTTATCCACAAACCCGGTCAGCTTCTCTCCTGTTTTCAACACTTCGATGCTTCCATCCACAGGTTCATCTGCCATTTCCAGCTCGATCAGCGGATCACCGCTGACGGAATCCACCCGATAGGCCATATCATCGGAAATCATAAATTCAATCGTTTCCTCCGACAGCACATATCCCTCCGGAGCTTCTGCCTCCTCCAGACGGTACTTGCCCGGTCCAAGCTTCTCCGGCATGGTAAGGCTTCCCGTCTCATTTGTATAAAAAATGCTGATCCGCTCACTGCCCGGATAGGAGGCTGCCTGCTCCACATAGGTTTCCTTCTGCTTGTCCCAGATACGGAAGCCAGCTCCCGGAATCAGGATCGGCTCCTGCGTCCGCGCATCCTTTTTCGTGATTTTCAGCCGGACCATAAACAAATCATCCATAAATATCTGCCATGGCTGCGGTTCGTTCGGATGATGTTCTGAAATGACAACTGTAAAGTCCTTCACCAGCCTGTGCTGGGACGGCACCGTCGTCTCCCGGAACAGATAGGTACCATACGGCAACGCGATCGTACACAGATACCCCCGATCATCCGTAAACAGCTCCGTCTCGCCCTGACTGCCGAGCACGACCGGCGCAATTCCTTCCGTCACATAATTTCCGGCCGCATCCTTACTCAGATCTGAAAGCAGCCACGCAGTGAATCCTGCTGCGGGAAGCGGTTGCGGATTTGTACTGCCATCATTTGACACCTTCAAAAGCTGAAATGGTTGCTTTTTCACCTGATCAGCGACTGTCAGCTCACATCGGATCACGCCATCTGTATCCACTTCCTGATCGGCTGCAAGCTTTACTTCATATTCCGTTTCATCCCGCACATATCCTGCCGGAGCCTCCAGCTCTTTTACATAATAGAGACCCGGATATAAATCTGTAGCCCCCGCACGTCCGGAGCCATCCGTCGTAAGGACCGTCACCTGATCTCCCGCACGGTAGATCACGCCGCTCTTTCCATCCGGATGTACAATGTCTCTTCTGGCAAACAGTCCGTACTTTGCCCCTTCCAGAGACGCATCCCCCTGCGGGAGCGCTTCTGCCGTCTCCATATCCACCTTCTGAAGCCGCAAAGAAGCTCTCAGACGTTTCTCCATACACTCAGCTGTCATTTCCTGTGCTTCCAGCTCCGGATGATCTTCAAAAGAAAGCTCATATTTCCACGCTTTATTTAACTGATAGCCGACAGGTGCCGTAAGCTCCCGCACGAAGTAACGGTATCCACACGGCAGATCCGCCTGAAATGCTGCCAGGCCATTTTCATCCGAATGCGCCGTACCAAGCAATGTCTGCGGCTGTATCAGCACGTCTCCGTTCCAGTCCCGGATCTCCTCCTGCGCAAATACCCCAAATGCAGCCGCAGCGACTCCGTTCTTTGTCTCGCTGTCCTTTTTGTTCACCTGAAGCGACAGGCGCTGACGTCGATTGCAAACTGTCACGGGTGTCACCGTCACTTCCTTCCTCTGATCTTCTGTCTTCAATTCTACCGGAATCTTTGTACCGTCGCTGACCATATGAGACGGTGCGCTTTTCTCAATCAGATAGTAGCTTCCCGGATAAAGCCTTCCGCTTATCGCATACCCGTCAGCTCCCGTTGTCAGTCCGCCCTCAACGAGCGCATCCTTTCCGTATACCGCCACACCTCTCTCATTCTTTATGGTATCTGCTGCATACAGATCAAACACTGCTCCGGATAACGCCCGCACCTCATAACGAAACGTCACTCCATCGTCACGGATATCTGCTCCTGTCAGCAATTCACCCTCTTTCTTAATCTGAAGCTGCGTCATCTGTACCTGATCGACCAGCTCCAGCTGCACCTCTGCCTGTGCAGATACCTGAACCGGATAGGCTCTCTCATCCACACAATAGCCCGCAGGAGCGCTCTGCTCCTTCACATAATAGACGTCCTGTGTCAGCTCCAGATCCTTTAATTCCGCTGTGCCGTCAGAACCGGTCTTCGGGAACTGCGCCACAAGCATACTGCAGGCTTCATCCGCGTATAGTCCATACACGGCATCCGCCACCCCTGCCTGATCCCTCGCATCTTTTTTCCGCAAAGACACACCAAAATATGGCGTATACGCAGAAGCAGTCACCGTGCGTGCTTCAGGGTGTACCATCGTTGTCTCATCCATCGACAGGTAGGTAACATACTGACGCTTTACACTGCTGTTCACCGGCACATACCACCAGCCTCCATACTCCTCACAGCTCACCTCCAGAGTCGCTTTGATCTCCGTCCGCTCCCGGCTCAGCTTCCGGTATGCTTCATCCGTCGCTGTGAACCAAAATGGTGACAGCAGATCTCCTTCCTCCTTTTTCGCAATGCTCACGCCGTCCGGAAGTGTCCCCTCCGGCATCAGGGCAGCATCGATAATCCGATCCGGCAGATTCGAAGTGCAGACAAACTCTGCCTGTGTCCGCCAGGTCCCATCTGCCTGCTGCACCCACGTATCCTGCGTCGTCGGAGAAATACTGCAGGTCACTTCCATCGTCTGATTATTGTCTGCACTGACCTGTGTCGTATCTGCATAGGCATCTTCTACCATCTTGTAGGCCAGATTATAAACCTTCGTATCCATCGATTTTTTCAGCTTCTTCTCGATCGAGGTCTCCCGGCCCTGCTGACAGTTGATGATATGCACCGCAATCTGTGTGATGTAGTAATCCTTCTTCCAGTCACCGGCAGAATACCTGGAATTGTATGCCGTACTGCCGCGATACCGGCAGCCATTGTACAGGCAGTATGTAATCTCCTTAGAAAAAGGGCCGTCGCCTGACGGCTTGTATGTCTCATTCTCCGGAGCCTCTCTCGTATTGTAAACACAGTAAGCCGCCACGGTCTTGCCGCCCGTGCTCATCCCATGATTGGTCACATATTTGAAATAGCACGGAAAATCCAGATAATGCAGGATCAGCGACTCATCCCTTTTCACCGTCGGATTCCCCGCCCGTCGCATTCCGGACATCCCAAGCCGTCGCATCGGCCCATCCTGCCAGTATTCATAGAAATCCGGAAGCGTTTCCTCGCTCTCCTTTTCCGTATCCGGCTCTGACTCCATTTCCTCGGATACATCCAATTCAGATTCCTCTTTCCCGGTCTCATCTGATTCTGATGTCATTTTCTCAGCTATATCTGACTCTGACTCCACCTTCCCGGTCTCATCTGATTCTGATGTCATTTTCTCAGCTACATCCGACTCTAATTCCACCTTCCCGGTCTCATCTGATTCTGAGGCCATTTTCCCGGTCACATCCGACTCTGACTCCACCTTCCCGGTCGTATCCGACTCTGGCTCCATCTTCCCGGTCTCATCTGATTCTGACGTCATTTTCTCGGTCGCATCCACACTCATTGCATCTTTCTCATTTATATCAGCGTGCCCGTCCTGAACGTTCTCATTCGGTATTTCATCCGCATGATTTGTCCGCTCTGACTCCTGCGGCATTTTATCCGGTTCACTCTCCGCGCTTTTATCCGCGTCGGAGCCGCCTGAAGCATGCTTACCTGTATCTGCTATTTCCAGGCTGTCCGTCTCATTTGTAGTTATGTCTAAATCCTGCGCTTCTGCATTCACTCCATAAAATTCCGCAGATCTCTCCGTTGTCTGTACATACCCCTGCTCTGCCGCATTTACATACGATGTCACCGGCATAAGGCACAGCATTCCGGCCGCCAGCATCCCGGCGAGGCCCCTCATCAATGTCTTTTTCTTCATAAATCCGTCTTCCCTTTCTTTTCGGTAGCACAAAATCATCCCAGACCAGAGAAAATCTCCTTCTCTCTTCTGCGAAAATCTTGTCTGACCATTTGCTTACAGGGAATTTTGCGTATGCCAGAGATCTTTAGATGTTACATGTAGTTTATCACTTTTTGTTAGATATTGCAAGTATTTTTATATAACTATTTATTTAGAACAAGCATATTGTTTATGACTTATGTGATACACGGCTCAAAAAATCATGTGTTTCATGCTTGCATAAAAAAGAAGTACCGAAAAATAACCATTAGGAAATGCTTGACCCTCCACGGATCTGGCGATAAAATGATGCCAAAGTCAGACAGATATTTTCCCTGTCATTTCATCCTTTGCTGTCATAAGATGATACCAGGGCCAAAAGGTCATGCGTTTCATGCCTGCATGAAAAAGCATGACTTATTGACCCGCAGAACACCGAAAAGTAGCCATTTTTCGTAGAAAAATGAGCGAATTTGAGGTGTTTTAGGATTGCGAGAGCATGAAATGCGAAGCAATCCGTGTATCATAGGGGCAAAAAGTATACCATCATAATAATAGGTTGTTTCATCGGAAGGAGGATACTATGTCACTGGAAGCAAAACTGCAACACTTTCATCACTATGCAAGTAATCAAAATCTGCCGCTGGAGGCGATCAGCGTGGGCGACGAGCACCGCATCCTCTGGGAAATGCACTATGCGCCAAATGCACCGCGCAACATCTACTCCCACACAAAGGGCTTCACCGTCACCGCTGTCGGGCTCGCGATATCCGATGGCGTCCTGCATCTGGATGACCGGCTGGTCGATGCCTTTCCTGACAAGCTGCCGGAGCATCCGGATCCACGCCTTGAGAAAATTCAGCTAAGGCACCTGCTCTGCATGTCGAGTGGCTTTGGAAAAGCGCTTCTCATGAACAATCACCGCCGTCCCGGCGTCGGCGCACCGGACTACGAGCGCTATATGCTCAGCCAGCCGGTGCTCACAGAGCCAGGAACTGAATTCTGCTATTCTTCCGCCGACAGCATCCTCGCCGGACATATGGTGGAACGGGCGGTCGGAAAACGTATGGGCGAATACCTATATGAACGAATTCTTGCGCCTATGGATATGGGATGGCCCCTCTGGGAGCATGACCCGCAGGGACATCCAAACGGAGGCGGCGGGATGTACCTCACCTGCACTGAGATGATGAAGCTGGGCCAGCTGTATCTGGCAAACGGGCGCTGGAATGGCCGACAGCTGCTCGATCCGGCCTGGGTCAGGGAAGTCTCCACGCCAAAATTTACATTTCCAAAGACGGACGATCCGTGGTCTGTAGGCTATGGCTATCAGTTCTGGATGAGCCCTTATCCGAACTCCTACCGCGCCGACGGCGCATACGGCCAGATCTCGACCATCCTGCCGGAAAGCGGACTTGTCGTATCGATCCAGTGTCCGGAAAATGGAAATTTCGAGCGGGTGAAACGGGCGCTGCATGAAGAGCTGCTGGTGCAGCTGTAAAAAGCAATCGCAAAAAAACAGTTGGAGTATTTGCATCTCATACAGTGCAAAGTATTCCAACTGTTTTTCTTATTTGTCTATTATTGCAGTGCCATTTCCTGCAGCTTCTCCTTATAACTCTCGCGTCTTTCAGGCTCAATCTCCAGCATATCCATTGCTTCGTCAGCAGTCTTTCCAAACTTCCGCATCACCACTTGAACGCAGATAAGCTGCTTTCTTCTTTTTCTAATTATTGGCTTTTATTCTGTCTTGCTCTCTACAAGAAGGTCATAAATTTTTTCCATGTCATGCTCCGGCGTCGTCTGTTCAACCGCATCATAGATGTGCTGAATCAGAGTTGGATCTTCTTCCAGCATGTCTGCCGTCTGTTCCGGAGTACAGCCCTTTTCGATTTTGCGCATTACCAGACCGATCAATTTCAATTGCAATGCCCTTTCTTCCAGCCTTCTCTTATACTCTTCTGCCGTCATATAGTCTGCCTCCACAGCCTCGCTGTTCTTCAGAGTATTGATCTTTCTATACATCTCCTGAATACGCGGGTCTTCGGACAGATGTGCTTCTTCCGCCGTGCTGTTCTCTACAAAACGAAGAAACGCTATCAATTCCGGCTCTGCCCCAGTAACATCCTGCCCTTTTGTATTCAGGAATATGACCGTCAGGCCATTCTGCAAAATCAGCCCTGGATCCTCATCACAGTGATAGCGGAAACGATAACGGTATCTGCCTTCTTTGAACAAATCGAAACCGCAAATCACGATAATATAGGTCTCCGGTAACTTATCAAACTGCCTCTCTCCCTTTTCCAGAAGCGGCGCATCCAGTAGTGCGGAATAATAGCGTGTGCGCTTGGGCAAGTTCCCATCATTTTGCTTTTGCATCTCTACATTAAAGACCGTTCCATTGATATCCCTGACATAGAAATCCAGCCGGATGCCACGCTTCCCCGGAAGGTTGTGAATGACCTTCTGGTTTTCTTTCCATTGAATCTCCTGAATCCGAATGTTCAGAGATAGCTCAATAATGGATTTGCATGTCTCTAAGTCCATCGTCGCTATGTCAAACATATAGTCATCAATCAGGTTCAGATCCTGCAATGGGCGATATCCTTCCGATGATGTAACAAAGTCAATATTCTGTTGTGTTGTCTTACTTTCTTCGGTTTTCTCCAATCTGTTTCTCCTTTCACTATAGCATGTTTGGGTAAAATCAGCAACTGGGTGCGCACTTGTATTTGTCTTTTATTGGTGTATTTTCTTATTTTCCGAAAAGATCTTTTTTGTTTTAGATATATCTCTTTTTATAGTACCACTTTTCATTCTTATTTACAACTTTTTGTGTTTTAATTTCACAAATCCATAATCATTTTTCTATATCTGATACCGCTTCGTCAGCAGATAGACAGAGCTGAACACGCGAAGCAGCCCGAACTGCTTGAGCGGAAGCGCGATCGCCTGCCCGGTCTTTTTCTCATAGCCAAGTGGAATCCGAAGCTCGGTCTGAAATACCAGTTGATAATTATGATACACACCGATTTCATAAATTAAATCCTTTCGTTTGCCATAGGTAGTTCATCCCTGCGCTTTACAAGAACGTCAAAAAGCCTCTCCGAAAATGAATTTTTCTCTCATCTTCGGAAAGGCTCTCTTTTTCTTCCGTTTTTCCAAATTTTTGTGTCAGGAAGCGCATCTTTATATAGACTTTCTGCCGCGTTTCTGCTATTCTCATTATAAATTTTCGACCGCCGACAGATTTTAACTGACATCCTACAGGCAGTGTACAAAAGACTATGTAAATACAAAATTCATACAGCCTGGACGCATCAGGCTTCCGGGCCGGAAGGGAGAAATCAGATGGGTGACGTGAAATTATACCGAAAACGAGTGATACCAGAAGAATGTCTGCTTCTTGATAAGGACGTGATACTTTACCGGGATCCGGAAGTGATTATTACAAAGTGGGACACGATTCACCCGAAGAAAACGCTGCACCACGGCTACTCCTGCTATTTTATAGACCGCGGCTTCAAGGTCAGCAAGTTTTATGACCACGACGGGAATCTGATCAGCTGGTACTGTGACATCATCTGCCACACCTACGATCCGGAGACAGAGACCTATGTCTTTACCGATCTGCTCGCAGATGTCATCGTCTACCCGGACGGCTTCGTGCGGGTCGTGGATCTGGACGAGCTGGCGGATGCGTTCCGGGATCGCCTCATCACAGCCGAGCAAATGCAGATGGCACTGCGCAGGCTGGACAAGCTGCTCTCCCTTATTTATAAAGGTGCATTCCCGAAGCTGCAAAAATATATCGAGGACTATGAAGCTATAGATACGGGCAACTGATGGCTTAACGGTTCTTTTCTTCCCACTCCGGATACTCGATCTTCACGAGCCGCAGCCCCTGTGGCGGTGCGGTCTCTCCGGCACGCCCGCGGTCCTTTGCTGCAAGGATGTCCGGGATCTCTTCCGGTGCGATCATCCCGCCGCCGACCCGAAGCAGGGTGCCGGTGATGATGCGGACCATATTGTAGAGGAAGCCGTTGCCACGGATGCGCAGGATGATCATATCTCCGCTCCTGGTCAGATCCAGCTCATAGATCGTGCGCACGTGGTTCGTCACCTCTTCCTTTTTCGTACAGAAGCTCGTGAAATCATGCGTCCCGACCAGACAGGACGCAGCCTTCTGCATCTTTTCAAGGTCTAAATCCCAGTAATAGAAAAGAGAATACAACCGCTCGATCGGATTCGGAAAGCGGCGGTTGCAGATCCGGTATTCGTAGGTCTTGACCGTCTGCTGGAAACGCGGATGAAAATCCGGCGGCACCTCGCAGGAATCCTGTATCCGGATATCTGCCGGGAGGCGTGTATTCATCGCATAGGAGATGCGGTCCGCTGGCATCCTGGCATTCGTATCAAAGACCGCCACATTTCCATCCGCGTGGACGCCAGAGTCCGTCCGGCTCGCACCGATGACATGGATCTCCTCTTTTAAAAGCTCCGTAAGATGACGGTTGAGCATGCTCTCGATCGTCTCGCCATTCGGCTGCACCTGCCACCCGCAGTAGTTGGTGCCATCATAGGCGACAATCAGTTTTACACGTTTCATGACAGCTTCCCTTTCCGTTTCTACCAGTGAAGCACTGACATCACCAGTGTCTCAATCACATTTACCCGGCTCGCTATAAACATCACAATCAGGTACAGCAGCAGTATGAGATACGCCATATGATCCCGGCTGACATACACAAGCGGCTTCATTTTTGTACGTCCCTCGCCGCCGTGGTATCCTCTTGCCTCCATTGCCATCGCCAGATCATTCGCCCTGCGGAATGCGGAGATGAACAGCGGCACGAGAAGCGGAACCATATTTTTTGCTTTCTGCATCAGATTGCCGGACTCAAAATCCGCGCCCCGCGCCATCTGCGCCTTCATGATTTTATCGGTCTCATCGAGCAGAATCGGAATGAAACGCAGCGCGATCGACATCATCATCGCGATATCGTGTACCGGAACGTGAAGCCTTCCCAGCGGGCGCATCGCCTTTTCCAGACCGTCTGTCAGATTGTTCGGCGTGGTCGTCAGTGTCATGACGGACGAGCCAACAATCAGGTAAACGAGGCGAACCGCCATCGCCACCGCCGTCTCGATACCCTCCCGCGTGACCGTCAGCTTCCAAAAATGAACGACCGGCGTACCCGGAATCAGGAACAGATTAAAGACGACCGTGATCAGAAGCAGCATGATGATCGACTTCAGGCC
>OLPE01001768.1_pt1 | contig 10717 bp, 8 predicted proteins | sample 1671901 | NCBI WGS metagenome assembly OLPE01 (sample SAMEA3136624, study PRJEB25190) | human gut metagenome | biome: human gut; feature: human-associated habitat; material: faeces | place: Austria | collected 2013 | reverse complement strand
GAGGTCGTAGGTTCAAATCCTGCCCCCGCGACCAAGACTTTTAGCAGCTCAGAGGCATTGTTTCTCTGGGCTGTTTTCTTTTTTGACTTTCAATTTTGGTCGAATTTTGGTCGAAATCAATCTAAAACAGCTTATTTTAGACAGGACGCCTGCCTGAACCAGCTCTACACCGGTTGACTCCGGTTGACGATGAGCTCGGCAGGACCGTTTGGCAGCCCTCCACACTATCTTCGCTTTATTTGAGAGTTTCGGAAAAGAAGGATGGAGTCCCTTTAGCTGAATCAAATTTGTCGAGACGACTGCCGCTTGGGCATCGTTCCCGCCTTCTCGCCGAAGTCCATCGAAGCGGGCTGGGCTTAAAGATTAAGCTGTTTTCACTTAGCCTCGTTTCGCATCGTATAACTTCGAGATCGGAGTTGCCCTATGGATTTTTGAATCTATTGCCCCTGGAGTGCTTACGGAGTCTGATTATCGTAACTACGACAAAGGGTTCTCATATCCCATTCCTGACGATTGGTTTTTTCCGTTTGAGTCTTTGTCTACGGTCCGTGTTTTCGATAGCGAGGACAAGGAATTTAAACCGTATAGAATGCGCTGCTCCATCAAGACGATGGTCCTCGTCGGCTGCGAGGACAATGCCGGGTGCACGATGTACTCTCAGTGGGTTTCTCCTGCGACCTTAGATATCAGTTACGAAGAGATCGCATTGGAGCAAGCCTTTGTAACGGTCGATGGCGACAAGTACTTATTCTCAAACGGAAAGGACGCCTCGCGGTTTTATGATCTGCTTGAGACGAGAAACAGGCTAATCGACAGTTTTGCCAAGTCTGGTGTGGAGAAGTGCTTTGAGCTGAGCGACTCTCTTTACGACGCGGGCTTGTCTGAGGCCATAGGCAATTTTCTCGATATGCTCCCTAGCCAGATGATTGAGGACTTCCTCGTTGAGAGGGCTTTCTTTTTCTATATAAGCCGCGCCGACTTGACATCAGACGCTTATTATCATTTCGACGATGAGCAGGCCGGGGATTGCCGTGCTCTCTTGCTTAATGGCAACAACATGGAGATCTTTGATAGCGCGAAAGAGCTTTTCGAAAACCTTCGTACAGTCATAGTCGATGAACTCGACGTAGACTCGTCGCTTTCGACGCTAACCACGTATCTATTGATCCGTCGTGGCGCGATGGGCCGCATGGCCCCGAAGTGGACCGCGGACCACGATAGGGCGTCTTCTTCTGATGATATGGAGGACTTCGTGGAAAAAGCTGCCCTCGGTGGCGAAGTCATGACTTCCGACCTCGATTCAATGGCCACTCTCACGTATTACCTCATGAGTAAAGGCTGGTTTGGCCATGATCCGTTTGTTTTGAGTTTCTCCTCAACGTATGCGCTTGTGCAGGCAGGCGAAGAAAAGAAGAAACACAATCTATTCCGTAACCAGCTATTCAGGAAGGACCCCGAGAAGAACTCTGCCGAATGCGTTTCCATTGACGATGTGGACCTTATGAGTGGCGACGAGTTCGAAGATTGCGTTTGCAGGCTGTTCAAGAGGATGGGGTATTCCGCGCGTGTTACGCAACATTCGGGAGATCAGGGCGTCGATGTTATTGCGGAGAAGGGTACTGCCAAACTTGCTGTTCAGGCGAAGTGCTACGGCTCTGCCGTCGGAAACTCCGCGGTTCAACAAGCCGTCGCTGGCATGGCATACTACGGCTGTAACAAGGCCATGGTCGTGTCAAATAGCACCTTTACCAAAGGGGCGTCTGAGCTCGCTAGGGCGAATGGGGTGGTTCTTTGGGGCCGAGACGTAATTAAACAAAAGTTGCTCGACTATCCAGTGGAAAAGTGAAGCTCTTCAGGCCCAAGTTGGTTTATGTCGCGGATGTGATAAAGGCCCCGCCGGGAGGTGGGGCCTTAGTTGGAAAGGGGCAATTGCAAGACCGTAGATTGCTCTTGGCCGAATTGGCCCGAAATGAGAATCGGGTCGCCGGGCTCATTACCTAAAATGGTGACATCTGAGTAGCAACGAAGGAGTCACCATATGAAGACCGTCTACGATGCCCTTGACCCAATCGTCAACGGGTCGGCAACGACCAAGGAGAAGGGTGACAAGTACGAGGCGGCCTGCGTCTACTATCTCAAGAACGACCCTTTCTACGCGCTGTTTTTCTCCCGCGTCGGGACGATAGCCCAGGCACTCGAATGGGACGATTGCCCCGTCCACGACACCCAAGACAACGGAATCGACCTCATGGCCCAGACCGCCGAGGCGGGGGAATGGTGGGCAATCCAATGCAAGTGCTATGACGGCGAGAAGGACCTTCCCAAGGGCATCTGCGACTCGTTCTTCGCCCATGCGGCATTTATCGACGGCGTCGACTCCCTGATGGTCATGACGACGGCGAAGGGTCCGGGAAAGAACCTCCAGAAGCAAATTGACGCCAGCGGATCCATGTACATCGATACCGCCAAGATGGCGGCCTCCAATATCGACTGGGCCCCGTTTATCGAAGGTGTTCCCGCCGACGAGCGGGTGACCTATGACCTCCGCCCTCATCAGGAGCGCGCGGTCGCGGCAATCGAGGAGAAGTGGGCGGAGTTTGACCGCTGCAAGGCGATCATGGCGTGCGGCACGGGAAAGACTCTCATGTCCCTTCGCCTCGTCGAAGACTGGATCGGTCCCGCCGCCGGCACAATCCTCTTCTGCGCGCCGTCGATCTCCCTAGTTGGACAGTCCATGCGTGAGTGGATGGGCCAGAGCCGCGTGCCCATGTCCTCGCTCGTCGTCTGCTCGGACTCGAAGGCGTCGCGCAAGGACGACGTCATCCCGATGACGCTCGATTCATTCGAGTATCCCGCGACGACGAATCCCGAGAGCTTGTACCGCTCGTTCAGGCGTTGCAGGCACTCAAACCCCGACGGGCTGGTCGTCATCTTCTCGACCTACCAATCTATCGGCGTCATCCATGACGCACAGGCGCTCGGCATGCCCGAGTTCGATATCGTCGTGTGCGACGAGGCCCACCGCACGACCGGCAACGCACTCCCCGGCGTCTCCAAGACGGAGGCTTCGGCCTTCATGAAGATCCACTTCAACGAGAACGTTGCCGCCAAGAAGCGCCTGTACATGACGGCGACCCCGCGCATTTACGGCGAGACCGCCAAGCGCAAGGGCGCCGAGGAGGACTATACCATTGCCTCCATGGACGACGAGTCCATCTACGGCCCCACCGCCTACCAGATCAAGTTCGGCGAGGCCGTGGAGCAGAAGCTGCTTACCGACTACAAGGTCGTTGTCCTCACCGTCCAGGAGGATGCCATCGGGGACCGCCTGCCCTCCCTGGAGAGCGACCAGGGCGTTAACGCAATGAGCCTGGAGCCCTCGGACATCGGCAAGATTATCGGCTGCTGGAAGGGCCTCGTCGATCACGGCGAGGGCGCGCCCGACGACGCGACCGGTCTCGGTGGCATGCTCGTCGTCGATGACGTCGAGACCATGGTGACCGACTGCAAGCCGCTACACCGCGCCGTCGGCTTCTGCTCGACCATCAATGCATCGAAGACCATCACGGAGGCCTTCTCGCAAATCGTCGAGAAGTTTGCCGAAGACGAGCACGAGGAGCTCCCGCTCAAGTGCGAGCTGCGCCATGTCGACGGCAACATGCCGTCCGACCGGCGCACGAGAAACATCACCTGGCTCGGAGGGGACGTCGCCGAGGACGAGTGCCGCATTCTCACCAACGCACGCTGCCTCGCCGAGGGCATCGACGTGCCCAACCTCGACGCCGTCATCTTCTTCAATGCCAAGAACTCGACGGTGGACGTCGTCCAGGCCGTCGGCCGTGTCATGAGGCGCGCCGAGGGTAAGGACTTCGGCTATATCATCTTGCCCATTTTCGTTCCAGCCGGCATGACGCCGGAGGAGGCGCTCGACGACAGCAAGGTGTTCGCGAACGTCTGGAGCATCCTCCAGGCCCTCCGCTCGCACGACGAGCGAATTGAGGCAAAGGTCAACGCGCTCGCCCTCCAGCAGGAGGCCGAGAAGAACAAGGTTGTCGGATCGGCCAACCAGAAGGGGTGGGATGCTGGCGACCTCAAGCTCAAGCAGGAGGAGGAGAGCCAGAAGGCGGCAGAGATCACGCAGGGCGTGCAGATGAGGCTTACCTTCTTCCCGGTCGAGCGCTGGGAGAAGGCCGTCAAGACCACGCTGGTAAAGAAGTGCGGCACGCGTATCTACTGGGACGAGTGGGCCGAGGACGTGGCGAAGATCGCCCAGCGCCATATAGAGCGTATCGGCAAACTTGTTCGCGAGAACGACGAGGTGTCCGGTAGCTTCAAGACGTTCCTGCACGGCCTTCAGGACTCGCTAAACCCCAGCATCACCGAGCAGGATGCGGTCGAGATGATCGCCCAGCACATCATCACCGTCCCGGTGTTCGACGCCCTGTTCGGAGACTTCGAGTTTGCGAAGTCGAACCCCGTGTCCGTCGCCATCGAACGTTTCCTGGGCGTACTCGAAGAGCATAAGATTGAGGAGGCATCGGATTCCGAGGTCCTCGATGACGTGTATGCGAGCGTGCGCCGCCGCGCTGCCGCCATCCAGTCGGATGCGGCGCGTCAGCAGCTCATCCGCGACCTCTACGAGAAGTTCTTCAAGGTCGCGTTCAAGGCGACCTCGGACAAAATGGGCGTCGTCTACACTCCGACCGAGATCATCGACTACATCCTCCGCGAGACCGACCGCGTTCTCAAGCGCGAGTTCGGTCAGTCGCTTGCCGACGACCGCGTGCACATCCTGGATCCCTTCGCGGGCACGGGCTCGTTCATGGCGCACCTCATCGAGAGTGACCTCATCCCCGACGAGAAACTCAAGCGCAAGTACACTCGCGAGATTCACTCCAACGAGATCCTGTTGCTCGCGTACTACATCATGACGGTGAATATCGAGTACGCCTACCATGCCCGCATAGGCGGTGACTATCAGCCGTTCGAGGGTGCGGTGCTCACCGATACGTTCCAGATGACCGAGGAATCGAACACCCTCGATGACGAGGTGTTCTATGACAACACGGATCGCGTGCGCATCCAGAACGCGCTCCCGATCCGGGTGATTGTGGGCAACCCTCCCTACTCGGTAGGCCAGACGAGCGCCAACGACAATAACCAGAATGAGAAGTATCCGACGCTCGACAGCCGCATCGCGCAGACGTATGTCGCGAAAACGACTGCGACAAATAAGAACTCGCTTTACGATTCGTACTTCCGCGCCTTCAGGTGGGCGAGCGACCGAATCGAAGAGAGGGGCATTGTCTGCTTCGTAAGCAACGGCGGATGGGTTGACGGATCTTCCTCCAACGGGTTCCGCCGATCGCTCGTGGAAGAATTCAACAGCATCTACGTCTTCAACCTTAAGGGGAATCAGAACACTTCCGACTGGAAGCGCGAGGGCGGTAAGGTGTTTGATGCCGGCGCTAAAATCGGCGTCGCTATAACTATGTTGGTTAAGAACCCGGACTCAAAAGAGCATGGGGTTGTTCACTATCACGATATCGGCGACTATCTGAGTCGTGAGGACAAGCTTAGGCTGATCCGAGATTTTGCAATCAATGGTGATATTGATTGGCAAACGATTGAACCCGATAAATATGGCGACTGGCTGAACCAGCGCGACGATTCGTTCTATGAATTTGCGCCGCTAGGAATAACGAAGAGAAAGCCTCCCTACGGCATGTTTACCATCTGGTCTGCGGGCCTTAAAACGCAGCGTGACCCTTGGGCGTGGGGATTCTCGCGTTCGAGAGTACAGGGGCAAATGGAGCGTCTGCTAACGAACATGGACGCTGAGATTCAAGCTGCAAAGAGCGAGGGGCGTGCAATTGAATATGATCCGACCCGCTTCAGCTGGACACGGCGCATGGAGGATGCTGCCAGGAAGGGAGAGCGGCTAGTCTATAACCGTGACGAGGTCGTAATGGGGTCGTATAGGCCATTCTGCAAGCAATGGGTTTACTACGACCGTGTGATGAACGAAATGACCTACCCCGCCTTTTCCCTCTCGCGGCAAGCGGGAGGGAAAAGGCCGAAAGGACCTACCAGCAGCCCAATATCCTCTCAAAGATAACGGGAAAAGGCGGGGCCGAAATGACCTACCAGCAGGGCTCTCTCCGTTGCCTTGAAAACCTATGTATCGTGTATACCGGCGGCTCGGCTATGAGCGCAATGGTGACAAGTAATCTGCCCGACTTGCATTTCGTCGGAGATTCTCAGTGCTTTCCTCTCTACTGGTATGAGGAGGAGCAGGCGGGTACGACCCTATTTGACGAAAACGACTATGTGGCTCCTGGTGGACAGACATCGCTGTTCGGCGACGGTGCAACCCATACCGAGAAGAGTTATTCACGCCATGACGCCATCACGGACGAGACTCTCAAAGTCTTTCGTGAGGTTTATCCGCATGCGTTTCCGAAGCGCTATAAGAAGGATGGCGGTATTGAGCTCAACAAGACCGATATTTTCTACTACGTCTACGGCATCCTGCATTCTCCCGAGTACCGCAAACGCTTCGAATCGAATCTCAAGAAAGAGTTGCCGCGCATCCCGCTCGCCGCGGACTTTGCTAGGTTCTCGGAGGCGGGTCGAAAACTCGCCCATCTTCATCTCGATTACGAGACGATTGACCCATGGGCATCGATCGTCGAGGACGGCGACTCGGCGAACCCCGGTCGTACGGTCAAGATGGCGTTCGGCAAGTGCAAGAAGGACGAAGAACATCCCAAGGGCCAGGACATGACCGTCCTCAAGGTCGCCGAGAGCATGACGCTGCGCGGCATCCCACTGGAGGCATACGAGTACGTCGTCAATGGGCGCTCGGCCATCGGTTGGCTCATGGATCGCTATCAGGTCCGCAAGGACAAGGCCTCGGGCATCATCAACGATCCCAACGACTACAGCGACGATCCGCGCTATATCGTCGATCTTGTCGAGCGCGTCGTGACTGTGTCGATGGAGACGATCGCTATCGTTAACGAGCTGCCCGCCTTGAACGAGAAGGCCCAGCCTGCCGACTGGCCTGCCGCATGGAAGGTGAAGTAACGGCTGAAGAGGATTCATGGTTTGTGGATGGCGACACAGCTTACTGGGATTGACGAACACCGCTCGATAGTGCGTCGCCGCAGAGCGGACAGCGCATTGCTTCAACGGAAGGAAGGCCGTATGGCGAAAAGGGGATATATCTTATGGGACAGCGAGGCGGCGAATTCCCAGCAGAGGATATGCCAGGTCGCTTACATCCTCACGGATCTTGAGGGAAACTGCGTGGGCGACCCGGTTTGCCGGGGCGTGAGGTCATGAACCGATTTGGCAAGGTGGAATAGAAGGGAAGGCTCGATATGGCCGTCAATTTGAAAACCGTAAAAGACACGGTGAATCTTGCGGCGGGGGTTTTGGCCGCCGCCGCCGGGGTTGTCGATGGGGCAAAGCAGCTCGGTTTCGATGTCGATGGAGCCGTGAAAAGCGCTGCCGACGGGGCGACCAGCGGCGCGCGTGCTGTTGCCGACGGCATCGGCAAGGGATTTGGTGCGGCGGCGGAAGGCGTCGGCGCGGCAGCCGGCGCGTTGGGTGATGCCACGAAGGCGTTCCAGGACTCAAGGGCCGCCGCGGAGGCTCGCAAGAAGATCGATGCCGCCAGGCAATCAATATTTGAAGGCGCGTCGACGGTGATGCCCCTGCACGAGTTCATCTGCCAGCAGGGCAAAGCCTCCGAGACTGCGTTCAACGGCTACGATATGCCCGGCTGCTATCTCATCGCGACATACCGCAGGCATGACCACGATAAGAACTTCAGCGACTATCTCGGAATATACGTGGGGTCAAGTGAGCGTATGGCGGACGACATCGTGTCCATACCTACGCGATTGGGCGATCCGGATGTCTACGCTGACTACAAGTACCGGCAAAACATTTTGCTATTCGTGTATCCGTGCGAGCTGAAGGACGTCGACGAACGTCGTGGGCTCCTGCTGCGTTCGTTTGACGGCGAGAGGCTCTACAACGGCACTGGATTATCGGTCGAGAGGGCGGCGGATGAAGACCTATAACCTGGACACCATCAAGAAGGTCCCCTTGCGCGAGGTGTGGCCGCATGAGGCCCACGACTTCACCAAGTGGCTGGCCGAGGAGCAGAACCTCGCAACCCTCGGGACGGCGGTCGGAATCGAGCTCGAGCTCATAGAGACTGAGTCCTCGGTCGGATCGTTCAACGTGGACATCTACGCGCAGGAGTCCGGTACGGGCCGCAAGGTGATCATCGAGAACCAGCTCGAGGACACCAACCACGACCACCTCGGCAAGGTGATCACGTACGCCGCCGGCAAGGGCGCCGAGGTCGTCATCTGGGTCGTGGCGCGCGCCCGCGACGAGCACCGCCAGGCCATCGAGTGGCTCAACCAGCACACCGACAGCGACTTCGGGTTCTTCCTGGTCGAGGTCGAGCTCTGGAGGATCGGGGGTTCCCTGCCCGCCCCGCGCTTCGGCGTGGTCGAGCAGCCGAACGAGTGGACCAAGACCGTTAAGCTCTCCGAGGGGCTCAGCGAGACCGAAAAGGTCAAGCTGGCGTACTGGACGGCCTACCGCGACGTGGCGGACGACCATCCTGAGTTCCTCAAGGAGTTCAGCCCGCAGAAGCCCAGCAAGGACCATTGGTCGACGCTTCGCCTGGGGGTCTCGGCATACCATCTAGCCCTGCTCATCGATACGCACAAGGGCCGCACGGGCATCGAGCTGTACGTGGACGACGACAAGGAGATCGGGCACCGCGCCATCGCCAACAGCGGGATCTTCGAGGAGCGCCTCGGGCTGACGGCGGCACCCTTCGATGCGAAAAAGGCCTCGGGACTGCGCTTCTACAAGGCGGACCTCGACGACTTCGTGGTCCATTGGAACACGAGGAGGCGCCAGGTTAAACTGAAGGGACTGACCCCGGAGGAGTTCCGGAGACAGTCCCTTGCGGCGTAGTTCTTATTTAAGCCGTCCAGGTTTTGGGGTGCAGTTCAATTGCCGGGGCGTTCTCTATTAAATATCGGGGCCAGGTCTATCCTTGTGCGGTCGCTTTGGCGTCGTTATCCGTGATGCAATCGACAAGATTTCCGGCAAGGCGGCCAACTTGGTCTGCGGCGAATTCGACGACTCTCTCTGGGTCTTGGATATCGCCGCGTGAGGCGGCGACGAGCGTTGCCGCGAGCCCCCTCATCTCGTAGCTGATATCGAAGATCCGATTCTGTTCGAGCTCGGTCATGAAAATGCTCCTCAACGGTAGGGATATTGGTCTATAGTATAGAACATACGTTCGCACTATGGGGGGGGTCGTATTGTTCAAGAAGCATTCGCTGGCCGGGACGTGTGGGATACCGGTAGAGGAGCGCCGTATCTATATCGACGTTGATACCAAGGGGTCCGTCAATTTCAACCATGGGCCGGCGGATCCCCGGGTGATCCACTGGCCCGACGGCCGGTCGTGGACAGTCGAGTCTATTTATGACAGGCGGGAATATGGTCGCGCGATCTTCGGCAACCTTTGTGTCGAGGTCGGCGTCTGCATCGCGAAACAGCGCAAAACCATCTGGTGGGAGGGCGGCAGATGGTTCGTGGCCAAGGGTTCCGGCATGGCGGCGACGGCCATATGAGGGACGTCTTCACCGGCGAGTGCACCGCCCGGTCGCTTGGGCCCGATCACAGCCGTCGCGCCCACAAGCAGTACGTCGACGTCATGGTGAGGACATCGAGTTCGGGCGAGGTTCGCCCGTTCGCGGTCCTCTGGCCCGACGGCAGGAAGTTCCTCGTTGACGAGATCCTTGAGGTCGCACCTCCCGGTCCGGTGCTGAACGGAAGCAGCAGCCAGTCGTATACGGTGAGGTTCGGTCGGTGGAAGACTGCCATGTATCTCGAAAGGTCGGTTGGGCGAAACCGGGCGGATACGGTCCGCTGGTGGGTCTGGGCCTTCGACTCGATGGAGATCAAGAATCCGGTCGGATAAACGGCACTCGGTTCGTGCCTGGTGTTTCCGGCGCACCTGAAAAAACAACTCCTTTCCTTCGGCCCGCCGGCAACGGGCCTTTTTGCTGCCGCGACACGGCGTGCGCCGGCGTATGGCCACGGCTCCGCGGCCGGGTGGCACCTCCGCTACGCCGCGTCAAGGGGGCCCATGAGACCCCGCACAAACCTCCGCTCCGCTCCGGTTGGTGGAGGTCGTCATGGACCTCCCTTGACCCGTCTTCGCTCCGGTGCGGCTTTGCAGGGAGCAAAGTCGACGACGACGCGCGGCGTCGCCATTCGGCTTTGCCCGCAGGGGCGAGATGTTGAGGGCCACGTGCCCGGAACGGAGGAAGACATGCAGCAGCTGATGACCGAGGAAATCGCCAAGACGGTGCTGAGGCTCTATGGGCAGGACGGGGCGGACGACCCCACGGTCTACGCCCACTATTTCTCGTGCGTGAACGGATGGGACTGGTGGCTGCTCGAGTTCGACGGAACGGACGAGGCGTTCGGCCTCGTCGAGGGCTACGACGACGAGCTCGGCTACTTCAGCATCAAGGAGATGGCCGAGCTGAACCGCCAGATGGGGTTCGCCGCCGTCGAGCGCGACGAGCACTTCTCCCCGAAGCCGCTCAGCGCCGTCAGGAGGAGGTAGCCGCATGGTCACGGTCGAGTTCGACTCCATGGGCGA
>OLPE01001741.1_pt1 | contig 10829 bp, 9 predicted proteins | sample 1671901 | NCBI WGS metagenome assembly OLPE01 (sample SAMEA3136624, study PRJEB25190) | human gut metagenome | biome: human gut; feature: human-associated habitat; material: faeces | place: Austria | collected 2013 | reverse complement strand
ATTTACCTCCAGGCCATGCGGGAAGGTCTTTTAGAGATCTTTATCGAAGCCGGCGCTGTGGTGAGCACTCCCACCTGCGGTCCCTGCCTGGGCGGTTATATGGGTATCCTTGCGGAGCATGAGAGATGTGTCTCCACGACAAACCGGAACTTTGTCGGCAGAATGGGACACGTGGAGTCTGAGATCTATCTGGCAAGTCCGGCTGTGGCGGCGGCAAGCGCCATCACCGGAAAGTTATCCGGACCGGATGAGATTGCATAGGCGAGGAAAGGAGACAGAGCATGAAAGCAGCAAAGGGTCATGTATTTAAATACGGAGACAATGTCGATACGGATGTCATCATTCCTGCACGTTATCTGAATTCTTCTGATCCGAAGGAACTGGCGACACACTGCATGGAGGACATTGACAAGGATTTTGTGAAAAAGGTAAAAGCGGGCGATATTATCGTAGCAAATAAGAACTTTGGGTGTGGTTCGTCGAGAGAGCATGCACCGATCGCCATCAAGGCTTCCGGCGTGAGCTGTGTCATCGCAGAGACATTTGCGAGAATCTTCTACCGCAACGCGATCAATATCGGACTGCCGATCATCGAGTGTCCGGAGGCGGCAAAAGCGATCGAGGCAGGAGATGAGGTTGAGGTTGATTTTGACTCCGGCATCATCACGGACAAGACGAAGAACACTTCCTATCAGGGGCAGGCGTTTCCTCCGTTTATGCAGAAGATTATCGACTGCGAAGGGCTGGTTAATTATATCAATCAGAAATAGAATTAACCTTTTGGGCAATCTGTTCCAGATAATTCAGATAGCGCCTGGAGATTTTAAGACCGGTGTAGATATCTGCGTATTCCTTCGGAGAGAGCGTATCGACATAGTTTTCCGGGAAATTTTTTTGAATGCCTGCCGCGCGGGCGAGATCAACGGCCTTGTTGTAGGCAATGGCGGCTTTTTCCTCGGAGGAGTAGCTGCCGATCTGGTAATTGCCATTGATGTGGATGACGGCGCGGTACCGCGGGAGTCCGTTCTTTAAAAACTGGAGCACCCCGTGGTAACGGTTGACGATCACAATATTGGAATAGCGGAAGTCACTGTTATCTCCGTTGACAAACTGATAGTCTCTTCCGGCAACAGCGTAAGGGCGGATGCCGTAGCGGGAGAGGATGGAATACTGCATGCCATAGTCGCTGACGAACAGATGCCCCTGCCGTTTCTGGATCTTGCGGCTGGAATAGTAGAACAGGTCGTCAACGTCAAACTTTAACTCCTCGATGCGCGAGAGATAGTAGCTGAAATAGCCGTTGCGCAGGTAGATCGGATTCTTAAAGTAAATGCCGTTGTTGCGGAAGTTCAAAAGCACGATGATTTTTTCAAAGGAGAGGGTTGTGGGCTGCTCAATATAATCTTCCGGCAGCTGATCCAAAGAGCCCAGAATGGCAAGTGCTTCCAGATAGGCATTGCCTGCGGTGGTCTCATCCGCATAGCTTCCGAGACTGATATGTTTATTTTTGTAATAGAGACCGGCACGGTAGTAGACCGTGCCGTCTTTTTTTGTGGCGATGGATACACCCTGCGTCATAGACCGCTCCTTGTTTACCGTAAAAATATTATGTAAATAAGCATTAGGATACACTTTTGTGATGAGTATAGAATAACAGAAGGAAAGACGTGATGCAATAGCGGAAATCCGATTGACGAAAATATACAATTTTGCTATACTAAGAAGAGTTAGATGTGTGCAGGATGTCATATATTTTGGAAAGGGCCATTCTCAAATGAAAAAAATATCAACAAAAGTATTGATCCCGGTAGTGCTGCTTGCAGTGATTGCAGTCATTTCGGCGGTAACCGGATTAAAAAATGCCAATGAGCTGCATACCAGCAGCAAGGAGATCAGTGACACAACGGTGAATCAGCTGATGCTGTTAAATGACATTTCGTCGAATTTTAAGAGTATTGATGCGATCACATACCGGATGTGCGTGTCCACGTCCAAGGACGAGCGGGATCAGCTGATGGAGCAGGTGGATCAGTACCGCACGGATATTCAGACATCGATCGATTCCTATGAGGCGCTGACACAGACGCAGGAGGAAGCTGCGGCAATGGAGACACTTCGGGAGAATTTTGCCGATTACACCGAGGTCTATGACCGGATTGCAGACTTTATTTCCCGCGGGAATAAGGACAAGGCGAGACAGATCTGCAACACGGTGCTGGCGCCGACCAGCGAGAATGTGGACGGCGTGCTCACGGAGCTGGAAGGGTATATGGAAGCGAATGTGGACGCCGGCGTGGCGGAGCAGGAATCTGTATACAATAATTCGCGGGCAGTCAGCGGCGTCACATTTGTACTTGTGCTGGTGTTCTTTGTCGTTGCGGTGATCGGATCGGTACGCACCGTTGTAAATCCAGTCAAGAGTGTGACGACACAGCTGAATGATATTTTAAAAGAGATCGAGTCCGGCAATGGAGATCTGACACGCAGAATCTCTTTGAAGAACAAGGATGAGATCGGACAGCTTGCCGGCGGCATCAACGTGTTCTTAGAGACCCTGCAGCAGATTATGAGCCGTATTGTGATTGACTCCAGGGAGATGGGCGAGATCGTATCGCGCGTTTCGGGCAGTGTCGGCACAGCAAACTCCAATGCCTGCGATATTTCTGCCGTGATGGAGGAACTCTCGGCTACCATGCAGGAAGTGGCGTCTGCCGTCAACACGGTCAATACTAATGTGGCGCAGATCGGGCAGGATGTGAATGAGATTACAAAAGAATCACAGGATATGAACTCCTATGCGACCGAGATGCAGAGCCGCGCGGAGGATATGAAGGAGAAAGCGGTTGCCAACAAGGAGACGACCAGCCGGATGATTACGGATATCATCGAGACTTTAAAGGCTGCCATTGAGGAGAGCAAGAGTGTGGATCGCGTCAACGAGCTGACGGAGGAGATCTTAAGCGTATCCAGCCAGACGAACCTCCTTGCACTGAATGCTTCCATTGAGGCGGCGAGAGCAGGCGAAGCCGGAAAAGGATTTGCAGTTGTCGCGGATGAGATACGAAAGCTGGCGGATTCCACCAGAGAGACCGCGAACAATATTCAGTCCATCAACGCGCTGGTAACGCAGGCAGTGAATAAGCTCGCCAACAATTCCAACGCGATCGTCGAATACATCGACGGGACGATCATGCCGGATTATGACCGATTTGTAGAAAACGGTGTACAGTACCGGGATGATGCGGCGTATGTGAACACTACGATGGATCATTTTGAGGAGAAGGCGCGCAGTCTGCAGCAGATCATGGAGAAGACGGTGGATTCCATCCGCGACATTTCCACAGCGATCGAGGAGAGTGCAAATAGTGTCGGAAATGCGGCGAGCAGCACGACGGTGCTGGTATCCAATATCGACACCGTTCATTCGGAGATGGAGACGAATCAGAGCATCAGCGACCGCTTAAAGGGAGAAGCCGGACGATTTAAAAATGTATAATATTTTAGTACGTTAGTGCATTGACATGAATGTACAGTTTCTTATATAATGTGAGTTAAGTATATAAGAGACTGTACATTTTTTTTGTACATCGCATGTTACAAGAAGAAAGAGATAAGAGGATTATGAAGATGGAATTAGTGTATGCAAGTACGAGAGACGCACAGGAAAGAGTAACGGCATCGCAGGCGATCCTGCGTGGTCTGGCAAATGACGGAGGACTGTTTGTACCGACACAGATTCCGGCGCTGGATGTGCCGATGGAAGAACTTGGCAAAATGTCCTATCAGGAGACAGCATATGAAGTCATGAAGCGTTTTCTGACGGATTTTACCGAGGAGGAGTTAAAGCACTGTATCAATTCCGCGTATGACAGCAAGTTCGACACAGAGGAGATCGCACCGCTTGTGGAGGCGGACGGCGCATATTACCTGGAACTGTTCCACGGTTCCACGATCGCTTTTAAGGATATGGCACTGTCCATTCTGCCGTATCTGCTGACGACCGCTGCGAAGAAGAATCATGTAAAGAATGAGATCGTGATTCTGACTGCCACCTCGGGAGATACCGGAAAGGCAGCGATGGCTGGGTTTGCGGATGTGGAAGGGACAAGGATTATCGTATTCTATCCAAAGAACGGCGTCAGCAAAGTGCAGGAACTGCAGATGGTCACTCAAAAAGGAAAGAATGTAGATGTAGTCGCGATTCACGGTAATTTTGACAATGCGCAGAGTGGCGTCAAGGCCATGTTTGAAGACGTGGAACTGGCAAAGGAATTGGCCGGCAAGGGATATCAGTTCTCCTCCGCTAATTCCATCAATATCGGACGGCTGGTTCCCCAGATCGTCTATTATGTCTATGCCTATGCCAAACTTCTTGCCAACGATGAGGTACAGGACGGCGAGAAGATCAATGTGGTAGTGCCTACCGGTAATTTTGGAAATATTCTGGCAGCATATTATGCAAAGAATATGGGGATTCCGATAGAGAAGCTGATCTGTGCCTCCAATGAAAATAAGGTGCTCTTTGATTTCTTTGAGTCCGGAACCTATGATAAGAATCGGGAATTCGTGCTGACCACATCTCCATCCATGGACATCCTGATCTCCAGTAATCTGGAGCGATTGATATATCTGGTGGCTGGCCAGGATTCGGAAAAGACGAAGGCATTGATGGAAGAACTGAAAGCAGATGGAAGTTATACGATCACAGAGGATATGAAGGAACGTCTTGCGGATTTTGCAGCAGGATACGCGGATGAAAAAGAGACAGCCGCGAACATCAAGGCGGTCTATGAGGAGACGAGCTATGTCATGGATACTCATACGTCTGTGGCATCCTATGTATGCCGCAGTTACAGGGAAGAAAGCAAGGATGATAAGAAGTGCGTGATCGCCTCCACTGCCAGCCCGTATAAGTTCGTAAAAAGCGTGATGACAGCCATAGATGATAAATACGAGGGAGCCGATGAATTCAGCCTGCTCAAAGAACTTCAGGAAATTTCCCGTGTAGATATGCCGCAGGCAATTCAGGAGATACTGGATGCAAAGGTGCTTCATACGTTGGAATGTGATGTGGACATGATGAAGGATACGGTGAAAGGCATACTGAAGATATAGTAAAAGGAGTGCATTAGATGTTTGAAGGAATATTTGGATTCATAGGGCTTGCCTGTGGGATTTATTGTCTGTATGGATTTTTCATGCTGAAATATAAAAAAATTATCAACCGGACGATACTTCTGCCGAAAGGCGTGGATGCAGGAAAATGCAAGGATCTTGAAGGATATAGCAGGGAAGCCTCGCTGCCGCTGCTCCTTTTGGGAATCATAGTTACGGTTTATGGAGCGGTAGATTTGTATAATATATATGTAGAAAGGATTCCAAAGGTCTTTATAGTAATGATCACAGTCGTAATCCTGGCCCTCTTCGGATTTGCCGCCGCGATACGAAAGTGTAATAAAAAATATTTTGGCATTTGATGAAAAAATGCAGGATTATTTGCGAGATCCTGCATTTTTTCAATTTTTTTATACAATTATTCAGCGCGGATATTTGGTAAATGAATTCTAAAAAGTATAAACTTTCGTTAAAACATTGTTAAAGTCTTGACTTTTGCGCGAAAAAATGAGATAATGAATCAAATTTCGAATTTTAAGGAGGAAAAGAAGATATGGCAACAAAAGCGTATTATCCAATTGAAGAAATAGGAAAAGGCAAGCCGGGATTCTCAAAGACAAGATCTATTATCGAAGCAGCATTTTATGGAAATAATGTTGTACCGGTTAACACATTAAAAGAGGCATATAATCTGGCAAAGAATTCACCAGGAACCGTAGTTACAGACATGCCTGTATATAGAGGAGAAGAATTTGGCCTTGATGCTGATGCAAAGGTTCTTTTATTCAATGACGGAGCAATTACGGGCCGTTACGCTACCGCCCGCCGTATCGCAGGCGAGCCGGGAGTAGACTGTGACGCGCTGGATAAAGTTGCTATGGATGCAATCTATACATCCCGCTTTAAGAAGATGTATCATGCAACCGTATATGCGGGACTGGATCCGGAATTCATGGTAAAAGCGCACCTCCTGATTCCAGAAGGCGAAGAGAACATCATGTATAACTGGATGCTGAACTTCCAGTATATGTCAGATGAATATGTAAAGATGTATAAGGAGTCAAAGCCGGTCGGCGATGGCAAAGAGCCTGACATCTATATCTTCTCTGATCCTCAGTGGATACCAAAGGAAGCGCCTGGCGTCAGCTTCGACTGCTTAAGCGATCCTGCAAAGAAGACTCTGTGCTACTTCAACACGGAGACTAACTGTGCATGCATCCTTGGCATGAGATACTTCGGAGAGCATAAGAAAGGAACCCTTACCATGGTTTGGGCAATTGCAAACCGTAACGGATATGCTTCCTGCCATGGCGGACAGAAAGAATACTTACTTCCGGACGGAAGCAGTTATGTTGCATCCGTATATGGACTGTCAGGATCCGGAAAATCAACGCTTACACATGCAAAGCATGGCGGAAAATATGAGATTAAGGTACTTCACGACGATGCTTTCATTATCAATACGGATACATGCGCATCTATCGCGATCGAGCCTACCTATTTTGATAAGACAGCAGACTATCCGACAGGATGCGAGGACAATAAATATCTTCTGACCGCTCAGAACTGCTCTGCTACATTGGATGAGGATGGAAAGATCCAGCTGGTAACGGAAGATATCAGAAATGGCAACGGACGGGCGATCAAGTCCAAATTGTGGTCTCCAAACCGCGTGGATAAGATTGATGCTCCGGTTAACGCCATCTTCTGGATTATGAAAGACCCGACCATTCCACCGGTAGTAAAACTCAAAGGCGCTTCTCTGGCATCCGTAATGGGAGCGACCCTTGCAACGAAGAGATCCTCCGCAGAGAGACTTGCTCCTGGCGTAGATCCTAACAAGCTGGTCGTTGTGCCATATGCGAACCCATTCAGAACCTATCCTCTGGCAAACGATTATGAAAAGTTCAAAAAACTTGTAGAAGAGAAGAATGTAGACTGCTATATCGTTAATACAGGAGACTTCATGGGCAAAAAGGTACAGCCAAAGGATACGCTAGGAATTCTCGAAACAATTGTAGAGAAAAAAGCAGATTTCCATAAGTGGGGACCATTTTCAGATATCGAGATACTGGATTGGGAAGGATTCATTCCGGACATGAATGATCCTGAATATGTTACGCAGCTGAAAGCCCGCATGAATGACCGTGTCAATGAGATCAAGGCATTGGAGACGGCAAAAGAAGGCTATGACAAACTTCCTGATGATGCGCTTGCAGCTATCCAGAAGGTTGTTGATGAATTAAACTAATTGAACTGGAACATTCTGCTTATCAGAATGACTTGTAAAATCCATGGAAATGGGTTATAATAATTCCAGTAGAAACCTGGGATGTACGACAACTTCTGTAATTTTGAACCTACAAAACTTTAAACGGGACTCTTATATCTCTGTAATATGTCAGGCCTCCGATATCGCAGGGGAAGACAGAAAAACAGATGCGGACACCCACCTAGCTGTGGCTAGGAGTCAAAATACAGAAACCGGCATTTTGGGGAAATACAAAAGATAAAGGACAGTCGTTTTGCGGCTGTCTTTTTGTTGCTATGCATTGGAAAAGCTGGCGCTGGTATTTTCTTCTGATGCCGGGAAGTTTATCAAGGAAAAATGACGGACATTCGGGAGGCAGAGACGGTGCATAATCCACAGCTGCTAAGCATACATTTAGAAGAAGACATGGACAAGAGGGCACAGATAGATTGAATCAAAACAAGTGGAGCCGAAATAGACGGAACCGATATAATTGGAATAAGAGCAGACGGAATAAGTATAGATGGAACAGGCTGCTATGCAGCGTGAACAAATGGACAAAGGGAAGAAACTTATACTATGGACTGGCTATAGCAGCCAGCCTGCTGATTATCAGCGGCCTGCTCTCTTCCTTGACCTTGCGGGAAGAAGAAAAGGTGAAAAAGCAGCCGGATACATCCGGGCGGCATGCAGAAGAGGGACAAGAACCGCAATTGACGGATAATCCCAACATTCGCGTGCTTATTATGACTACCGGACATGCAGGAATAGTGCATCCGGGCGTGGAAGTGTCATCGGCAGCAGGCTTGGTTCTGTCTTTCGGGGAGGAGCAGCAGGAGATCGAGCCAGGCCAGAAGGCGGCATTTGCGCCGGATGACGAGCGGTTTGCCAAGGGCAATATTCGCATTCAGGCGAAAGATGGGGGAGAGGTTACGCTGGATAGCATTCAGAGAGGATACGGCGTGCCTTCCTATGCCGGGACGCTGGAACTTCGGACTACGGCGGAAGGTATTGTCATCATCAATGAACTTCCGGTTGAAACGTACCTGTGCAAGGTCGTGCCCAGCGAGATGCCGGCATCCTATGAACTGGAAGCGCTGAAAGCGCAGGCAGTCTGCGCCAGAAGCTATGCCTATCAGCAGATGGCAGAGTATGGGTACCCGGAATACGAAGCGCACGTAAACGACAGCACGGATTACCAGGTATATGGCAATTCCCAGGCTCAGGAGGCGTCAAGCCAGGCTGTGAATGAGACGCAGGGGCAGGTGGCAAGATTCAACGGTCAGATTGTGACTACATACTATTATTCCACTTCCTGTGGAAAAACGACAAGCCTGGAAGCCTGGGGGACGGAACCGAATGAGCAGAACCAGTATCTTCAGACCGTTGAGGTAAAGGACGAAGAGGGGGACTATGAAAGAGAACTGCCATGGTACCGGTGGGAGGCCAGAATTCAGGTACAGACTCTCTCCAACCTGGTAGGCCTTAATACGGCAACCGATGTAGGCATGCTGCAAAACGTAGAGGTGACCAGGACAGGGCCGGGAGGCGTTGCGCTTCAGATATGCGCCACAGGAGATAAGGGTAGCGTAACGGTGGACACGGAGAATAAGATCCGCAGGGCATTAGGAGGCAGCGGATATGAGATTCAGAAGCAGGATGGAAACACTGTGGCGAGTTCCGCGCTTCTGCCAAGCGCATTCTTTACCATAGGGAAAGAGGGGGATACATTTGTTATAAAAGGCGGCGGATATGGGCATGGTATAGGCATGAGCCAGAATGGCGCCAATGAGATGGCCAGGAAAGGCAAGACTTACATAGATATACTTACCCTTTTCTTCCCGGGCATTACCGTAGAATGATATAGCCTAAATACAGGCTCTAAGTTACTTTCCATAGACAAACCATTAAAAATCAGGTAGAATATAGGGCAAGTATATGGGAGAGTACAATGAAAAGATTAAAAGAGATATATCAGAAGATCCTAAATATGACTGCTGATGTTACGGAAGATCACGTAGGGGCGTATGCGGCACAGTCCGCATACTTCTTTATGCTGTGCATGATTCCGATCATTCTGCTTTTGATTACCATGGTGCAGTATACCCCGGTAACCAAGGCGGATGTCATGACCGCCGTGATTCAGGTGTTTCCTACATCCGTGGATTCTATGATTACTTCGATTGTGAACCAGGTGTACAACCAATCTTCCGGAATCATTCCGATTACAGTGGTAGTGGCATTGTGGTCCGCCGGAAAAGGCGTTCTTGCGATGACCTCCGGGCTGAACTGCGTGTATAAATGTAATGAGACACGTAATTATATATTCTTGAGAATCCGGGCAACCATCTATACGGTGATGTTCATACTTGTAATCATATTTCTGCTGGTACTATCCGTATTTGGCAATACGCTGAATATATTCATTGCGGCGCATGTACCTATTCTTAAGAATCTGGCGGACAGACTGATTGCTATGCGTACCATCATCACCCCCATTGTATTGATGGTCTTCTGCCTCCTGATTTATAAATTCCTGCCAAACAGGAAGGACAAGCTGCGCAAGCAGCTGCCAGGGGCGGTATTTGCGGCCATTGGATGGATGATCGTATCCTGGATATTTTCTGTATACGTAGATATATTCAAAGGGTTTTCCGATATGTATGGAAGCCTTACCACTATCGTGCTCATCATGCTGTGGATGTATTTCTGCATGTACTGCATATTGCTTGGCGGGGAACTGAATATGATGATGTATGATAAGGTGTTTACCGGGGAAGGCAGGGAAAAGTTGTAATTTATTTCTTGACATCCCCAATTGTTATGATACAATAATTAAGTATTCATAGATAAAAAGCAATGACCGCGTAAGTAGAGACCCATTTCCCATTAGAGAGAGGAGACCCCCGGCTGAAAGTTTCCTTTGGTTCGGATGGCAATCGAATTTCCCGCGCGAGCTGCATTTTTGAAAGATCAGTAGGAAATGCCGTAGGTGCACGTTACGCATGCGGAGAGTGCCTGTGTGAGGATAGCACGCAGGAAGCAGGGTGGTACCACGGGTTATGCCTCGTCCCTTTTGGGATGAGGTTTTTTTTATCTTGAAATGAGATAAGGCTCCCACCGCCATAGGATGAGAGTTGTTCTAGAGAAGAGAATATATAAGAAAGGGAGAAAAATGATGAAAGAGAAATTACAAAGCATCAAGGATGAGGCTCTTAAGGCCATTGAAGCAGCTGATGTGCCTGAAAAACTGAACGATGTACGCGTGAAGTTCCTTGGAAAGAAGGGAGAACTTACCGCGGTCCTCAAAAGCATGAAGGATGTTGCCCCGCAAGAGCGGCCTAAGGTTGGCCAGCTTGTGAATGAGACAAGAGCGTCTATCGAGAAGGTCTTGGAAGAGAGCAAGAAAAAGATGGAGCGGGCTATCCGCGAAGAAAAGATGAAGCAGGAAGTCATCGACGTG
>OLPE01001735.1_pt1 | contig 10849 bp, 10 predicted proteins | sample 1671901 | NCBI WGS metagenome assembly OLPE01 (sample SAMEA3136624, study PRJEB25190) | human gut metagenome | biome: human gut; feature: human-associated habitat; material: faeces | place: Austria | collected 2013 | reverse complement strand
GCAATGGAGCAATCCGGTTACATCAGTGAGTGGCAAAATTTACTTTTGACACTCATATCATAAGATAGTAAAAACAGACAGTAAGGAACAGAAAAACAAAATGCAGGGAGTGAAAATCATGAATAAAAAGGAGATAAAACTGAGTAATGGATGTGATTGCCATTCCGAGAAGTGGAAAGGCAGAACATGTACTGCAGAACTTGGAGGCGGGAAAGGTTCATTTGACAGTGGAGGAATATGCCAGATTAGATGCTGCTTTTCCGGCACCTCGGAAAAAAACATATCTTGATATTGTGTAAATCCCAATGGAATGTGGACGGTGAGATACAAATTAAAAAAATAGAGAAAGACCACACTTATAGATAAACAAAATAAAACTTATTGAAAATTTAAAAAATTGTTTTGCATTCTTGTTCTTTTTATGATATTGTCTTTAGAGGTACAATAATTCAGGGAGGAACAAGAAATGAATAATTACATGTATCTGGTCCCGATTGCAGCTGTTATTGCTTTATTATTTGCAGCATATCTTGCTGGTAAAGTAGGAAAACAGGATGCAGGTACGGACCGCATGAAAGAGATTGCAGGCGCAATCGCGGAGGGCGCAAGAGCTTTCCTCATGGCTGAATACAAGATTCTGGTCATTTTTGTAGTAGTGCTTTTTGTACTGATCGGATTTGGTATCAGCTGGGTAACAGCAGTATGCTTTGTAATTGGAGCACTTTTCTCAACAGTTGCAGGATACTGTGGTATGACAGTCGCTACAAAAGCGAACGTAAGAACTGCTAACGCAGCAAAAGAAAGCGGAATGAATAAAGCATTATCAATTGCTTTTTCTGGCGGGGCCGTTATGGGAATGTGCGTAGCAGGTCTTGGAGCACTTGGCGTAAGCCTTGTGTACATTGTTACAAAGAACGTAGATGTGCTTTCAGGATTCAGCCTTGGTGCATCTTCAATCGCACTTTTCGCCCGTGTTGGTGGTGGTATCTACACCAAAGCAGCAGACGTTGGTGCAGACCTTGTTGGTAAAGTAGAAGCAGGTATCCCGGAAGATGATCCGCGTAACCCGGCTGTTATCGCTGACAATGTAGGTGATAACGTAGGTGACGTTGCAGGTATGGGAGCAGACCTTTTTGAATCTTATGTTGGTTCACTTGTATCAGCACTGACTCTTGGAGCAGCAGCAGGAGCTGTATCCGGAGTTCTTTATCCGCTTGCGATCGCAGGATGTGGTCTGATTGCTTCTATCATCGGAACCTTCTTTGTAAAAGGTGATGAGAATTCGAATCCACAGAAAGCTCTCACAAAGGGAAGCTATGCAGCTTCTATCGTAGTTATTGTTGTAGCACTTGTACTGAGTAATGTACTCTTCGGAAAGATGAGTGCGGCAATTGCCGTTATCGCAGGTCTGGTTGTTGGTGTGATCATCGGTAACATCACAGAGTACTACACATCAGCAGACTACAAACCGGTTCAGGGAATCGGAGAACAGTCAGAGACTGGTGCAGCTACTATAATCATCAGTGGTATTGCGGTAGGAATGAAATCTACAGCAATCCCGCTTCTCCTGATCTGTGTAGGTATCTTTGTATCTTACTCAGTTGCAGGACTTTACGGAATCGCACTTGCAGCAGTAGGTATGCTTTCTACAACAGGTATCACAGTTGCCGTTGATGCATACGGACCGATCGCAGACAATGCAGGTGGTATCGCAGAAATGTCAGGATTGGATGAATCTGTTCGTGAAATCACAGATAAGCTTGACTCAGTAGGAAATACAACTGCAGCTATGGGTAAGGGATTCGCGATCGGATCAGCAGCCCTTACCGCACTTGCACTTTTCGTATCTTATGCACAGGCAGTTGGTCTTGAAGCAATCAACCTTCTTGACTACAGAGTAATCATCGGTATTTTTATCGGTGGTATGCTTACATTCCTCTTCTCAGCATTTACTATGGAGTCTGTATCAAAGGCTGCATACAAGATGATCGAAGAAGTAAGACGCCAGTTCCGTGAAAAACCGGGCATTATGAAAGGTGAAGAAAAACCGGATTATACATCATGCGTTGCAATCTCTACCACAGCAGCTCTTCACGAAATGCTGCTTCCGGGTGTGATGGCAGTCGTAGTACCGTTGATCGTTGGTATCGTTCTTGGTGTGGAATCCCTCGGTGGATTACTTTCCGGAGCACTTGTTACAGGTGTACTTATGGCAATCTTCATGTCCAACGCTGGTGGAGCATGGGATAATGCTAAGAAATATATCGAAACAGGACATCATGGCGGAAAAGGAAGCGAAGCTCACAAAGCAGCAGTTGTTGGTGATACAGTAGGTGATCCGTTCAAGGATACATCAGGACCGTCTATCAACATCCTGATCAAACTTATGACAATTGTTTCACTTGTATTTGCACCGTTATTCTTATCAATCGGTGGATTACTGTAAGAATTGAATAAAGTAAAAGAAATCCTTCATTTGCGGGAAACCGCAGATGAGGGATTTTTATATATAATGTGAAATTCTTACTGTTAAAAAATAAAATGATATGAGTGTCAAAAGTATCAATTGCTTATTTGTGCGAGCACAAACGCAATTGATACTTTTGACACTTACATCATAAAATTTCAGGTAAAAAAAACCCTGTAGGAATAAAAATGTTGTATTTCCACATACTACCCATATCGAATAAAATATGGAAAATATGTGGAACACAGGAGGAATAGAATCAATATGAAAGCTACAGGAATTGTCCGCCGGATCGATGATCTTGGCAGAATTGTCGTTCCGAAGGAAATCAGGCGCACGCTACGTATCCGTGAGGGTGATGCACTTGAAATTTTCACCGACCGGGAAGGAGAAATCATTCTCAAAAAATACTCACCGCTTGGGGAAATGGGAAATTTTGCAGACCAATATGCGGAAAGTCTGGCACAGACACTTGGATATCTGGTGTGTATCACAGATACAGATCAGGTGATCGCAGCAGCAGGACCGGGGAAGAAAGAATTTCAGGAACAGCTGATCACAAGACAGCTTGCGGAAGTGATCGCAAGAAGGGAGCAGTTTCTGGCATCCTCTATGGATCGGAAGTTCACGGTCATCGTGTCGGGACAGAATGCAGAACTGAAATGGCAGGTGGTAAGTCCGATCATCTGCGCCGGAGATGCGATCGGTTCTGTTGTGATCCTGGCAAAGGACGGCAGGAAAAAACCCGGTGAGTTGGAACAGAAGATGATACTCTGCGCAGCAGGATTTCTGGGACGACAGATGGAACAGTAAAGGAATATTTCATAAGAATCTCTCATAGTATAAAAGGACAGGAGGGGTTCTTATGGAAAAAAAGCTGTTTGGAAATATCTGTTTTACAAGACTTGTGAAAGCACTGATGCTTTCTTACTTTCTTACGATGCTGATGCTGCTCGGGCTGTCTTTTGGACTGTATAAGTTTGACTTAAGCGAGAAAACAGTCCGGATCGGGATCCTTGCGGTTTACATAATTTCCACATTTGCCGGTGGATTTGCCATGGGAAAAATGGGGAAGACAAGGAAATTCCTGAGGGGATTTATGCTTGGAATGCTCTATTTTCTGCTACTGCTTGCAATTTCAGCAGGGATCTACCGGAGCGTGCAGGGTGGAATGCAGATGATGATCGCCTGGATCCTCTGTGGAGCAGGCGGAATGCTCGGTGGTATGGTGTCCTGAAGGGGCGGAGATGTAATTTTTGCGTTGACGGTATCAAGGGATATGGGCGATACTTTTATTTTTTAATCCGGGGGAAGCAGTTGCGCCAAAAGGAAGCTTATACTATACTATAGGTGATAAAAATGCCCGGAGGTGATGAGCCGGGCGAGAGGGAGGAACTCGTGAAAAGGAACACCAGACAGCTTTATTTGATGTTTTTTGTTTTTGCGATAATCATAGCAGCATATTCCTGCCGGCTGCTGGCATGGTTTGATATAGGAGGAAACTATCCAAGCTATGTGCGTGCCACATTGTATTTATTATTATTTGTCTTGTGGGGGTATTCTCTGGATCAGCGGATTATTCAGAAACCGGTGCTGCACTGTCTTCGCTTGATGGATGTTCTGATGCTTATCTGGTTGACTTTGCGTACTTTGAAATATGAGGTGGTTACAGATCTGACCGTGGCACGTTATTTGTGGTATCTTTATTACCTGCCGATTCTTTTTATTCCGCTGCTTGGTGCATATACTGCAATTTTTCTGGGAAAATCCGAAGATTATCAGCTTTCCAGAAAAAGCTGGTTGTTATCGCTGATTCCGACAGCATTGTTTCTGGCTGTTATCACAAATGATTTCCACCAGCAAGTATTTTCGTTTGCGAGCGGAATTCCTGGGGTGCCGGATAACAAAGTCTTTTTTCATCGTCCGCTTTATTTTGTGAGTGTTGGATGGATGATAGGCTGTGTATTTTTTTCAGTATTTCAGCTGCTGAAAAAAACAAGGCTTCCAAGTATTGGAAAGCGGAGAATGATGCCTTTTGTTTTGAGCTGCGTGATGCTCTTGTATGGAGCACTTTATCTTTTGGGATTTCAGGTCATCCGTGATGTTTTTGGAGATATGAATGTAATGTTTTGTCTCTTTTATGCTGCAATATACGAAAGCTGTATCCATTGCCGTATGATACAGTCAAACACAGGGTATGTCGAGTTATATGAGGCGACAACGCTTGCCTCCTGCATTGCAGATCAAAATGGGCGGATTTTGCTTCGTTCCCGCACAGCAGGAGAGGATATGGTATGTCCAAAAGATGGGGAGAGTATCGTTTATCCGAATGGAATGCGCATCTCTTCGGCACCGATTAAAGATGGTTTTGTCATCTGGGGAGATAACTTGCAGTACCTTACCAAGCTTCGCAAGCAGCTTGATGAGAATAAAAGAAAAAGAGAGAATAACAAAAAGAAATTAAAGGATGCTTATCTTGTGCAGAAGGAGCTATACGAACTAACGGAAAAGAACCGTATTTATGATGAACTGGAAGAAAAACACAAAACCCAGACGAGGAGGATAAAGGAACTTCTTGAACAGTGTAAGAATGCAAAGCCGGAGGTAATGCAGGCGTGTATGAAAGAGATTCTGTTGCTCGGTACTTATATCAAGCGAAGTGCGAATCTGTATTTTCTTTCTCAGGAATACGAAAAGCTTCCACAGCAGGAACTCAGGCTGACGATCGATGAACTGGTACGTGCAATGAATTCCTGCAAAATTGAATGTGGTGCGGTCTATTTAACCACAAAACCGATAGCATCAAAAGAGGTTGTGCGTTTGTTCGAACTGCTAAAAACGGTAACGGAAATGACGATAAATGAGCTGCATTCGCTGTTTATTTCTGTGTCCGATCAGGAGATGAATCTGTCTGTAGAATGTGCGGCTGATTTGTCCCCAATTATCTCTTCTGAGGTAACGGCCGACAGGGAGGATGGATTGTGGCTGATACGTACAGCAATAGGAGGAGAGGATAATGCGTAGGTTGAGGCGCTTTGGGTTTAATCGTATCAAGGAAGGATTTGACCAGCTTCCTACGGCGATCTGCTTTTTTGACAGCAGAGGAAGTATTGTTCTTTGCAACAGGCAGATGTATCGTCTGAGTCATTATTTATTTGAAAGTGATATGCAGTATCTCGGTGAAGTTGAGCGGGCACTTGCGACCCCCCCGGAAGGAATTCTGCAGCTTTCGAATATGGAGGGTACCTATCGTTTTCCGGATAATACCATATGGCAGTTTGAGAAAACAGAAGTAACGGATCGATATGGAGAAACCTATATCCAGCTTACAGCTGCGGATGTTACGGAATTGTGCCATGTGCTCGGACTGCTTTTTGAGGAAAATAAGAGGCTTGCCGAGGATGAAGAACATCTGCAAAGGTTATCTGAAAATGTGGAGAAGATTGCCCGGGAGAAAGAACTTTTGACGGCAAAATCTGCTATGCATGATAATCTTGCAGCCAGTATTATTGTAATGAAGCAGTATCTTTCTGGAGATTTCGGCGGGATCGATGTGGAAACAGTTCTGCGGGAATGGGAGAAGAATATTGTTTTTCGGGAGGTCGAACATTTATCAGAAAAAGAGAAATTGTTTGCCAGTGCAAGAAGCAGTGGTGTCCTTGTGCAGATAGAAGGAAAGGAACCACCGGGAAAAGCAGCAGAGATGATGTATGCTGCTATGCAGGTATGTCTGAATAATGCCCTTCAATATGCGAGAGCGACAGAACTGGAGGCAAATGTTTTTGAAAATGAAACCGGCTATACCGTGATGATCTATAACAACGGACAGCCTCCGGAAAGAGAAATCCGGGAAGGCGGAGGACTTACCAATCTGCGTCACCGGATTGAAACGGAAGGCGGAAGGATGCTCGTACAGAGTTTTCCGGAGTTTGCTCTGGTAATAGAAATTCCTAAGATTTAACACGTAGGGAGGAATGAAAGTGAAAAAAATACTAATTGTTGAAGATCAGATGCTTGCCCGTAAGTATTTGTGCTCTTGCATAGAAAAAAGCACAGAATGTGAAGTGGCATCTGCCCTGACCCGGGCAGATGCAGCATTGCAGAGATGTGGTGAGGGGCATATTGACCTGGTGGTGATGGATATTTGTACAGAAAATGATTCGGATGGATTAGATGCGGCTGAAGCAATCAAAAAATACTATCCACGGATCAAGATCGTAATGGTGACCTCCATGTTAGAAGGACGATTTTTGGATCGTGCAAGGAAAATAGGAGCGGACAGCTTCTGGTATAAGGATTCTCCTTCCGGTGATCTTATTAGCGTGATCGAAGGGACACTTGCAGGTAAAAATTTCTGGCCGGACAAGGTGCCGGCTGTGCAGCTTGGAAAAGCACTTTCCTGTGACCTTTCCGATCAGGAAATGGAAACCTTACGTTTGTTGTGTGAAGGGAAGACGAATGCCGAGATTGCGGCTAAGCTTCATGTGGCAGAATCATCGGTTCGTACCTATATCAACCGGATGTTAGAGAAAACAGGATACACAAACCGCAATCGCCTGATGGTTGCGGCGGTAAGCAAACGCCTGGTCGTACCGAGTAGTCAGCTCGACGTATAAGAAGAAAATAAAATAGGATTTAGATGTGAAAATTGCTCTGCTTTTTATTAGGTAGAGCGATTTTTTTTGTGTAAAATGCCTATTTGTCCACATTTATGAGGACAGACAGAGCTATTTTTCTCTGTTAGACTAAAGAAAAAAAGAAATATAGCAGACATATCGGATATATCGCTGAAAGAAAGGAGGATGGTTCGATGCGAAAAATAGTGGTTGATATGCAGAATTTTCTGTTTGCGGATTCCGTAGCGACTGCCTTCAAAAAATCGGATTATGAGATTGATGTAGTCCGTACGGAGTCTCCAAAAGATACGGTTGAACTTTGTAAACTTTATAAACCGTTTGTTCTTATCATGGAGGTGACGGGCTATACTCCGTGGAAGCTTTGCGAGAGAATGAAGCTTCGGGATGAAGTAAAGAGGGTGTGTCCTGACTGTAAAATTGCTTTCATCGTGGATTCCAATACAGAAAAACAGGCGGCAAAAGACATTCGGGATGCGAAGAAAAACGGTCTTATCGACCAGTTCTTCTATGGATCCATGACTGCTGAATATCTGATGGATCAGATTTATGCGATGTAAGGAAATGGAAGAACCACCGAGAAGAAACTGCGTATATATCCGACTGACAGAAAGAAGAAAAGAGAGGTGAAAAAAGCTGTTTTCACAAACAGTTATAATGCGAAGAAAGCAGTAGCTCCGGTACAGAAGAAGGCTCCGGACGATAAAATGAAATCTCCTAAGACCGGTAACGACAGCCTGATGGTTATCTGGACTACAATGATTCTTGCCGTTTTGGAGAAAGAAAAAAGGTTCAGTCTTTACAAGGAGAAATGTAATATGAAGAAAATATCATTACTGTTTTGTTTGATAATCCTGCAGGCCGGCTTATTATGCGGATGCAGACTGCCTCATAAGAGCAGTCCGCAAAAGCCTGTGGAAGGCGAGAATAAAAGCGGTCTTGTGAAAGTGCAGGATGATAAAAAAGAAGAGAAGAAGGAAGAAAAAGAGAAGGAAAAAGAAGAGCCGGGGAAGACAGAAATCGTCGAGACGGAAGATATGGAACTGTCACTTCTCAAAAAACAGATCAATCAAAACAGCTGCGGTGCAGGGGTTGCACTTTTCGGGTATGTGGACAGTGAATTTACAAGGACAGATCTTTCATTTTACCTGGAATTTCATCATTTAACAAAAGAGTATCCGTTTTTGTCAGAAGCAGCCTGTTACATGGCGGATGGGCAGGAGCTGTATGCCATCGTTCCGCCAAATGAAAAAGGCAGAGTGACCGTTTATCCTTCTGATATCACGGAAAATGGTGAATATGCAGATGATAAGAGTCATCCGTTATTTGAAGGAAAACCGGGAGAGGCGCTTGTGCTACGTTGTAATTTCAGTGAGATCTATTCCAATGTACTGGTTTCGGTGACAGATGGCGGCGATGCCATAGATTTCCACCCGTCGATTTCATTAATGGACGGCCATCTGGCAGAACTTGCCGGAGTATATGATTTCTCAGTCTATGAGGAAACACCGGATGAACGTTCGGTTGAAATCGCAACAGAGATCCTGCTGGAGTATGGAGAGGTCAGACAGGGACTGGAAAATGGAATGAAGCTTATGTATACAGGAGAATCAGAGATCATAAACGGAGGCAGCTGTATGCTTTTTGTATTAGGAACTGATAATGGAGAACAGTTTGTGCAGGAACAGCTTTACGGCGTTTGTGATAATCTCATTTATATTTATGATGTTTTTACAGACACATGGAATGCCGCATATTAAACCGTGTTCTTCCGGTGTAACCGGATAACATAGAGGAAGATCATTTCAAAAAGGAAAGGAGAAAATATTATGGGACTTATTAAAGCAGGTATGGGTGCTCTTGGAGGTACTTTTGCAGATCAATGGAAGGAATTTTTCTACTGTGAATCGATGCCAAAGGAGGTACTCGTTACAAAAGGACAAAAACGTGTCACCGGACGTTCAGCGAACACCAAAGGAAATGACAATATTATCTCGAACGGCTCTGGGATTGCTGTAGCAGACGGACAGTGTATGATCATCGTAGAACAGGGCAAGGTCGTAGAAGTCTGTGCAGAACCGGGAGAATTTACTTATGATACTTCTTCCGAACCGTCTATTTTTGCAGGCAGCCTTGGAGAGAGTATCAAAGAAACCTTTAAAACCGTAGGAAAACGTTTTACTTACGGAGGAGATACCGGAAAGGATCAGAGAATCTATTATTTTAATACCAAGGAGATTCTGGAAAATCGCTTCGGAACGCCGAATCCGGTTCCGTTCCGTGTTGTGGATTCCAAGATCGGACTTGATATCGACGTATCGATCCGCTGTTCAGGTGTCTATTCTTACAAGATTGCCGATCCGCTTTTGTTCTACTCTAATGTTTGCGGAAATGTGGAGCAGGAATACTCCAGAGAGGAACTGGATGCTACTCTTAAGACAGAGTTTATCTCTGCTCTTCAGCCGGCATTCGGACATTTGTCTGAACTGGAGCTTCGTCCGAATCAGATCGTGACACATAATACAGATCTTGAAAATGCGATGAATACGGCACTCTCAGAAAAATGGGGTGCACTTCGAGGATTGAAGGTTGTAAGTATTGCACTTGGATCTGTGACTCTTCCGGATGAAGATGCAGAACTGATCAAACAGGCTCAGCGTACAGCAATCATGCGTGATCCTACAATGGCCGCAGCAACGCTGGTCGGAGCACAGGCTGATGCAATGAAGACTGCAGCCGGTAATCAGGCCGGTGCAATGACAGGCTTCATGGGCATGGGCATGGCAATGAATCAGGGCGGCGGTATGAACGCACAGAATTTATTTGCAATGGGTCAGCAACAGCAGGAGCAACAGGCACAGCAGATGGCGGCGCAGCAGGCTGCACAACAAGCCGTTCAGCAGCCGGCACCGCAGGCAGACGGATGGAAGTGCAGCTGCGGAAACTTTGTTACCGGCAAGTTCTGTCCGGAATGCGGAAGCAAGAAACCGGAACCACAGCCGGCACCGGGTGCATGGAAATGTAAATGCGGAGCCACAGCAACCGGTAAGTTCTGTCCGGAATGCGGATCACCAAAACCGGTAGAGGAAGAAGGATGGACCTGTTCTTGCGGTTCAGTGAATAAAGGAAAATTCTGCCAGAACTGTGGAGCAAAGAAACCGGAAGGCGCACCGCTTTACCGTTGTGATAAATGTGGATGGGAACCGGAAGACCCGACACACCCACCGAAATTCTGTCCGGAATGTGGCGACATCTTTGACGAGAACGACAGACAGTAATTCGAGAGAGAGGAGGGAATTCTATGTTTAGACTCCCATCAGAAAAAGAGGAACATAAGACCACAATCGGTGCTTTGATTTTAAGTATCTTCATTATTATCGCAGGAATCGGCGGCATGATATATACGAAGCATGAAAGCAGTGAGTTTAAGAATTCCACGGATGTTCGAACGCTTCATGCAACCGTTTACAGTTGTGAACAAACGAAAGAAAAAGATGATAAGGGAGACCGAAAAGAAAAATATAAAGTAAGGTTTACTTATGAAATCGATGGAACGACATATGATGATTTTGATACTTACTATAAAGAAATCAGGAAAGGGGATACTGTACTGATCACTGTTTACCGGAACTCTAAAGGAAAATACAAATTGGAACCGGGACCAACTCCGATTTACTTCCTTGCATTTGCTGCAATGATTCCGCTAGGTGTCATTGGTTTCATTGGATTAAGTAAAGATCTTATCATG
>OLPE01001726.1_pt1 | contig 10891 bp, 6 predicted proteins | sample 1671901 | NCBI WGS metagenome assembly OLPE01 (sample SAMEA3136624, study PRJEB25190) | human gut metagenome | biome: human gut; feature: human-associated habitat; material: faeces | place: Austria | collected 2013 | reverse complement strand
ATCGAACTCGTGTCCAAACGTGTAAAGGGGGTAGAATAATATGGCAAGAGCATTTGGAATTGTCACATCTTCCGGAACCCATATCAAAGTAGAAGGACTTCAGCAGTATCGTCCGATCGGTGCTTTTTCCTTCCTTGGAAGATATCGTGTCATTGACTTTCCTATTTCAAATATGAGCAACAGCGGTATTGACCGTATTCAGGTATACGTAAGGCGCAAACCACGTTCACTGGTAGAGCATCTGGGTACCGGACGCCATTACAACATCAACTCCAAGCGCGGCAAGCTCCAGCTTATGTTCTCTCAGAACAGTTCTGAGAACGATGTATATAATACCGATATTTCCGCTTTCGCAGAAAACATTGAATTCATCGAACGTATGCGTGAACCATATGTAATCATTGCTCCATCCTATATGGTATATGCAGTAAACTACAGTGAACTTCTTCAGACACATATTGATTCCGATGCTGATATCACTCTTCTGTATCATTCCGTTGATAACGCAAGAGAAGCTTTCCTTAACTGCGATATTCTGAATCTAAACAAACAGAAAGGTGTCGAATCCATCGAAAAGAACCGTGGAAGCGCCCAGAAACGCAACATCTTTATGGATACTTACATCATGAAGAAAGAACTCTTCATCGAACTGATCAAAAAGGGCAAGAAAATTTCATCCATGTACACCCTTCCACAGATCGTAGCCGCTTCTCTTGGTGAGCTGGATGTTCGTGGTGTTGCACACAGAGGCTATTTTGCATCCGTTACTGACTTTAACAGTTACTATAATGCAAATATCTCTCTAATTGATATCAAGACTGCCGAAGGACTCTTCAATCCGGACTGGCCGATTTATACCAAAACCAATGACTCCTGCCCGACACAGTATCTGGAGGGTGCAGATGTCAAAAATTCTGTTATTTCCAACGGCTGCGTGATTGAGGGAACTGTAGAGAACTCTGTTATCGGCCGTGGCTGCCAGATCAAACCTGGTGCTGTCGTTAAAAACAGTGTTGTATTATCTCATACTGTTGTTGGCGAGAATGCTCATATTGAAAATCAGGTAATGGACAAATGGGCCAAAGTCGTTCACGGCAATGAGATCATTGCAGAGGAAGGACATCCGGGATATATACGCAGAGACGACATTCTCTAATGACCGAATCATTTACTAAAAATATTCTTTAATCTTCAAGAGGGCTGCCACAGTGTGACAGCCCTCTTGATATCTTCCTGTTATATACTACACCTGAGTTTCTTTTTTCTCTTCTTTCATCATTGAAATATATTCATATTTCGGAAGCAGCGGTGTTCCTTTGTACTCTTTACGATACTGTGTAAAAATGCGCTCCATAATATCTTTAATTTTACTTTCTTCTGTTTCAAAAAGAATGATCAGATACTGCATGGAACTGTAACGGGTGCATACATCCACACTCCGGATCTTTTTGCAGATTACATGTTCCATACATTCCAATGCCTCTTCGATGCTTTCAATATGCGGTGCAGAATCCGGCTGAGTTTCCATTGTTACCATTACAAGATGGTATTCGTATTTATACCGTGCACTCAGATGATTCATATATTCGAATACCCGGGCAAAACCACGATAATCGAGATTGAATACACCGGAATATTTTCCACTGTCATGCAATGCTTTCGCAATCATTTTCAGGTCTTTTCCGGTTCCGGCACTGCCAGACTCTTCATTTTCCATCTGCTGATAGAAGAAATAACTTCCCTTTCCATTCTGCTTCACATAATACAGCGCCTTATCTGCTTTTGAGTAACATTCCTCAAACGGATCACCTTTGTTTACTTCACAGATTCCGGCTGAAATATCTGCAAAACGAATCTCCATATCTTCCTCTTTGCACTGCTCGAATTTCTTCTGGATCCTTGTCACAATATCGATGATTTCTTCCTTCGAAACCTCCGACACAAACATCAGGAACTCGTCACCACCCAATCGGCAGACTACTGAATGCTGCGCATGCTCCATAAGCAGTGAACCGAAAAGTTTCAGCGCCCGGTCACCTGCCTTGTGTCCGTAAATATCATTGGTCTTTTTGAGATTATCCATATCCAGAAATACCAGATAGCCATTGTCCTGCTGCATAAACTGCGCCGCAAGTTTTTCGCCGCGGTTTCTCATCGGCAGTCCGGTCAGAAAATCGAATCCTTCGCTTTCTTCCTGTCTGTTCATCGTACCCATAACACTGGTGATAAATCTCTCAAACTCAAATTCTGTGTCCGAATCACCATCTTCATCGATTGCCACACGATTTTCATCCAGCAGTTTCAAAAATACATCTGCAATATCCGGATCAAACTGCTTTCCGCGGCTCTGTAATATTTCATTATAAATCATTTCATCTGCCAGCGGATTCCTGTAAATTTTCCTTGATTTCATTGCATCGTAGCTGTCTGCTATCGCAATGATTCTGGCATACAGCGGGATTTCTTCTCCTTTAAGGCCATCCGGATATCCCTTTCCGTCATATCTTTCATGATGGCTTCTTGCCACTTCCTTCACATGATCGATCAGAGTGATATTTTTCAGTATTTCCGCACCGATGATCGTATGTTCTTTAATGACCGCATATTCCTCTTCTGTAAGGCGTGTCGGTTTATTCAAAATTGAATCCGGAATACCAATTCTTTCGATATCATATAAATGTGCTGCATTTCTGAGATTTCTGATTTCTTTTTTGTCCCATCCCAGTTCTTCGGCAATCAGCACCGCATATTCTGCCACACGATGAGAATGTCCTCTGGTGTATTCGTCTTTTGCCTCGATCGTCGTGGACAGCGTCTGCATCATCTGAAGCGAAATTGCCTCCATCTGATTCCTGCGCTCATCCATTTCTATCTTCTGCCGTCCACGCTCCATTGCCTGAATATCATGAATTGTTTTTATCAGATTCAGAATCAGCAGTATAGTCATTCCAATACCGATAAATATTCCGGATATCGAAACTACAAAATAAGTTGAAAGTGACTCAATCAATACACAGAGCATGGCAAATACAAGCCCGACCAGTGTATACCCACTTCCCTTAAAACAGCCTTTTTTGTGGTCCTCAAATATCGTCACAAACACGATCACAACTGTAAGCGCAAGAATTCCATGTGCTATCGGCAGTGTTTCAATATAGTCTGCAATGCCTGATATATGCAGAACTGAGCAGACCAGAAGAGCAAAAAATGCAATATTTTCTACTATATTAAATGTTTTTCTGTGTCTTCCATGCTGCAATGTATCTATATAATAAGAAATCGGCACAGGACACAACAAAATCATTACAAAGCACATCGTCGCCAATGCCGACGCATTCGGAAGCAGGAGCTGACGCAGTTTTGACTCACCAAGCATCCAGACAGCCGCCATGATCACACACCAGCCCAGATATTCCATATCAAATTTTGTCTGATATGCAATTCCAAGCGCAATGCTGAATGCAATCGTAATAATACCTGCAAAAAACAGGAAAAAACCTATGATTGTTTCCAGTCCGTATGTACGGAACAGATATTCCCATATTTGTGTTTTATCACCGCAGTAGACTTCATTCACTACGCCAGAATATTGGTCTGTATTGGTCCTCAGTTCAATACGAACTTCCTTGCCTGCATCTACCGCAGATGTCGGACAGAATACATAACTGCTTGCTGAGTTTTTACCGACAAGCCGTGTATGCGAAGTATCATACCCCGCACGCAGTTCTCCTCCCACATAAAAAACAATCGACTGGAGAGATGAACGGATCGCCAGCGTACTCTCTGCATAATCATCCGGAAGTTGCGTTACGATCGTCATGGTTTCTCTGGCAGGCACTTTATATTTTCCCGGAACCTGAATTGCCTCGCTGCTGCCGTCAGACTTTTGCCATACAAAATCGCCCTGATAAATAATCTGACTTTTGGAAATCCTATCGCTGTATTTACCCGGTCCGAAAAATTGCAGTATGCCGACAATCAATGCGCATAATACCATCAGGACATAAAACAGAAACCGTTTTTTTCGATTACCTGCATAACTTTCTTTTGTCAAAATCATTCTCCTTGATCGTATAAAATATAAGATTTTTATCACTGTATACATTCGCTTATTCTATCTATTTTACAATATTTTGCATTATATCTCAATCATACAGAACAAAAATACCGCCAAATGAAAGATGCTTTTTTCATTTGGCGGTTATATTACATAAGCAGATTCTATTATAAAAGAACTGTAATCGTCAGTCCGTTTCCTGTTTTGTTTTCTGCGCTAATCTTACCTTTGTGCGCCTGCACGATTGCCTGCGCTACGGACAAACCGATACCGGAACCTCCTGTACCGGATTTGCCGCCAGAAGCTCTTTTGCTGCAAACGGCTTGCTCAGATAGTCATCCGCGCCGCTATCCAGACCGAGCACGCGGTCATCCACCTCAGACCTGGCTGTGAGGATCAGCACAGGAACATCATTTCCCTGCGCACGGATATTTTCAGTACCGTGATTCCATCCATCTTTGGCATCATAATATCCAGAATTGCACCATCATAATTATCCGCTAAGTACACTATAAATGTGGAACTTTAATTTTACTTTAAAGTAGTTGTGAAGATTCTGTATATTTCATTTTTGTTATGATTTCTGTTTTTATCTGTAGTAACGTCCTCCGGTAAAGGCTACTACAATACATTCTGCTCCCTCTATAATCAGGAATGCACCTACCAGAACACCCATCGATAAAATCGTGATCATCGGACGGAAGATCAGAAGGATTCCGACGATCAATCCCAGAATATTCAAAATCAGTGAGATTGTATAATAAGTCATTCCGAAGTGCATCTTCATATACTGGAGATGGGAAAGTCTGGAAATGCAGTGTGCAATGATCCAGATTGGAAGAATCATTGCGATTGCCCATGTGCCTGCTCCCGGATGTGCGATCAGCATGAATCCCGCCATAATTCCAAGGATTCCGGTCACCAGAGAAATGGCCGGTCCGAAACCTGTAAAGCGTTCCATCTTCACATACAGGACAATGTCTCCGATTCCACTTATAACGGCGATCAATCCACAAAGGATTACGATCCATGTGAGCACACCTACCGGCTGACGCATGATCACAATGCCAAGAATGATCAGAATCAGTCCCATGACCAGTTCAAACCATCCGATATCAGACTGTCTTTTCATTGTCATCCGCCTCCTTTGCCTCAATTGCTGTTTCAGCTTTTGCTTCTGCCTGTACGTCATTTCCGTTCAGGATTGCCATAAATTCATCACCGGTGATTGTTTCTTTTTCATAAAGATAGTTTGCAAGATCATCCAGTTTCTGACGGTTATCCAGAAGGATTTTCTTTGCTTTTTCATGTTCTCTCTTAACGAGTTCCACAACCTGACGGTCAATTTCTTTCTGTGTATCCGCCGAGCATGCAAGGGATGCATCGCCTCCGAGATACTGGTTTGTCACTGTTTCCATTGCCACCATATCAAAATCATCACTCATGCCATAACGGGTGATCATGGAACGTGCAATCTTGGTTGCCTGTTCGATATCGTTGGAAGCCCCTGTTGTCACTTCACCAAAAACAACTTCTTCTGCGGCACGTCCACCGGTGAAAGTCGCAATCTTATTTTCCAGTTCTTTCTTCGTGAGAAGATATTTGTCTCCCTGCTCTACCTGCATGGTGTAGCCAAGTGCACCGGAAGTTCTCGGGATGATCGTGATCTTCTGAACCGGTGCAGAATGTGTCTGCATGGCTGCCACAAGAGCATGTCCGATCTCATGGTATGAAACGACTTTTTTCTCCTGTGCAGAAAGTATTGCATTTTTCTTCTGATAACCTGCAATAACGACTTCTATGCTCTCCTCGAGATCTGCTTCCGTCACCACTTCACGGTTGTCGCGTACCGCACGAAGTGCGGCCTCATTCACGATATTTGCAAGTTCCGCACCGGACGCACCGGATGCCATTCTTGCAATCGTATGGAAATCTACATCATCAGAAAGCTGTACTTTCTTTGCATGTACCTTAAGAATTGCTTCACGGCCCTCAAGATCCGGAAGTTCTACAGGTACACGGCGGTCGAAACGTCCCGGACGGGTCAGTGCCGGGTCAAGAGATTCCGGACGGTTGGTTGCCGCCAGAATGATAACTCCGTTGTTGCCCTCGAAACCATCCATCTCAGTAAGGAGCTGGTTCAGAGTCTGTTCGCGCTCATCGTTTCCGCCTGCCATCTGACCGTCACGTTTCTTACCGATGGCATCAATCTCATCAATAAACACGATACACGGAGCTTTTTCTTTGGCCTGTTTAAAGAGGTCACGTACTTTTGACGCACCCATACCGACAAACATTTCCACAAATTCAGAACCGGACATGGAGAAAAACGGCACATTGGATTCTCCGGCTACCGCCTTTGCCAGCATGGTTTTACCTGTTCCGGGAGGACCTACAAGCAAAACACCCTTCGGCATAGAGGCACCGACCTTTGTATATTTCTCCGGATTATGCAGATAATCCACGATCTCCTGCAGGTTTTCCTTTGCTTCTTCCTCACCTGCCACATCACTGAAGCGTATTCCTTCTGTTGACTGTACATAAACCTTTGCGTTGCTTTTTCCCATTCCGAATGCCATGGAATTTTTGCCGCCCATCTGACTCATCATTTTGCGGCTCATATACTGGCCTAACGCAATAAAGATCACAAGCGGAAGGACACCTGTCAGCAGAAAGCTTGCAACCGGAGACATCTGCTGGTCAATTTCTTTTGAAAATTTTGCTCCGGCTTTGTAAAGACGCTCTGTCAGTGTCGGATCTTCCATCACACCGGTCTTGTAAACCGTATTTGCATCATCCTTATCGGTAAAAAGGATCTGGTTATCCTCAATCTGTACGTCATCGATCTTTTTGTCCTCGATCTTTGACATAAACGTTCCATAGTCCACTTCCTTGACCATTGTTTTTGTAAGCATCGGTGTCACAAGCACATTAAAAACAATAATGATAAGAAGCACGATGCCGTAGTAATAAAACAACGGTTTCTTCGGAGATTTTACTTCCTTCATTCGTAGTTCCCCCTGTCTGAGTTTCTTTTTATTTTCACATATTATAATACCTGATTCTGCCGTTTTATATAGACAAAACCGGAAAAGTGTTCGCTTTTTCCACACTTTCCCGGTTTTGTCCTGTATTTTTCTTTTTCAAACGCTCTCTATCGATATGGATTCAATGCCTTTTCTGCAAGATCCGGAAAGTTTCCGATAATTGCATGCACACCGATCCGTGCAAAATATCCCATACTGAGGTAGAAAATACTCGCGAGTACTGCGTCATTTGACGCAGCGGTATTTTCCTTCCCAGTATGGGATCTGTCTGTCGTATATACTATATTATTATTTAAACTCAGAACCTGCGGAAGCGCGTGTACCTGTGCTCCAGAAGTTCCTCTTCTGATAAGCTGTCATATTTTTTCAGAAAATCGTCAATCCGGTTATCCAGTTCTTCCGTTACCTGCCACATACTTTCCGGTGTCAGATTCTCCGGTTCCGGGATCACCTGCTCAATGATTCCCTTCTCATAAAGATCAGCAGCTGTCAGCTTCATAACTGCTGCCGCTTCTTTTGCCTTCGTGCTGTCTTTCCAGAGAATGCTCGCAAAACCTTCCGGAGAAAGAATGGAATACACGGAATTTTCCAGCATCCATACCTGATCTCCTGCTGCAAGTGCAAGCGCACCGCCACTTCCGCCTTCTCCGGTCACAACCGAAAGAACCGGTGTTTTCAATCCGGCAAGTTCCCATAAATTACGGGCAATCGCCTCACCCTGTCCGCGTTCTTCCGCTTCGATTCCGCAAAATGCCCCCGGTGTATCGACAAAACAGATAACCGGACGGTGAAATTTCTCCGCCTGTTTCATCAGACGCAGCGCTTTGCGGTAACCTTCCGGCATCGGCATACCGAAGTTATGTGCAATGTTTTCTTTCGTGTTTGTTCCTTTTTCCTGTACAATGACCGTGACCGGTCTGCCGTGAAATTTCGCGATTCCGCCGATGATTGCCTTATCATCACCGTAATTGCGGTCACCATGGAATTCCATAAAATCTGTAAAAAGAGCTTTTATATAATCACTGCCGGACGGTCGGTCGATCTTACGTGAAAGCTGCACACGATCCCATGCTGTGAGGTAAGGGTTGATGTCGGCAGACTCAAAATCTGACTCCGATGAAGATTTCGCTGAGTGCATTTCATCTATTGAATCGTCTGAGGAATTGGAAATCTCATGCATCTCCAGGATCTTCCCAAGCGTCTCTTTCAGATTCTCACGTCTTACAATATCATCAACAAATCCGTGCTCTACAAGAAATTCTGCTCTCTGGAAACCCTTTGGCAGTTTCTGGCGGATCGTCTGTTCGATCACACGAGGTCCCGCAAAACCGATCAATGCCCCAGGTTCCGCAAGAATAATGTCTCCCAGCATCGCAAAACTTGCCGTCACTCCACCGGTCGTCGGCTCAGTCAGAATACTGACATAAAGAAGCCCTGCTTTACTGTGGCGCTCAAGTGCCGCGGACGTTTTTGCCATCTGCATCAGAGATGTGATTCCCTCCTGCATTCTGGCTCCACCGGAACAGGCAAAAATAATGACCGGAAGTTTCTCCTTAGTCGCGCGTTCTACCGCTCTCGTGATTTTTTCTCCGACAGCCCAGCCCATGCTCGCCATCAGGAATCTTCCATCACAGACAGCAATTACGGTTTCCCTTCCGTTAATTTTTCCTTTTCCCGTGACAACTGCCTCTTTCAGCCCACTCTTTGCCTGAAGAGCATTCACCTTTTCCGGATATCCCTTATAATTCATCGGATTTTCACCGATCAGGTCATGATCCCATTCCTCAAAGGTTCCCTCATCCAGCACCATCTGGATTCTGCGATATGCATGAACACGAAAATATCCGCCACATTTCGGACAGGTATAATGATTCTGTTTGACATCTTCTGTGATGATCGCCGCACCGCATTTGTTGCACTTACGAAGAAGTCCTTCCGGTACTTCCGGTCTGGAAGCGCGTGCTGCATTATGGCTCTGTATTCTGGAAACAATTCTTGTCTTTTTGAACATGTTGTCCAATTTCATAATCGTCAGTTCGCCTCCATCCGCTCAATAAATTCCACATCGGTGTTTCCTGATTGAAAATCCGGGTTCTCCAGAATCTCATACTGATAGTCTACATTTGTGTCGATTCCCTCGATGATCACCTCACCAAGCGCACTCTGCATCTTGCGTATTGCTTCTGTACGGTTCTTTGCCCACACGATCGCCTTCGCGATCATAGAATCATAATACGGCGGGATCGTATAACCACTGTAAACTGCGGAATCGATACGGATTCCTTTTCCTCCCGGAAAATACATATCCGTAATCGTGCCCGGTGAAGGCCGGAAACCTTTCGCCGGATTTTCTGCGTTGATCCTGCACTCAATTGCATGACCGGTCAGATGAATATCCTCCTGGCTTAAGGAAAGCGGCAGTCCGGATGCAATACGTATCTGCTCTTTGACAAGATCCACACCCGTTACCCACTCTGTCACCGGATGCTCAACCTGAATACGGGTATTCATCTCCATAAAATAGAATCTTCCTTCTTTATCAAGAAGAAACTCTATCGTTCCGGCATTTTCATAACCGGCGGCTTTTGCTGCCTTTACGGCGGCATCACCCATTTTCTTACGAAGTTCCTCTGAAATCACTTCGCACGGAGATTCCTCAATCATCTTCTGATGATTTCGCTGAATAGAACAGTCACGCTCGCCCAGATGAATCACATTTCCAAACTTGTCCGCCATGATCTGAAATTCAATGTGTCTCGGATGGCGCACAAAATGTTCTACATACATAGTAGAATCTCCAAAAGCCATCTGCGTTTCTTTCTGCGCGGTGCGGAAACTTTCCTCAAAATCCGCCGGTGTATCAGCCACACGCATGCCTTTTCCGCCACCGCCAAGCGCGGCTTTAATTATAACCGGATATCCGATCGATTCCGCTTCTTTCTGCCCTTCTTCTACTGTGTAGATTGGATTTTTGCCACCCGGAATGATCGGAACGCCGGCATTTGCCATGGTATTTTTTGCCGCCTGTTTGTTTCCGAGACTTGCGATCACATTTGCCGGAGGTCCGATAAATGTGATGTTGCACTGCTCACAAAGTTCTGCAAAACGGCTGTTTTCCGAGAGAAATCCAAATCCCGGGTGAATTGCATCGGCGCCTGTAACAATTGTTGCACTGATGATGTTTTCCATGCTGAGGTAACTCTGGGAGGACGGAGCCGGTCCGATGCAGACTGCTTCATCTGCAAGTTGTGTATGCAGGGCGTCTCTGTCTGCCTCTGAATAAACAGCTACGGTCTCTATTCCCATTTCTCTGCATGCACGGATGATCCGCACAGCAATCTCTCCCCGATTTGCAATCAGCACTTTTTTAATCATTGTGTGTCACCTATCCAATCATAAAAGTCAGTTCTGCATCAACAACTACTTTGCCATCAACGCTTGCAACCGCATGGCCGACGCCAACCGGTCCTTTGCATTTGATAATCGTTGTTTCCAGACGGAGCTTGTCTCCCGGAACAACTTTTCCGCGAAATCTGCAGTTTTTGATTCCGCCAAAATATGCAATCTTGCCTTTGTTTTCTTCGAGACTCAAGATTGCCACAGCACCTGTCTGTGCAAGTGCTTCCACCATCAGGACTCCCGGCATGACCGGTTCCTGCGGAAAATGTCCCTTAAAAAAGTCCTCACGAAAAGTCACACATTTATAACCGATGGCAAACTTGCCCGGCTCATAATCCTCGATATAATCCACAAGAAGAAATGGATGTCTGTGAGGAAGAATCTGTTC
>OLPE01001724.1_pt1 | contig 10900 bp, 8 predicted proteins | sample 1671901 | NCBI WGS metagenome assembly OLPE01 (sample SAMEA3136624, study PRJEB25190) | human gut metagenome | biome: human gut; feature: human-associated habitat; material: faeces | place: Austria | collected 2013 | reverse complement strand
CCATCCTTTTGGGGCGGCGGTCCGCCCCGGTTCTCCCCCCTGCTGCACAAGCGATGTACGCAGCAGCATTGGCGCTTGGCCAGGTGATCCGGCGGCGGGCATCCAAACCGCTGCCGGGTGATGACAAAAACTCAGTCGAACTTCGGCTGCTCGAGATAGTCGGTGTACTCGCGCAGGAACTTCTTCTCCTCCGGCTTGAGATCCAGGCCGATCGTGCCGCCCGGATTCATGTTGTAGTCGGGGTCAAAATAGTCCTTGAGCACGCGGAACACGCCGTACTCCTTCTCGCCGATGTAGCCCTCGAGCCAGGGCGCGAACATCTTGCCGATGCCGTGGTGGTGGCTCACGGCCGCGCCGGAGCGCTGGATCGCGTCGAGGATCGTGGTGTGGTAGGCCTTGAAGGCGTCCTCATCCTGCATGCGGGTGAGGAAGATGAAATACAGGTTCGCGCCCTGCGGATAGCAGTGCGACATGTGCGTCGTGACGACGGTGTTCGGCAGCGCGTGGCAGATCTTGCGCACGTCGGCGTGCACCTGCTCCATGTTCGACCAGTTGACCGTGCACTCGAGCGTGTCGGTCGTGATGCCGAAGTCCATGAGCGTGTCGCGCAGGTAGGGGTCGTTGAAGCGGCCCTTTTCCCAGCTGCGGGTGACGTAGCCGGTCAGCGGCATGCCGCCGTGTTTGAGCGCAATTTTCGCGATGTTGCGCGCGACGTTGCGGCTGTAGCCCTTCTCGCCGTCGGTAAAGCCGAGGAAGAGGCAGCGCTCCATGTCCTTGTAGCCGAACTTATCGAGCAGCGGCTGCAGCGGCGTCTCATCGACGTTGTAGAGCTTGAGCATGAGGTTGGTCTCCTCCGGGTCGGACAGGCGGAACACGGACGAGTAGCCGCACTCGCACTGCATCATCTCGCGGGCGGCCTTCATGGCCGCGTCCCACGTCTTGAAGATGTAGGAGAAGCGCTTGCGGTTCTGCGGCATCCAGCGGAAGATGCGCAGCGTGACCTCCGTCAGCACGCCGAACGTGCCCTCGGAGCCCATCATGATCTGGTTCAGGTTCGGGCCGGTGGCCTCGCGGGAGTAGTGGCTGGTCTGGATGGTGCCGATGGGCGTGGCGTACTTCTGGCTGAGGACGATGTCGGCAATGGTGCCGTAATACGTGCTGTTCTGGCCCGCGCCGCGCGTGACCGTCCAGCCGCCGACGCTCGAATACTCGAACGACTGCGGGAAGTGGCCGCAGGTGTACTGCCGCTTGGCGCCGAAGAGCTCCGGCGCGCTCTGGAGCGTCTTTTCCAGATCGGGGCCGGACATGCCGGCCTGCACGGTGATGGTCTGGTCGATCTCGTTGAAGCTGATGACCTTGTTGAAGTTGCGGCGCATATCCAGCGAGATGCCGCCCTTGACCGGCTCGACGCCGCGGGTGACGCTGCTGCCGCCGCCGTAGACATACAGCGGGATGTGGTGCTCGGTGGAGTAGGCCACGATCTGCTCGACCTGCCCGGTCGTCTCGGGGTAAAGCACAACGTCGGGTACGCTGTCAACGCGCTTGTGGCGCAGACGCAGGATATCGTAGGCCGTGAAGCCGTAGGCCACGCTCAGGCGGTCATAGTCCGTGGTGGAGACATTCTGCTCGCCGACGATCTTTTTGAGCGCCTCGATGTGCTCGGACGCGAGCTGCACCGGGTGGTCGGAGAGATCCACGGGGTCAAAGCCGATGTCGTCGGAATACGCCTTGAAATCGTCGTCCGTCATCTTGAACGTCTCTTTCATGAGCGTGTACAGAGACTCTTTCGGATATTTGAAGAAGTTCGGGTCGCCCCAGCGGAAAATGGAGCGGTAGCTGTCCGCCGGCGCGGGGGTGAGCACCCACTTCGGCTCGAATCCTTTGTACGGTTTGTTGCTCATTGTGCAATCCTCCTCTTGACTTGGATCAGTTTCTGATAGATCGGGCGCAGGCGCGGATAGATCTTGCGGTAGGCCTGCTCGTAAATGTCGTTATATACCTCGTGATTCCGCTCGTTTGGCTGGAACGTGTCCTTGACGTGGACCATGCTTTTGGCCGCCTCGTCGAAATCGGCGAACACGCCCTTGGCCACGAACGCGACCATGGACGAGCCGATGGAGCACGCCTCGTGCGTCTGCGAGCGCACGACCGGCAGGCCGAACACGTCCGCCGCGATCTGGCAGACCACGTCGCTCTTCGCGCCGCCGCCGCCGATGCGGATCTCGTGAATGGTCAGGCCCGAGCGGTCCTCCATGATGCGCAGCGCCATGTACAGCTCCAGGCACAGGCCCTCGATGATGGCGCGGTAGAAGTGGTAGCGCGTGTGGTAGTCCGAAAAGCCGATGACCGCGCCGAGCGAGTCCGGGTGCAGGATGCCGGCCGTCCAGTACGGCTGCAGGAGCAGGCCGTCGCTGCCGGCGGGCAGGTCGCGGATGCGCTGGTCGAGCAGGGCCTCGGGCGCCATGCCTTTTTCCTTGGCATCGATGGCGTCGGCCGTGCCGAATTCCTTCACGAACCACGACAGCAGCCACAGGCCGCGGTAGATCTCGATCTCGGGATTGTAGTGGTCGTTGAGCACGCCGGGGTAGGCGGGCAGAAACTGCTGCGGCTCGACGTATTCGGTCGTGCTGAACTGGATGGTGGCCGTCGTGCCCAGCGAGATCGACGCCTTGTCGGAATCGACGACGGCAAGGCCGAGCGTCTCACAGCCCTTGTCCGAGCCGGTCGAGATCAGCGGCAGGCCGGCGGGGATGCCGGTCAGGGCGCAGACCTCGTCCGTGACCGTGCCGATGACCGTGCCGGAGGGCACGAGGTCGCACAGCTTTTCGTTCGGCACGTCGCAGAAGCAGCGCGTGAGGCTGCCGGGCTTCATCCAGCGGCGGTTTTTGTAGTCGAACGGGATGTGGCCGATCTGGTTCGAGGCCGAGTCGATGAGGTTGCCCGTGAGCTTGTAGTTCAGGTACGTGGGCAGCATGACGTATTTGGCGGTCCTGGCCCAGATCTCCGGCTCGTGGCGCATGATCCAGTTGCCGACGGAGGCGGCGTAGACCACCTTCGCCGTCGGCTCCATGCCGGCGACCTTGAAGAGCATCATGTTCTTGGCGGGCATGGCGCCGTTCGGGTCGACGGTGCGCTTGTCCAGCCAGAGAATGATGTCGCGCAGGGGCTCGTTGTTCGCGTCCAGGCACACGACCGTGTCGCGGATGACGGTGATCGTCATGGCGATCACATCCGGCAGCAGGGCGTTGCTGCGCGCGCACAGCTCGCGGCAGCATTCGCACAGGCGGTCGAAGTAGAAGTTCGGCTTCTGCTCGGCCCAGCCGGGCTCTTTCGAGAAGTAGGGCTCGGCATATTTGCTCTGCACGACGTCCACGATCCGGCCGTCCGGGTCCACGAGCAGGGCGCGTGCGCTCTGTGTGCCGATGTCGCAGGTCAGCACCAGCGGTTTGCTCAAGATGATTCCCTCCTAAGATTTATTTTTGCTCTCTATATCAACAATTCATTCGGGTCTGTGCCTGAGGAGGCTGCTCGTGGCGATGACGTCCACGCCGAGGCCGAGCACGTCCGGGATGACGACGTCGCCGCGGCCGATGCGCTCTGATACGGTGACGGTGCGGAGTGCGTCCATGACGTCGAAGTTGCGGTCCTTCGGAATGTCGGCCGACACGCGCACCGGCAGCACCGGCGCGTCCGGGAAGGCCGTGCGCACGGTCGAGCAGATGGTGCGCTTGGGCGCGGTCATCTCCGAGATGGCAAACTCCCGGCCGCGGGGGCAGGTGTTGCCGGTGACGGACCAGCCGTCGCCGTCGCGTTCGATTTTCAAGGTGCAGCCGCGCGGGCAGCCGATACAGGTGAGTTCTTTCATGCCTCTGCCACCTCGATCGTAAAGTGGACATCGCGCGCGTGGGCGATGCCGAGCTTGTCAAAGTCCAGCGTGAGCTGCTGCATCTCGGGCGGGCGCAGGAAGGGGTAGCGCCGCGACCAGACTTCCTTCCCGTCCATGGTCAGCACCACGCGGCAGGGGCCGAGCACCGCCGCGCTGCGGAAATACAGCGTGACGCTGCTGTTATCCTCCGTGCGGTCGAGCCGCTGGGGGACGAGATAGCCGAAATCGTCCGAGATCGTGAGCGCGACCTCGTCGCGCGTGTGCGCGGCAAAGTGCGCCGCGCTTTTCCCGGCAAGCTCGCCGGAGGCGGACACGTAGTCCACGAGGTCGTTGACGTGCAGTGCGTTGCCGCACGAGAAGATGCCGGGCACCTCCGTCATGAGCTGCCCGTCGCACACGGGGCCGCGGGTGTGCCCGTCGAGCGGGACGCCGAGCGACTCCGCCAGCTCGTTTTCCGGGATGAGGCCGACGGACACGATCAGCGCGTCGCAGTCGATGCGCTGCTCCGTGCCGGGGATGGGGCGCATGGTCTCGTCGACCTCCGCGACCTCCACGCCCGTGAGCCGGTCGGCGCCGAACACGCGCGTGACCGTGTGGCTCAGGTGCAGCGGGATGTTGTAGTCATGCAGGCACTGGTGGATGTTGCGCGTCAGGCCGGAGGGGGTGGGCTTGGCCTCGTACACGCCGAGGACCTCCGCGCCCTCGAGCGTCAGGCGGCGGGCCATGATGAGGCCGATGTCGCCGCTGCCGAGGATGACGCAGCGCCGGGTCGGCAGCTCGCCGAGCAGGTTCGTAAAGTGCTGCGCGGTGCCGGCCGTGAACACGCCCGCCGGGCGCGTGCCGTGGATAAAGACCTGCTTTGCCGTGCGCTCGCGGCAGCCGGTGGCCAACACGAGCGTGCGGGTGTCACAGCGCGCGACGCCGCTGCGGCTCACAGTGACGACCGCGAAGCCGGCGGGCGTTTTCTCCACACGCGTGACGAAGGTCTGCGTGTGCGCCTCGATGCCCAGCTGCTCGAGCCGGTCGATGAAGCGCTCGACATATTCGGGCCCGGCCAGCCGCTCGCCGAAGCGAGCGAGACCGAAGCCGTCGTGAATGCACTGTTTGAGCATGCCGCCCAGGCGCGCCTCGCGCTCGATGAGCAGCACGTGCGCACCGTTTTCGTGCGCGGAGATGGAGGCCGCAAGCCCGCCGGGGCCGCCGCCGATGACGATGACGTCGTACATCATGCCTGCACCTCCCCGGATTTCGTCGGGCCGAACGTGATGGGCGCGTCGGCCGAGGACTTGCGCACCGCGCTGAGCGGCACGCCGAGATACTCCGCGATGATGCGCACCACCTGCGGCGAGCAGAACCCGCCCTGGCAGCGGCCCATGCCGGGCCGCACGCGCTTTTTCACGCCGTCGACCGTCGGCACGCACACGCTCGAGCGCAGCGCGTCGAGGATCTCGCCGCGGCTGATCTCCTCACAGCGGCAGACGATGACGCCGTAGTCGGGGTTTTTCGCGATGTATTCTGCGCGCGTCGCGTCGTCCATCTCCCGCAGGACGGGGATGCCCGGGCGGTGGGGGTCAAAGTCCGGATTGATGGCCACGGGGCGCTCGCGCGCGAGGATGCGCACGGCCATGTCCGCCACGTCCTCCGCGACGGCGGGCGCCGTCGTCAGGCCGGGGGACTGGATGCCCGCGACGTGGATGAGGTTGTGCGTGTGCCGGCCGCGCTCGATGATGAAGTCCTCCTCGAACGTGGGGGCGCGCACGCCGGTGAAATAGGTGATGATGTCGCGCTCGGTCAGCGCGGGCATCGTGATCTTCTGCTTGGAGAATACGTGCGCGATGCTCTCGGGATACGTCGCCGTGTTCTCTTTTTCATAGGTCTCTACCGCGTCGGGCCCGATGAGCAGGTTGTCGTGCACGGTGTGCAGGATGCCGCCGCCCTTCGAGTGCGTTTTGGACACCATGTCGTTGCCCTTCACGGACGCGATCGAGTGCATGAACGCGCCGGCCTTGCGGTCGAGGATGCTGTTCGTGCCGCGGCGGGGGTGGATGGAGAAAAAGCGGTCATCCGCCATGCGCGCCACGTCCTCGGCGAACACGCCGGCCGCGTTGATGACGAGCGCGGGGTGCAGCGTGCCGCGGTTGGTGTGCACGGCGGTGATGCGGCCATCCGCGACGTCCATGCCCAGCACGGCCGTGTTGAGCGCGATGCGCGCGCCGTTTTGCACGGCGTTTTCCGCGTAAGCGATCGTCAGCCCGTAGGGGCAGACGCAGCCGGAGTCCGGATTGGAGATGGCAAAGCGGGTCTTGGGATTGAAGTTCGGCTCGCGGCGCAGCAGCTCCCTGCCGGAGATGAGCTCGGTGTCGGCGATGCCGTCATGATATTTGCGCCACATGCAGTAGCCCCACACGGCCGGGCGCAGCCAGCCGTGCTGGAAGCAGACATACTGCCCCACGCGGGAAAACGGCACGTTAAGCTCTTTGCAGACCTGATCGTACATGGCGTTGCCGCGGCGGATATATTTGTGCTTGACGCTGCCGCGCCCGAGGTCGATGCCCGGGTGCACCTCGCCGTCGTTGCGCCCCGAGGCGCCGAGCGCGAGGTCGCATTCTTTATCCACCACGAGAATGTCGAGCTTCTGGCGCGTGAGCTCACGCGCGATCGACACGCCCGAGATGCCGCCGCCGATGATGAGCACGTCGGGCGTCTGCCCGTCGAGCGCATCGTCGCGCAGCGCGGGCACGCGCATGGGCGCGTCCTCGCCGCCGGTGAACGTGATGTCGTTGACGACATGGCACGTGGCGTATTTCGTTGCGGCCATCTGGCCGGCGCGCACCACGTCGTCCCAGCAGTCGAGTTCGCCGCGCAGGACGATGCAGCCATCGGCCAGCTCCGCCGTGACGCGGTCGCCGAAGGCTTTGCGCAGTTTTCGGTTCAATGCGGAGATCTTCATGAAAGACGGGCCTCCCGGAAGATGAGTCGGCCAAGCGGCCGACTGAATACCTCAAATATACCCTTTTTCGACCGGGAAGTCAAGAATGCGACCCGGGTCAAATCTGCTGAAATTTCCCTGCCAGACTGGACAAATCGCCCAAAATCGCGTACAATAAGACACGATTTATCACATATCATCAGAAATGAGGAAAGCACAATGGCCGCTCCGCGCAACGACAATGTCAAGGAGAAGATCCTCGACGCCGCGACCGGCCTGTTGGACACGCAGACGTTTGCCGACATCTCGCTGGCCGAGATCGCCGCGGCGGCCGGCGTGTCCAAGGGGACGCTCTATTACTATTATAAAAATAAAACGGATATCCTTTTTGACCTCACCAACCGCTATCTCGACCGTCAGTGGGACGAGCTGATCGCCTGGACGGGCAACAAGGACAAGGACACGTCCGTGCACCGGCTGGTGAAGTACGTCGTCGAGCGCAACACCGCCTCCGCCGGCATGCGCCTGCATCTCATCCACGCCGCCATGCTCGGCGACGAGGCGCTGCGCGCCAAGCTCATCGACCGCTATGCCGCCTTCGAGCGGCTCATCGCCGAGAAGATCGCCGAGCGCACCGATGTTGTCTCCGCCGACTATCTCTCGCAGCTGATCCTGCTCGCATCCGACGGCATGATCGTGCAGGAGGCGCTGCGCAACGACAATTTTGACGCCGCCGCCTTCGTACACCAGAGCGAGTCGTATCTGCGCGCCCTGCGCCCCGCCGGGCAGATCTGAGCGCCAGTTTTCAACAAATGTGTCGAAAGTCACCCTCTTGTCCGGATTTGTGAAAGAATTAGCGTGTTTGCGGTTGACACCGCACGGAACACGTGATATTTTGAAAAGGACTAGTGGTAGAGCAAGCGCCTGCTCGTTCCGCCACGGTGCCGGGGGCACCGCAAAGGCTTTTTTCGTATGTCGAAGGCGCCGGAATGCACCCGCATCCGATGCCTTTTTACATAGCTGCAATGGGAATTATTTTGAAAGAAGGGACAATATGAAAGACCTGAAACATCTGATTTTCTTCGAAAATCTCCTGCAGGACGCGCAGAATGAGCTCGTCACGCAGGCGGTCAACGACGGGAAAATCGCCCTCGGGTACAACTGCTATTACATCCCCGAGGTTCTGCTCAATCTGCCGGGCTGCTTCTCGAGCCGTCTGCGCGCGCCGCGCTGCGAGTCCACCGACGTGGCGACCTACTACATGACCAGCCGTGTCTGCCCGTATGTCCGCTCCATCCTCGAGCGCGCCATTGAGGGTGGCTACAACTACCTCAATGCGCTCTTCGGCGCCGAGTGCTGCGCGTCCATGGAGCGTATGGAAGAGCACTTCTTCCTCATCAATCCCGTGAAGAACGATCGCTTCTTCGTCACGCAGATCGATCCCCCGCTCAAGGGCGATAAGACCAGCTATGACTACTACAAGGGTCAGCTGCAGCTCAAGGTCGTTGACCAGCTTGCCGAGCGCTACGGCGTGGACACCTCCGATGCCGCCATGCGCGCGACCATCGAGAAGTTCAACGAGCTGTGCGACGTCATCACCGAGATCGGCAACTTCCGCAAGCTGCCCAACCCGCCCATTACCGGCTATGAGTTCCATGTCATCCAGCTCGTGAGCGAGGTCTGCCCGCATGACCTGATCCTCCCGTACCTGAAGGAGACGCTCGCCGAGATCAAAAAGCGCAAGCCCGAGCCGGAGTTCCCGTTCCGTGCGCGCGTCGTGGTCGCCGGCTCCGAGATCGACGATCCCGAGTTCACGAAGCTCCTCGAGGGCTGCGGCGCGATGGTCGTGGCCGACCGCTACTGCTTCGGCAGCTTCCCGAGCCGCGAGCGCATCGAGATCCGCGACGGCGAGACCGCGTTCGACGCCATCGTCCGCCACTACCTGCACTGGAACCAGTGCGCCCGCTTCATGGAGGGTGCGAAGATCGACCAGCGCCATGCTGAGGTCAAGCGCCTTGTCGACGAGTTCCATGCCGACGGCGTGATCTACGAGAACATGAAGTTCTGCGAGTTCTGGAGCTATGAGAAGGTGCTCGCCTCCCATATCCTGACCGAGGAGATGGGCGTGCCGTGCTGCACGATCGAGAAGGAATACGCGCTCGGCTCCATCGGCCAGCTCCGTACCCGTTTCCAGGCCTTCGTTGAGAGTCTGGAAATCAAGAAAATCAATTCTTGACACAGGAGGGGAATGAAAACTATGAATTGCCCTGTTACGAAATTTATTGACTCCAAGATGCAGAGATTCGACCCCCTCTGGCAGGCTCAGAACGGTGTCGGCGGTCTCCGCAGCCGTTACTATGATAAGACCGGCGTCGCCAAGTACCGTGAGTGGCGTGGTCTGCACGACACCATGGTCGACTACCGTGCATGGCTCAAAAACGTCATGTCCATGGCTGCCATGGTCGCCTCCGCGCCGATCCCGTGCCTGAAGGGCTTCTGGGAATACCGCTGGATGGGCTCCTACCTCGGCACGTTCATGTTCATCGACCGTCTGTTTGAGGGCTACCGCGGCCCCGAGCTCGTGATCGCGCACATGAATATGCACGCCATCGTGCAGAGCCTGACCAAGAAGATCGCCCTTGTGCTGTCTCACGACCTGCGCATCGGCGGCAAGGACAGCGATAAGATCATCCCTGTGGACGAGGTCATGCCGCCGCTGTTCCTGACCGGCTTCAAAGACCTGATCCCCATCCCGCTGCAGACGCTGCCGGAGTTCATCATCTGCGATGTTGACCAGCAGCTCGAGCCGTACTACATCGACGTGGCCGAGTCCTTCGGTCTGCCGGCAGACGTCTGCTCCCGCTGCGCGGCGGAGACCGGCGTTGCCCTCAACGACGACTTCCCGCTCTTCGGCAAGGCCATGCTCTCCACGAACATGCCCTGCAACGCCTCCGAGGCGACGTCCATGTTCCAGCGCCGTCGCATCGGCCTGCCGGACTTCCAGATCACCATGGCCATGATCCACAACGAGCCGGCCGCCCACCCGTACTCCGCGCAGGTCCTGCGCGACTGCATCGAATTCGTCGAAAAGGAATACGGCGTTGAGTATGACTGGAACGCCCTGTTCAAGCGCGCCAAGCACATGAACGAGCAGAACCGTCTCGAGCTTGAGAAGTGGGATTACTTCAAGACTCCCTACTGCCCGCTGACCGGCATCAGCGAGACCCTGTACCGTCTGTATGCCTGGGCCTCCGCCAACGGCCAGGAGGACTACTTCACCAAGAACGACCGCAAGGTCATGAAGATCCTGCGCAAGTGCTACAAGAATAAGTACGTCCCGTACGGCGGCACCACGCGTCACCGTGCGTTCCTGTGGGGACCGTCCGCCGTGTACTACACCGACTTCCCGACCTGGACGCAGAACTGCTGGGGCATCAACATCGTCCTGAACATGGACTCCACCATGGGTCACAACATGATCAGCACGACCGACCCCGATCAGGCGCTCATGGATCTGGCGCTGTTCAGCGAAAAGGGCGTTATGCGTCACATGGCCGTCGGCGGCTGGGACAACGTCAACTCCGTCTGGGAGTGGGCCACGAACTTTAACTGCGACATGGTGCTCATGAACGACAACATCGCCTGCAAGGGTATGCTCGGCGTGCACGCCATGATGGAGGAGCAGGCGCGCGACCTTGGCTTCCACTTCATCTTCATCGAGCACGACCTCGAGGACTGCCGCACCGTGCCGCGCCGCGATATGCGTAAGTGCGTCAACGAATATATGTCCATCGTGCTCAACGAGCAGCCGCTCGACCCGACGCTGGTCGACTTCGACGACTCCGCGGCGTACTAAGAAAGGCAGGTACCGACTATGAATATGAAACTGGCTGCAAAAATTCTCGGCAAGGTCGGCCTTGCCGGCTTTATCGGCTTCGTTGCGACCTTCTCGATCTATATGTTCAACCTCGAGAACAAGCTCATCTACTATGTGCTGCGTCCCTTCCTGAACAAGCACTATGACGCGCAGGTGCGTGATAAGCGCATCGTCTGAGCGCTCGCAGAGCAACCACAAATCAGCAAAA
>OLPE01001720.1_pt1 | contig 10952 bp, 9 predicted proteins | sample 1671901 | NCBI WGS metagenome assembly OLPE01 (sample SAMEA3136624, study PRJEB25190) | human gut metagenome | biome: human gut; feature: human-associated habitat; material: faeces | place: Austria | collected 2013 | reverse complement strand
AATTTGATCGTCTGCGTACTGCAATCAAAATTTCCATCTTATGGTCAACTATTTTTTGTGTGATCGTAGGTTTATTATTCAGTCTGTTTTCTACGACCATTGTTTCACAGTTTACAACTGGAAACACAGAAATGATTCACATTGGAGCTTCCTCTTTAAGAGTAAACGGTATTACATTTATGCTGTTTGGATACTACACGGTATATTCCTCTTTATTCCTTGCTCTTGGAAAAGGAAAAGAAGGGTTTATTCTTGGAGCTTGCCGACAAGGTATCTGCTTCATTCCCGTTATCTTAATTTTTCCATTTATATGGGGATTAAACGGTATTTTATATGCACAGCCGATTGCCGATGTTCTCTCTGCACTTATTACAGTATTTATGGCAATCCCTTTGCATAGAAGTTTAGCTGTTGCCGAACAGAAAATGAAGATAACAGCTTCTATCCCCTGTGACAGGCAATAAAATCAAGCATAAAAGTAGTAACAGAGCCGATGAACTGTGAAAGCTTTCTCAAGTTCATCGGCTCTGCGTCTGTGCGTCTGGCTCTTTGATGACGGTTACTTGTAAATTCTCGACTTCAATTAAAGTTTCCTGTCTACATTTCGGGCAGTAAAGAGGATAGTTTTTCAAAACTGTGTCTTCTCTGATTTTGTTTCGGGTTTTGTTCCCACAAAGAGGACATAAAATCCATTGGGAATTTATACTCAGCATATTATCCTCGCCTTATAAGGTCATGTAACCGATTATCTGTAACAAATTTCTTTTTTCTGGGGTCACCCTCTGCACGATAGATTACTAAGCTGTCTAAATCAAATATTGAACTCCAAACTGTTTCAAAATCTGGCTCATCATCATATTGGCACATAAACCCATAATCACCTTTTAAGAGATGTTCGGTAGTTTCAATGTATTCATCTTTTATGCGTTCCGAAGAAAAGCTGTCTAATACTGTCCTGTAACGCCTGTGCGAGTCATAATCATTTCCTTTTGCATCGTCATATGGTTTCATCTCATCAGATGTAAAACTATTAACAGTACAAACAATACTGCCATTTTCAAAAATTTCTGCCGCCCGAACTTTTTTGAGAATTGGCGTACATTCAACCACTACCATATTGCCTTTTTTATCTGCAAGTAAAATATTGCAGTTAGAAGATACTGGCAAGCCCATAAGAAGGGAAACCGCCTGTTCGGTATTATCTGCCTTTTCAAGCAAATATCTTACAATAAAGCAAGAATTGAAACCTGCTTTTATCTTTTCAAGGTCGGTCATTACAAAAGTCATTGCTACAGCAAATCCGTGTTCATTCACTCCTTCTTCGCCGTTAATGAAAGAGGAAGTAGTGATATTGAACCTGTTTCCATTTTTCGGTGCATAGATTTCACTTTTGCTTCCTTCACGCAGATAAGGTGGTAAGTCATTATTTCTACCGTATATTGTTCTGCCATTGCTTGAATATGCAAAAGCAGTACAGCCCCTAACCTCAACGGGGATGTTGTTCTCCAAGTTATACATACAGCAGCCCATACACAACATCCAAGAAATGAAGTGTAGATAATCTGTGCCAATGGCGTCACTTACGCCTCTTACTTCCTCACATATCTCTGGGAAAAACTTTCTTAAAATTTCTTCGCTTTGTTTCCCGTGTTCCAATTGAAAATTATCCAACTGGAGTGGAAAGGAAATATGAGCTTTTTGAAATATGTTTCCTCTTTTTACGCCCATCTGATAATGGTCGCCTTTTAATCTTAAATGATACATACTTAAATCTCCTTTGCTTTTTTGATTGCAATCCACACCTCGGAATGTCCTTTGGATGGCTGTCCTTTGCAGACTGGATATATTTCAACATCTGGAAGTCCTGCATATTCATAACCAGAAAACGGTAGAAATTCTGTCAAAAATCTGCGAAAAACACTCTGCACATCTTCCTTAAATACTCCGTCGTTTTCAAAAACAACCCACATACCCTCTGGTATCATGTATTCTACCATTCCCTCTGGCACGGGAATGTTGCTCGAAACAGCGATATAATAATATATATCCTCTGGATTATTATAAACGCTGACTCCTAAAATGCCGTCTGGATTTTTGTTTGATAGCTCTGCTAATTTGGAGATACTGCCATCCAATACTGCCTTTTTCCAGAACGCAGGAACATTCCGCATATTTTCCTCTGCATCTTCAACAAGAGGTATTCTAATTCCTATAATGCGAATACTTTTCTTTTCTTCAATGTGATATGCCATTGCACTGCCTCCCAAAACTATTATAGAAAATTGGATTGATGGATATGCACACAAGGTACATCCCATACTTTTTGCCGCTATAGGTGCTATCCCGTGTACGCTTTGAAAAGCACGGTTAAAGGATGTTGGAGATGAATACCCGTATTTGTGAGCAACATCAATAACCTTATTATCTGTTCTTTGTAACTCAAATGCAGCCTGTGTCATTTTACGGCGGCGTATGTACTCTGATAGTGACACTCCTGATACATAAGAAAAAATCCGTTGAAAATAATATGTTGAACAACAAGCTATATGAGCTGCTTCATCATAGGATATTTCCTTGTCTAAGTTTTCCTCTATGTAATCAATGGCTGCTCCAAGTCTTTTCAACCATTCCATTTACTTACCTCCTCATATATAAGCATACAAGAATACGAGCATATTTTCCTCGCTTTTCATGTCCGCTTTTGTAAACTTATCTATAGTTTATCCGAATAAAAAATTAGTTTCAAGTATGTCAAGCGTGCTTTAATCTCTTGTTACAAGAGATTAAACTTCCTATACCAAGAGATTTCACATCGTTTAACTGGAAGCCGCATCTCTGTAAAATATAAGAGTAAAATTTTCAGAGAATAGGTGGTGAGCTAATGGACGAAAGGAACAATAATTTTGACTTCGATTTTACTCCGATAGGACAGGCTATCAAAAAAGCCCGTGAAGCCAGAGGGATGACAAGGGAGCAACTATCTGGAATAATCGGCTATGCTCCCAGACATATTCAGTCTATCGAAAACGAGGGGCAGTATTGTTTTTTGTCAAGCACTTTTCCCTAAAAAAAGCGTCAGAATTCCCTGTTTTTAGCGAGGGATTTTCCCTACTTTAGGCAGGACGTTTTATGCATCCTGACGCATGAGGGCATGCTCCATCCGATAGCTTTTTCCCTCAAAGATTAGTAAATGGCCATGATGAACAAGTCTATCGATCATAGCAGCAGCCATCTGATCGTCGGTAAATATCCCTCCCCATTTGGAAAATTCCAGATTGGTTGTCAGTATCAGGCTTTTACTCTCATAACTGTCGGATATCACTCGAAATAGTAACTGTGAGCCGTCCTTGTCTACTGGCACATATCCCCACTCATCCAGAATCAGCAGATCCAAGCTGCGTAAATCCCGGAGCAGCTTTTCCAGAGTCCCGTTTTTACGGGATTCCGCCAGTTTCAGAACCAGTTCTGTTACTGTATAAAACTTTGTTTTATATCCAAGATTACAGGCTTTCACACCAGCAGCGATTGCCATATGTGTTTTCCCTACTCCAACAGGACCGTATAGTACAAGATTCTTCTGCCCAGGCACAAATTCCAGCGATTCCAGCTCCTCCCTGCTAAAAGCAGGAGGAAGCTTGACATGCTGGTAGCTGTATCTTTCAAATGTTTTATATGTTGGAAACCCTGCCCGTTTGATCAGACGTTTCCGGCGGTTTTCATCACGCAGGGTAAGCTCTTCATTCATGAGTTCCAGGACAAACTCCAGCTGTTTCTGGGTTCCCTTCTCCTGACAGACCTCGGAGATCTTTGAGGATAAAAACAGCTGTCTGCTGGCATTCAGGATCTGTGTACAGAGGTCTTCTTTCATTTTTGGTGTCATCATAATGCTTTGTTGCCTCCTTTCAGGAATGCTTCGTCATAGATCTCCAATGAGGGACCGGTCTCTGGCGGAGTACTGATCCCATATCCAGTGATCCGGGCAGCCAGTACTGATGCATCACAAATATTAATATTTCCTCTGGCACATGCCATTTCCATTGCAGAAGCAGCAGCCTGAAAGCCATACTGATTTGTAAGTTCGTTCATGATCCGCAGGCAGTCCTTAAGTTTCTCTTTCGGCTGTGCATCCATGTATGTACGCAGGGCATCCGGGGTTTCCTGTCTGAGTCCACTGTTTCCCCATGCTCCAGAGTTTTTCATAAGGACAGCAAGAGTAGTCGTATAATCACTGACATCGCTCCTGTTGTCGCCAAATACACGTTTATGTGTGGTAATGACCTGTCCTCCTTCGGTAAGAATATCGACTGTGTGGGCATGAATTCCAACCAGTACCTTTTGATTGGCATTTTCAGGTCTTGTTGAATAAAAATGTTTTCCATCCATGCAGACTTTTCCATAACCATCTGCCTTCAGCCATTCATATCTGCATACATTAAAAGATTTAGGTGGCAGCATCAGCAACGCTTTGCGGTCTTCCTCAAAGAGTTCACAGATTGGAACCTGTTTTTTATAGTGAAGCTCAGAAGCTTTCCGCTCATGCTTTAAAAGCAGCTTATGATTATACTGGACAACATCTGAAAAGTAGGGAACAGGCACAAAGAGGTTTGCCCTGTTATAATCCACCTTGCGTTCCACATTTCCCTTTTCCCATCCGGAGTAAGGGTTACAGAACCGGACACGGAAGTGGTAATGGGCACGAAAACGGGAAAAAAGTTCTGCTTCGTGGATCACATCACCGATCCTGCGTCCAACACCAGTAGCATTATCAAAGATCAGTAGTGGAGGTACACCTCCAATGAACTCAAAAATATCAACCAGCCCCTGGCAGACGCATTCAGCCGTTTCACCGCCGAATACCTGACTGTATCCATCGTTGCTGTAAGGGAATGATAAGGTAAGATATTTCTTCCTGATCAGCTTTCCACTTTCATAGAAATCAGCTTCTCCAAAATCAACCTGGGCGGGGCCGGGATCCCATACCAGTTCAAGGTTTGCTTTTTCTGTCTGAACGGAGCGGCACTTTTTCAGATAGCGCTGGACAACACTGTAGCTGCCTGTATATCCCTGTTCTTCAACCAGGCGTTCATATATCCGCTGTGCAGTGTGATGTTGTTTGCGCCAGTGTTTTTTATCCTCATCAAGCCACTCCTGGATAACAGGCTTAAAAGGATCCAGCTTGGATGGTTGCGTCTGGACAACCGGCGGTACCGGAGAAAAGTCCTCCTGAGAAAGATATTTGCGGATTGTTTTAGGATCAGCACCAGTTTTCTTTGAAATTTCACTGATTCGGTATCCACAATTACTTAAATCTTTGATATGATTGATCTGGGACATAGTGTACATCTTCCTTTCCTCCTTTGAATAGATTGGTCTCTACACAAAGGATATCTGTATTGTGAAGGGGATACAATATGTCCCGCCTTTTTTGAGGAAAATCCCTTGCCGATTTCAGGGAATTTTGACGCTTTTTTCTGGTAATTTTAGTGTATCATAAACAAGTATCCAAGTATCGAGCTATTTATCCAACTTATTACGATGTTCGATGTGTCGGTTGACGAGTACATATTCCCAGATAATGAGGTCAAGAAAAGTTCCGTCCGCAGACGCTTAGACGCACAGCTCGACAATTTAGACGATAAAGAACTGTCCGTTATAGAAGCAACTGTTATCGGACTATGTAAGGCAAAAGAGCCAGAGGAATAAACCTCTGGTTTTTCTTTTGCCCATTCTTAATAGGCAGGAACGCCGTAGCCATAGATGGAGCTGCTTCCAACCGTATATTGCTTTTGCCTGCAAGCGTCGCCAGAGTTACCCTCCACGGTGTAAACGACACCGTTTTCGCATTTCTCCACAATGCCTACATGGTCGGTTTCTCCGTCGCCTTCCCAATCAAAAAAGATAATATCGCCTGTCGACGGCTCATAGCTTCGGTCTTTCCATTGTCCGTTACCCTTAAACCAATTTGCACCGTCCACGCAGCCTGCGAATTTTGGGATAATCCCGCTTTCGATATAACTACACTGGTCGGCACACCACGATACGAAGCAGGCACACCATTCCACACGCCCATCAAAGCCATACCAACTCCAATAAGGCTGACCGCCCTCATTTCCGAGCTGTGTCAAAGCGACCTCCACAATCGCCTGGTTACCGCCGCTTGTGAACGCCCTCCCGTATGGATAATACAGCAGCACATGGGCGGGATATTGCGTGTCGCCATAGCTGTCCCAACCTAACCGTGCCGCCTGCATGGTGGAGAACTCTACCGCATTGGCATAGGAATAGCCGCCATAGTTGGTCTTAGCCCACGAGATATAGCCGTTGCCGAAATTGTAACCCTGCAAGGCAAGTTTGATATGCTCCATATCAATCGGGTTTTCTACCTCGGCAGAGATAAGGGCAGCCTTTAATTCCTGTACACCGCACTCAATCGAATATTCTGGGTCTTGTATCCCGTTCGGCTCGTGGGGATACCTTGTGTTAAAGCTACCCTCCGCCGCCTGCATGGGGTCAAGCCCACGCCCGCCGCTTTCCTGCATCATCACCGCCTTGATAAGCTCCACATATTCGGGGATGCCGTACTGCTTCGCATACTTCTGTATCAGCGGCGTGTAGGCTTCCACCTCCGCACTGACAGGCGTATAGGCGTTGCTCCCGCTTCCGCCACCAAACAGGGAAACAGCACAGCCGAGCAGGACAACAATGAGAATAATCACAACTGCAATCCAACCACCTGCAATTAAAGCGGAAATCAGAGCTTTTGTTCCTGCAATAATCGCCTTGACCGCAGCTATGGTGGCTCTGACCGTAGCTTTTGTTGCTTCAGCGGTTGCCTTTGCGGTGGCTTTTGCCGCCTGTGCTGCCTTTTGAGCAGTTTTCGCAGACGCCTTTGCCACTGCCTGTGCCGTTTTTACCGAGGTTTCCGTCGTTTTGATTGCCGCCTTAGAAGTTGCCTGTGCGGTTTTAATTCCCTTTTCGGTAGTCTTGACCGTTCCCTTAGCAGTTGATTTCACCGCTTTTTCTGCATTTCGGGCTGTGGTCTTAATCATTTTTCGCCCCTGCTGTCGGGTCTTTATCAACTGCGATTTTGCTGTCTGGGAAACATCGGATGCAGTGGAACGGCTTGCAACCCCGTGACGGATCTGCAAGCCGTGTTGTTCTGACATATTCTGTATTGCTTTCTGTTCTGCGGCTTTGACAGCCCGACTTTGCTTGAAATCGCTTATTTTATCTTTTGCCTTACCGATATTCTCCTGCGTTGTCTTAACTGCCTTTTGCCCCTGCTTATTGAACTGGTGGATACCTTCGTCCTTTACACGGTCTGCCGCATAAGAAATCCTATCCGCAGCATATTCTGTGGCAGAGTTTTCGTCAGCGTAGTATCCCTGTTCTGCCCTTTCCTTTATCTCCACATAGGCAGACTTCATACGCTCACTGGCTATGGCGGCTTTATCTATGGTCTTTATTGTGCCTTTGATCGCATCTCTGGTTTTTATATCAGCCATAGAAAACCTCCTTTCCCAGAGAATTTGCGTTCAAATCAGCCGACCATTTTTGCCACTACAACGAGCCTGCCGTTCCGTGCGGAGTATTCGCAGGTGGAAAGGGTAATGAGCCTGTCGCCGTATTCAGCGGTCACACCTGTATCATACAAAGCAAGCTCCTTGCACTTCCCGACATAGGAATTAAAATCTTCCTCATTCTCCGCATCAACAAAGTCGTAGTATCGGAATCCCTCAGAACTGTACGCCACAGTCTTAAACACAGCGACGATTTCATACTCTGCCTGCTCTGTGAGGGTATCAAACTGAATATTCTTGTGTTCCTCATAAAAGCTCTTGGACTTGTAATCCTCCAACGCTCCAAACATCTTGCCGCCCTTAATGTGATGACCGTAGATAACCAGATTGTCACTTTCAGCAATATCGCAATTCTCCTGCACATAAGGCGTTCCTAAATCGCTGTACTCTTTTTCAAAATTGTGCTTCAGATAAAAATTCGGATTGTTCCCACTCTGCATCACAGGATAATTGATTGTCGTGCCGGCAATGGAAATCCAACCGACCATATCCTCATTCTGTAAATACAATTCCTGATACTTGGCAAGCACATCTTCCCCCTCGCTGACAGGGGCATCGTCTGGCACGGTTTCATCCGTGGGAGCCTGCTCTACCATCTCGGCAATCTCCTCAAAGGCTTCCGTCTGCTCGTCCACCTCTGCATAGTAATGATAAATGCGGAAGCCGCAAAAAGCCGCCGTACCTAACAGGCACACGGCGGCTACAACACAGATAATAGATTTATAATTCTTCATAGGCTTTTCCTTTCTTATCTTGAAATTTCCGTCTGTTTTCTGGGAGCAGGAAGCTCCCTGCAATATTCGGGGTATCTGACCTTGATACCCTCCATAAAGTAGGGAGCAAACTCACAGCAAAACAACTCCTCTGGCGTGAAATACCGTTCCCGCCCTTCCTCTGCATACCCGTTCCAAAGGTTAAAAGCAAGATGGCAGACCTTGACTGTTCCGCTTGTCTGCCAGCCGCCGTGCATACCCTCTGGCTCGATGCAGTCCTCCTTGAAATTGAACATCTGGTTGATGTTCGCCCTCGTTTCCGAAGCGATACCCATCACATAGAAAAATGCCCTGTGATAACAGTCGTTCACTCTGCATTTCATCATATTTTCCAGAAAGAAATCACGGTGAGCCGTATCACGGAATTTAATATCAGCCATAAAAGACCTCCTTTCTTAGACCTCACCGAACTTGGTCGTCATCAACTTGTAAAGCTCGGTATTGCGTGGGAACTTGTTTACAAACGGCACAAGGGAGCTGCCAACTTTGAGTAATCCCTGTCCTGCACCGACATTCGTGATATAACTCATCTGAAGGTCGGAGATATTAAGGAGCTTGGCAAGCTCAAGTCTGTCCGTAGATGCTTGGTTAAGCATAATGATAAATTCGCTGTTAGCAAGCATCGTCCTTGCCGTATGGCTCTGCAAAAGGTCGTCTACATTCTGCGTAATACCCGTACAGTACGCACCGTATTTACGCACACGCTTCCAGAGGGTAAAGAGGAAGTTTGCAGAGTATTCGTGCTGAAAGAGCAAATAGATTTCATCAATGAAAATAAAGGTATTTCTGCCTTTGGCTCTGTTCTGCGTGATACGGTTTAAGATACTGTCAAGCACCACAAGCATACCGATAGGCTGTAACTGCTTACCCAAATCCAGAATGTCATAGCAGATAAGGCGGCTGTGGGTATCCACATTGGTATGCTTGGCAAAGGTGTTGAGAGAGCCATCTGTAAATAATTCGATAGCAAGGGCGATTTCCTGTGCTTCTGGTTCGTTCTGTTTAAGAAGTTCCTCACGGAAGTCCTGCAAGGTTGGCGGCGTTCCCATATAGTTGCCCTGCTGATAGTAGCGGTACACGCTTGCCGTACATCGGTCAATAATGGATTTCTGCTTTGCTCCCAAGTTCGTGCCGCCGATGAGCTGTTCGCAAAGGGATAAAATAAACTCCGATTTCAGAATGACAGGGTTTGCACCGTCACCGTAATCGGAGTTCATATCCATAGCATTGATGTGATTTTCACTTGTCGCAGAGATATGAATAACCTCTCCCTGCATTGCTTTAACAAGCGGGGAATATTCACGCTCTGGGTCAATGATGATTATATCGGCATTAGGGTCGGTCAGAATGATATTCGTCATTTCTTCCTTTGCGGTAAAAGATTTTCCTGCACCTGACACACCGAGAATAAAGGAATTGCCGTTAAGGAGCTGCCTGCGGTTGGCAATAATCATATTTTTGCTGATGACATTCTGACCGTAATACACACCGTTTTCGTGGTAAATTTCCTGCACACGGAACGGTATAAACACTGCAAGGCTCTCTGTTGTGAGGGTACGCAGGGCATCTATCTTCCGTACACCAAATGGCAGAGCTGTATTTAATCCGTCCATCTGTTGATATTTCAGCACCGCAAACTGGCACAAGTGCTTTCTTGCGGTAGTCAAGAGAGCTTCTGTATCATTGTCGAGCTGCTCTTTGGTGTCAGCCGTATGCACCATCGTCAGCACGGCAAACATCATTCTCTGGTCACGGGTTGTCAAATCGTCCAGAAATTCCTTACTTTCCTTTCGCTGCTGTTCCAAATCATAGGGGATAACGGCTGAAAAATTGTTGTTCTGGTTCTGCTTCCTCTGCCAATTCGTAATGTTAGTTTCCACACCAAGCAGACGGTTTTCCACCTCCTGCACGGCTTCATCTGTGGGAACGGGGATAATGTCAACGGACAGCATCATATTCCTGTTCAACTCACAAAGCTCCGCCACCATACTGTCCTTGATATATGCCGCATACTCTCTGAGAAAAATCACACGCCCATATCTGTCCCCCATTCTGAAGCAGTCGCTCTCAAATTCAAAGGTATCAGGGCAGATAAAATCCTTGAAATCGTGACCTTTCCGCATCGTCTGGGTAATATCGAAGTGGAACGCTGTTTCTTCTCCTGTACGGTAGAAGTCGTGGAAGATACGCAGCTTGTCGCCTGCGTCCAGTTCCACACACTTCGACCCCAGACGGTTAAAGTGGGCGATAAGGTCAGCACCCACACGGGCAAAGTAGTTTCGGGCTTCCTCGATATTCTTCTTGCAGACAGATACGGTTACATACTTATCCTGTACGATGGAATTAGCCCCTGTCGCCTTATCCAAAAGCATTTTGTTGTATTCCTTGCGGTACTTATCCAGACCGTCATCAGCCATTGGGATTAAAATGGTCTGTTCAAAATCAGCTTTGTTCAAGCGACGGTTGTTGATAGTGATTTTCGTGGTCGCACCGCTGTTAAGGGAATTAAGAAGCTCCGAGTATTCAAGGAACATTGCTTCCTTATCCTCACGGCTTGCCACGGCATAGTTTATATCCTCAAACTTAAAGGTCTTTGCGT
>OLPE01001719.1_pt1 | contig 10966 bp, 8 predicted proteins | sample 1671901 | NCBI WGS metagenome assembly OLPE01 (sample SAMEA3136624, study PRJEB25190) | human gut metagenome | biome: human gut; feature: human-associated habitat; material: faeces | place: Austria | collected 2013 | reverse complement strand
CCCCATTTGGTGTCACCACCTCCGCGGCAAAATTCTACGAGATCCAGGGAATCCTGCACATAAGCCTGAAATTCCTTACTGTTTTCGGAAAAATACGTGTAGCCGGTGCCTGCGTGAATCGGGCAGACCATTCCTGCATTTACGACCGGTACCGGAAGGCAATCGAGATCTTCACAGAGCAGGAAATATTCATAAAAACCAAGCCCGTAAGTCATATAGTACGGATTGGTCGTGGAAGTATGCCAGATATCGACGCTAAGCGGGCGGGCCGATACATCGCCGGTGACTTCCTCGCCGTTGATTGTTGTCGTAAGTCCGTAGCCGATGGAAGCTTTCCAGCTGTACTGGTTGGCGACGGTCGTTCCTTCGATCGCACATCCGCCCGGAAAACGCAGGAACTTTGGCTGAAGCGCTTCCAGATACTCACCGACATCCTTTCGGATTCCGTTTTCCCGGTTTTTGTATGTCTCAGACTGCATGAGTGAAATCGTATCAACGGCGACTTTTCCGTTTCCGATCTTTATCCATAAGCGCGGCAGGGTGTCACTGGATGCAGTGGCAGTCAGGGTAGCCGTGTATTTCATCCATCCATCACTAAGGTCAGAAATTTTTGTCTCGGCAAGCACGGTGCCTTCCTTGTCAGCGATGGAGATCTTCACGTCACCGGTATATCCGTCAAGACCCTTCAGAAAAGCGGAAAAGGTATAGGATTTTCCCTCCTCGATCGCAAAGCCCTTCAGATATCCTTTGTTTCCAATTCCCTCCGGTGCATCCGAGACGTTGGTGATTACTCCGTAATGCGGGTTGTTTTCGTTCAGACAGGTGCCGTCGATGCTTCCGTCGACGACTTCGAGTGTGACCGCACTTTTATCACTCAGAGAATAGTTGTGCTTGCCGGAATTTTTTGCGAGCATGCCATACTCAAAGGAGCCATTTTTGATCAGCTCCGCATACATGCCGCCATCGACAGCAAAATTGATGTCCTCGAGGAAAATTCCATAGAGCAGCGGACTGATCGATGCCGATGAATCAGATGGTGTGGCATCGATGGAAAGAGAAGCAGTCTGTGCCGCAAGTGCGTTGCCTGCTCCTGCCAGAAAGCAGGCACCGGAAAGCGCAAGAGCTGTGGCGGTGCGGGAAAGAAAATGCATAAGTAAAACCCTCCTGAAATGTATTTGTTTCATTGTAACTGGAATATTTAGGAAAAGCAATAATATTTTAGAAAGATATAAAATAATAAGTTTTTCCAATACTTTGCTAAGATTAACCAGGTATTATATTTTCCAGCTGATCATTCTGCTTCCGTTTCAGACGATCATGTTTCTGCTGTACCGGCAGCTTTACCAGATTCATGCACTGAACTCCCTGTGGGGGCTGGTACTGGTGCAGGCCGGAACCTTTGTCGGATACAATGTGTTCCTGTACAGCGGCTTTGCTGGCGATGATTCCAACGGTGGTGGTATATTTTTGTGCGCAGAAATATATTGTTGCAGGAATGACGGCAGGTGCGGTAAAATCATAAAAACAGAAAGGATCAGAATGAGATATGAACGAGATACTGCGGATTATGGTCCGGCTGAAAGAGACCATGGAAGTGACGGGGAAAACAGGCTGCGCACGTATGATTGCATTTACGGGAGAGGCAGAAGGTCCTTACTTCCAAGGAAAAATTCTTCCGCATGGTGTGGACACGCAAAAAGTGATGAAAGGAAAGCCGTTGCAGCTTTCTGCGAGATATATGCTGGAAGGTGTGGATGCAAACGGAACCCCATGTCGGTTGTTCATTGAAAACAACGGAGAAGAGACGTCAGATGGACTCTGGACTTCTCCACGGATCTATACAGACAGTGAGGCACTTTCCTGGCTGGAAGAGACGTGCCTGACAGGAAGTGTTGAGGGATGCGGGAAAAATCAGGTACTGATCCGAATCCGGAAGGCAGATCCAGGTAGGAAGGAAAAGCAGATGTATCGTACCGAAGTGCACAGCGTTCAGGTACGTGATGACCGGATTTTTGCGACGGCTTATATACCAGATGGAACAGGTCCGTTTCCGGCGGTGATCCTGAGCCACGGCTACAATGGGAAGGGCAGTGATTTTTGCAAAGAGGCAGCATTTTTTGCGGAACATGGAATCGTGGCCTGTACCTTTGATTTTTGCGGAGGTTCTGTGCACTCTGACAGCAGCATGGACACGCGCAGGATGTCAGTCCTGACGGAGAAAGAAGATCTGGAAGCGATGATTTCCTTTGTGAAAGCGCGCAGGGAAGTTGCCGCAGGCCAGCTGTTTCTGCTCGGAGGCAGTCAGGGCGGTTTTGTCACGACACTTGCGGCGGCAGAGAGGCCGGATGGGATTCTCGGCCTGATCTTGTATTATCCGGCCTTTTGCATCCCGGATGACTGGCGAAAGGAATATCCGGATCCGGCGAAGATTCCGGAGAGCCGGGAGTTCTGGGGCATGGAGCTTGGAAAGGCTTATTTTTCAGCAGTGCTTCAGATGGATGCTTATGTAGCACTTGGAAACATCGGGCAGAAAGTTCTGTTGCTGCACGGGGATAAGGATACGGTAGTCCCACTTGCCTGTGCAAGAAAAGCAACGCAGATCGGAAAACGGGTGGAACTGGAGATACTTCCGGAAGAAGGACACGGTTTCACGGATGCGGGAGCTAAGACGGCAATGGAACGGGCGCTTGCGTTTATGCAGGCAGAACTGAACCAATAAAATAAATGGACAAATTTGAAAAAATCCCGATAAATGGAATAAATCTGTTTGTCGGGATTTTGCAATTTCCCCCGTTATGTCCTTGCCACGGCGGGCAAAGTGTTATATAATAGAAAAAGTATTTTTCAGAACTATTTATTATGAAACAAAGGATGGTATTACTATGGCATTATTACAGGAGTGGCGCGATATCGCGTATTCACAGGAGACAGATAGAAAACAGCTTCAGAAGTTCTGGTCCGAGTATTTTCTGACCGAGAAAGGAATCTATGAGCAGCTGCTTGAGAATCCGGAAGAGGCAGTTACCGGTACAGTCAAGGAGCTGGCAGAGAAGTACAATATCCCAGTGCTGACAATGACCGGATTTCTGGATGGTATCAATGACAGCTTAAAGAAGCCGAATCCGATCGAGGAGATGACCGAGGATACCGAGGTCAGCCTGGACTTTGACAACGAGCTGCTTTACAAAAACATGGTAGATGCAAAGGCAGACTGGCTGTACGAGCTGCCGGCATGGAACAAGATCTTTGATGCAGAGAAGAAGCGTGCGCTGTATCTGGCTGCAAAGAAGATGAATACTGTAGTAAAGGGCAAGAAGGTCGGCAGAAACGATCCATGTCCGTGCGGAAGCGGTAAGAAGTATAAATATTGCTGTGGAAGATAAGATCAATATCGAAAGTGAAAAGGATGGTGGGGTGACCTGTCATCCTTTTTTTAACCGAATCAAGAGGAAAATCAGAGATGAGAGGAAAAAGAGCAATGAGCATTTGGCATAGCACAGAGGCAGTATGCCTCATACTGGGGCTGATCTGTATCTTCTATTATATTGGCATTGTCGGCTATGCAGGGATCACTGCAGACTTTGCGTGGATTTGGCTGGTGGGCGCGGCCTTCCTTCTGGCGATCGCGGGAGGTATGGTCGCAGAATCGCGTCATCACATGGCAGTGCTGGCTAATCTGCTGCGCGCGGCGGGAATTCTGATAGCGATCGGAATTCTGGTCGTCGGATTCATCGGGGCACATATCTTTGCCGGAATGCGGCAGAAGCCGGAGCAGAACCTTCCATATGTGATCGTGCTCGGCGCGCAGGTGCGGGGGACGAAGGTGTCGAAAGCACTCCGGAAGCGGCTGGACTGTGCGGCAGAGTATGCGAAAGAAAATCCGGATACGGTATTTTTTCTGGCGGGCGGTCAGGGAGACGGCGAGGATATCACAGAGGCAGAAGCGATGCAGGAGTATCTGATCGAAGCCGGAATCGATGCAAAGCGTCTGCGCATGGAAGACCGCTCGACGACGACGTGGGAGAATCTGAAGTTTTGCAATGAACTGCAGTCACTGCATACAGAGAGAGTCGGGATTTTGTCGAATGACTTTCATATTTACCGGGCCGTGCAGATGGCAAGGCGGCAGGGTTACAAGGACGTCTACGGCATCCCGTCCGCGTCCGATGCGCTTATGCAGCCGCATTATGTGCTGCGTGAAGTGTTTGCTGTGCTGGCGGCGACGGCGCGCGGGAAGATGCGGATCTGATACTCATGTAAGCAGGATTGCAGGCTTGCTTGTGATTTCGAATAGAAGATGTTAGAATTAGACTGTAATCAGTACACCACAGAATCAATACGGAAGATAACATGTGAATATCTGTCTGCAGAAAAGGAACTGAAGAGGAAAGAGAAAATGGAAAACTGGGAGAACATTCAGCTGCCATGGCCGGACTGGACGATCACGGCATACCTTGGCGGCGGAGGCTATGGAAAGGTCTATCAGATCGAGCGAACGGTGTCCGGGCTTCAGGAAGAGGCGGCGCTGAAAATTATTTCACGCCCGGCGGATGATCAGGAGATCGAGGCATACTATGACAATGGCTATGATGCGGAGAGCATGGTGGCGACATACACGGATGAGCTGCAGCGTTACGTGAAGGAATATCAGATGATGCGGGAGCTGCAGGGACAGTCGAACATCGTGAGCTGCGACGACTTTGCAGTCGTGCCGCGTGAAGATGGGATCGGCGGCAGCATTTTTATCCGGATGGAGCTTCTGACGCCGCTTCCAAAGGCGGTGAAGAAGGAAACGCTCTCTGAGGAGCAGGTGATCCGTCTCGGAAAAGACATCTGCCGGGCGCTGATCCTGTGTGAGGAGCGGAATATCATTCACCGGGACATCAAGCCGGACAATATCATGATCTCGCGCTTTGGCGATTTCAAGCTGGGCGACTTTGGTGTGGCGCGGGTGCAGGATCACACGACGAACGCGACAAAGATGGGAACGCACGGCTATGCAGCGCCGGAAGTAGAGCACATGCAGAAGTACGGAAAAGAGGCGGACATCTACTCGCTCGGTATCACTTTGTACTGGCTACTGAACAACCGCCGAATGCCGCTGCTGCGTGCCGACGAGATATTGAACGGTACGAAAGTCTCAGAAGCAATGGTGCGCCGCTACAATGGCGAACCGCTTCCGCCGCCGCGGGATGGCAGTGAGGGACTGAAGGCGGTTGTCCTGAAGGCGTGCGCATATGATGCAAAGAACCGGTATCGCTCTGCCAGCGAGATGTATCAGGCGCTGGAGGCACTCTCGGAAGAACATGCGCCGGGCAGCTACCGGAGTGCAGACGGCTTCGGAGAAGTCAACAGCATTCAGGAGACGACGCACTCGGAGACTACGCACTCAGCTGGACAGAGCAATTCCGGTATCACGAATCAGTGGCAGGAGACGGCGACGACTGCATCGGCATATCACCACACCGAGACAAACGCATGGCACGATACCAACGCGACGATCGGGAAACCAATGCCGCGTGCCGGGCAGTCAGCGGCGAATGATAGTGCACTGGATAAGACAATGGGCGCGACGGCGGCCTTCCAGAATCAGCAAAAGGCGCAGATGGCACCAAAGGAACGACGAGAAGCAGCTTCTGAGCCGGAGGATAAACGGTGGCATCCAACGAAGGTCGGGTATATCTGGCCGCTGGTGCCGCTGGCCGGGCTGATTTATTGCCTTAGCCTAGGAGAGACTGAATATGACGCTTCCGGGGCAGTCCTTCTCTGGCTTCTGATTGGCGCGGTGCTTCTGTTCAATTATGCTATCTATCGGGTAGAAAATAAGATCCTGCGAGGGATTTGCGTGGCACTGAAGTGCCTGGCAGAGCTGCTGGCAGAAATTTTGGGAATGGCAGTGTGTATGGATCAATATCGATACTGGTCTCCGTATTTACAGCTATTATTTGTCAATACTGTGTGGAAGTGGTATAACAGTAATGAGTACGTACCGATACTGATCCTCCTGCTGATTTCGATCCTGTTTACATTTCTGTCTGTCCGCAGGAAAAAACGCTGATTCCGCTTTTTATCGTACAGGAAAAATTTGTAAAGCGCTGTGAACCAAGTGCCCCTGCTTCCATTGTGCAGAGCAATAAGCAGTGGATTGCGAATATCACTTGATTTTTATAAAGCGCTGTGCTATACTTTCACCCGTTGCAGCCCATAAAAACAAGGTCGTACAGGGTCTGCAAGGCGGTCACCGCCTATAAATGTGCCGAGTGTTCGTGACCTTCCACTCGTAAAACAAAACTAAAGGAGAAAACAGAATATGGAAAGAAAGAATGTTACCTTCCTGACGCAGTCAGCAATGATTGCAGCAATCTACGTCGTACTGACGGTGGTGTTTGCACCGTTCAGCTTCGGAGAGGTGCAGGTGCGCGTCTCTGAGATGCTCACGATCCTGCCGATTTTTACACCGGCAGCGATACCGGGTCTGTTCGTCGGCTGCCTGATCGGAAATATTTTAGGAGGCGCGGTGCTTCCGGATATCATTTTCGGCAGCCTTGCGACACTGATCGGAGCGGTATGTACCTGGAAGCTAAGAGGTCAGAAGCACTGGATCGCAGCGCTGCCACCGGTAGTGGCGAATATCTGCATCGTACCGTTCGTACTGCGCTATGCATACGGCGTAATGCTTCCGATCCCGCTCATGATGTTGACCGTCGGAATCGGAGAGGTAATTTCCTGTGAGGTCTTCGGATGTATTCTGGCAGCCGTACTTGGCAAGTACAGCCAGCGCATCTGGAAGCCGGCTGTATAAGGACTTTGTCTGGGATGGTGTCATAAACAGAAGAGGGTGTGAAAAGCGCAGAGTTGTTTTTCACACCCTCTTCTGTTTTCTGGAAACAGCTGCTTTTGGACTTGTAAAACAGATGGTTTGTTGATAAACTGAAAACAGGATAATAAGTTCTGCGGAGATTGGTTCGGGGGGAGCAGATGCGGGAACCAACATGGCAAAAAAACAAAAGAGAGCGCCAGAAGGACTGGAAGAACGCTATGAAAAGTACAGAGGTATTTTAAAAGACCTTACGATCATGAGCGATATGTACAGTAGTATTCTGGCAGACAGGGTATATGAGCTGAAAGAAACACAGAAGGGGGTAGAATTTATGTGTCACGAGATGGAACAGATTATGTGTCAAGAGATGGAGCAGATAAAGAAGCAGGCCTATAGCGAAGGCATTGAAAAAAGTAAAAGGGAAACCGTCCTTTCCCTTACAGAAATGGGGCTTCCAGTTGAAAAAATCGCAAAGGCGGTCAAACTCAGTGTGCAGGAAGTTCAGAAATGGATAGATGAAAGTGTAAGCGGGCAGTAGATGAAAGAACCCCTGCATTTGTAAAGCAGGTATACGAGATTGCGGAAGCGTTTGTACCGGAATACGATGTGAAGAAAATTGTGGATCAGCTGTCCGGCAGACCAATGGTATGAACGGAAAGGAATTGGTGATTTTTGTTTGTTTTCCGGTATGTTTGCAATATATACGAGAACTTTTACGAAACCATACCGGAACTCACACAATTACACAAAAACCAGACCCTGTTTTGATAAAAAATTGACAAAAGCCCTTGACGAATCCGGTCTGGTCTGTTATAATGACTGCAGTTCAAAGATATGAAGGTTTTGATTGCTGACGGATGAGAGTGGAGCACCACAGTGTAATCAAAATAATAAGGAGTCGGCCGTCTGGACAGCATTGAATTTGGGATGTTGTCTTTTTTTATCGCAACGGTGCGGTATAGCATCGCGGACGGTGAGATTTCAGCTTCGTGCTTTGACATATATTTCTATGAAAGTAGAGTAGATACGGTGCGTTAAGTGTCACATGACGGGAAGGTCATTAGTGTGAACGAAGGAGCAGCAGCTTCGCGTTACGGTATCGCTTCCGCTACTGCGTTAAGATGGATTTTCGGTATGTCCTTTTTGCGCAGTTTTTTTATTGCAAAAAATGCGGCTGACGCAGAGAGGTTCTTGTGAAAATCCACAAAAAAAGACCGGACGACATAAAAAACTGACACAAGATTCCGGTAAAACACAGGTGGAATGAAAGGAGAACAAGACAATGGGATTCAAAACAGACATTGAGATTGCACAGGAGACGGAGATGCTTCCGATTACAGAGATCGCGAAGAAGGCAGGCATTGAGCCGAAGTATCTGGAGCAGTATGGTAATTATAAAGCAAAAATTGACTACAATCTTTTAAATGAATCTGACAAGCCAAACGGAAAGCTGGTTCTCGTAACGGCGATCAACCCGACTCCGGCAGGAGAAGGCAAGACGACCACAACGGTAGGTCTGGCAGATGGTATGCAGAAGCTTGGTAAAAATGTTATGGTAGCACTCCGTGAGCCGTCCCTCGGACCGGTGTTCGGTGTAAAGGGCGGAGCAGCAGGCGGCGGATATGCACAGGTCGTTCCGATGGAGGATATCAACCTGCACTTTACCGGTGACTTCCATGCGATCGGTGCAGCAAATAACCTTCTTGCAGCAATGATCGACAACCATATTTACCAGGGCAACGAGCTGAACATCGACCCGAGAAAGATCACTTGGAGAAGATGTGTGGATATGAATGACCGTCAGCTTCGTTTTGTAGTAGACGGACTTGGCGGAAAGACCAATGGTATGCCGAGAGAGGATGGCTACGATATCACGGTTGCATCTGAGATCATGGCAGTCCTTTGCCTGGCAAATGACATTACAGACCTGAAGAAGCGTCTGGCAAATATCATCATTGGATATACATACGGAAAAGTTTCCGAGCAGAAGCCGGTTACCGCAGGTGACCTTCATGCAGAGGGCGCAATGTGTGCACTTCTGAAGGATGCCCTGAAGCCGAACCTCGTACAGACACTGGAGCATGTTCCGGCGATCGTACACGGCGGACCGTTCGCAAATATCGCACATGGATGTAACTCCGTTATCGCAACGAAGATGGCTCTGAAGCTTGGTGATTATGCGATCACAGAGGCAGGCTTTGGTGCAGACCTCGGTGCTGAGAAATTCCTCGACATCAAGTGCCGTATGGCGGGACTGAAGCCGAGCGCAGTTGTTATCGTAGCGACCGTTCGTGCGCTGAAGTACAATGGCGGCGTTCCGAAGGCAGACCTGAACAATGAGAATCTGGAAGCTCTTGAGAAGGGTATTCCGAACCTTCTGAAGCACGTTTCCAATATCAAGAATGTATACAAGCTTCCGTGTGTCGTTGCAATCAATGCATTCCCGACTGACACGAAGGCAGAGCTTGACTTTGTAGAGTCCAAGTGCAAAGAGCTTGGCGTAAATGTAGCACTGTCTGAAGTATGGGCAAAGGGCGGCGAAGGCGGCATCAAGCTTGCAGAGGAAGTCATCCGTCTGTGCGAGGAGCCGAATGACTTTACTTACAGCTACGAGCTCGAGGGCAGCATCGAGGATAAGCTGAACCAGATCGTTCAGAAGATTTACGGTGGCAAGAAGGCGGTTCTGACTGCAAATGCGCAGAAGCAGGCAAAGCAGCTTGAGGATATGGGCTACGGCAACTGCCCGATCTGTGTAGCAAAGACGCAGTACTCCCTGACAGACGATCAGACGAAGCTCGGCGCACCGACCGACTTTGAGGTAACTGTCCGCAACCTGAAGGTTTCCGCAGGTGCAGGCTTTATCGTAGCGCTGACCGGCGAGATCATGACGATGCCGGGTCTGCCGAAGCGTCCGGCTGCAGAGCGGATCGATGTAGATGAGACCGGCAAGATTTCCGGACTGTTCTAAGTCAGAATGGATATTCGGAAGGGGATATTACCTCTTCCGAATTTGTGAGGTTTATATTGCTACAGCATCTGCGGCTTTGAGTAGAAAGTGTTCGCTTCTTGCCATTTTTCAGATCGATTTTTCTGAGAAGAAGGCATAGAAATGGCACTGAGTCGTTTGGATGTGAAAAGATCAAGGAGGATAATGATATGGGTTTTTCAAACGTACCATGTAATGAATTTGTAGAAGTACTGGCATCCAAAGCACCCGTTCCCGGCGGCGGCGGAGCTTCCGCTCTGGTCGGAGCCATCGGAACTGCCCTTGGAAACATGGTAGGCAGCCTTACCGTCGGCAAAAAGAAATATGCGGATGTAGAAGAGGAAATGTATGAGCTGAAAGGAAAGGCAGATGCTCTTCAGAAAGAGCTTCTTCATCTCATTGAGAGAGATGCAGAGGTCTTCGAGCCCCTTTCCAAAGCATATGGTATGCCAAGAAACACCGAGGAAGAGAAGGCTGAGAAAGCTCGTGTCATGGAGATCGTTCTCAAAGATGCCTGCTCTGTACCCATGGAAATCATGGAGAGATGCTGTGAAGCCATTGACCTGATCGAAGTGTTTGCTGAGAAAGGTTCTACTCTGGCGATCAGCGATGCCGGCGTTGGTGCAACGTTCTGTAAAGCAGCTCTTGAGGGAGCTTCCCTGAATGTGTTCATCAATACCAAATCCATGAAAAATCGTGAGTATGCTGATGAACTGAACAAGAAAGCAGATGAGATGCTTTCTGTATACACCAAAAAGGCAGAAGAGATTTATCAGAGTGTGGCTGCACGCCTGCGCTGAGAATGAGATAAAAGAGAGGTACAGATAAAATGGCAAAGAGACTTTTAGGTAAAGAAGTAACGGCTGCATTAAATGAAAAGATCAAAGCTCAGGTTGCTGAGCTTCAGGGGAAAGGTGTAAACCCCACTCTCTGCATCATCCGTGTAGGTGAGAATGAGAGCGATATCTCTTATGAGAGAGGAGCAACCAAACGTTGTGAGACTCTGGGCGTTGCCTGTGAGAAAATCCTTCTTCCGGCTGACGTTTCTCAGGAAGAGCTCCTTTCTGTGATTGACAAAGTGAACAAAGATCCGCAGATCCATGGCGTTCTTCTGTTCCGTCCGCTTCCGAAACATCTGGATCAGGCTGTGATCGAGAATG
>OLPE01001713.1_pt1 | contig 10991 bp, 11 predicted proteins | sample 1671901 | NCBI WGS metagenome assembly OLPE01 (sample SAMEA3136624, study PRJEB25190) | human gut metagenome | biome: human gut; feature: human-associated habitat; material: faeces | place: Austria | collected 2013 | reverse complement strand
TATTTATTGTGCAATATGATAAAATTACAATTATAAGTTGAAAAAAATAACAATGTATGATATATATTAATGTGTAAGTACTTACATCACACACTTAACATTACACAATAACAAGAAAGGAAGATTATTATGAGCGAAAACACAAACACAAACACAAAGGGAACTGAAAACAAGGTTATTATCATTAGAGGGGTAAAGGTTGTACGTGCTTACTTTGGAAGTACAAAATTTAACCCTAATGAAAAGAATCACATCACGTTAAAAGGTGATATTCCATATGACGAGATTATTGCATATAATAATGTCGGTTCTAAATTAACACCTACATGGTATAAAAATCGTGATGGTTACATGAATTTAGCGTCCATTTACGATGTTCCGGTTCGTACCGAGAATAACCGAGAAATTTCTTTCTCTGATTGGATTGAAGATTGCAATCCTATCAGTTCGGAAGTCAATGTAAAAGTTATTCAGAAAGACGGTGCTTGTTATCCGGTTGCTATTGATGTTGTAAAAGATGGGGAAGAACAGAACCCATTCTTAGATATGTAAGGGGGTGTTATCATATGCATAATATAATGCAAGCAATTTCCACTTGCGGTTTTCCTATTGTAATGGCACTTGTAGAGGCATACTACATTGTGTCACGTATGGATAAGTTAACCGAGGTTGTGTCACAGAATACAACTGCACTTGAAAAAGTATGTACTGTTTTAGATGGTTATGATAAAGATAGTGAGGTTGCATAAAACAACTAGAAAGGAAAAGTTATGATAAACTTATTTGCGTGGGCGTCCATCGGCGAAAATGGCAAGGTTGTAGGTGGAAAAAAGGGTGACCAAACCGGAAAAGAAGTTCGGGTTGCACCTTATTATTACTTTGGACAAGATAAGTGTATTAGGATTAGGAATCCCTCTAAACAAAAGAAAGTAGCGGAAGTCGCTAAATTCTTGGCACTTAGCAATGTAGTTGGTTACGACCAATACACTAGAGATACCCTACATAATGCTTGTAAATCTTATGATTGGAACTGGAATTTGATTAAGCAAGCAATTATAACTGGTACTTTTCCAATGTGTAATACTGATTGTTCCGAATACTATGCGGTATGTGTCAATATATCATATGGAAAGGAAATACTCGCTAGTGATAGTACAACGAAAAATTTGGTTAAACGTTGTACTGTTACGAATAAAACTAAATTCAAACTGTCTAAACAATGTCCCCCGAAAAAATGGAAAAAAGGTGACGCTCCTATTAAAGAGGGAAAACATATTATCATTAATGTATAAGGAAAGGATGATTTATTATGAAGTTTACTGATGTTGTAGAATTGACACAAAATGCAGTAGCACAGACGTTAGGTTCTAGTTATATGGAAAAAGATGGCAAGTTAGCACCTCTTACCAGTTTTAACTTAGTCGATGTTGGAAAAGATGTACTTGACAGTGGGTCAGTGGATTCTTATGTAAAGGCTTTACTTACTCAAATGGGCAAAATGATTATCGAAAGCAAGGTATACACCGCCGAGATACCGTCACTTTTTATCGATTCTTTTGATTGGGGCGGTTATATCGAACGTGTTTATTTTAGTCCGCAGGATTTGCTAAAAGACGATATGTATGACTTGGTTGATGGAAAGGTTTATGATGACCATAAATTCTATAAACCTAATGTAACCGCTAAGATATTTGAAGAGGGTAAGACAATTTCATGTCCAATTTCCATTACGGAGGACCAAATCAAGATGTCTTTTAACTCATACGATGAAATGAACCGCTTTTTGTCGGGTATTTATCAGAATGTGCAGAATACAATTACACTTGGGTTGGAGGCATATGCACATATGTTAATTAGTGCCGGAATCGCTGTTACTATTGGAACAACCGGAAACACGAGACATCTTGCAACTGAATTTTATGGAACGGACCATAATAAGAAAATTTCAGAAATGCTCAAAGATAGTACATTTTTGAAATACTGCATGGAACAGATTGCTCTTGTTAAGGACCAAATGAAAAGGTATACAACCGCTTTTAATAACGGGGCAGTCCCAACTTTTTCAACTGACAGTGACCTTAAAATTGCTTTGCTTGCGGATTTTGCTAATTCCGTTAAGTTTAATGTATCTGCTGACACTTTCCATGCGGATGAGATTGGATTGGGCAAATTTGATAAGGTAACTGCGTGGCAAGCATTTTCTACCGATTCCTTGCGTGACTTTGATGTGGATACAAACTCATCCATTTCTATATCTGCTGATACACAGAATAAACTCGGATTAGGTACAAAAGCATTTACCGCAAAAGGGGTTATTGGTGTCGTATATGATTATCGAGCAATGGGAATCTGTCCATTTAGAACAAAAGTTACATCTAATTATACCGCCAGTGCGGACTTTTGGAATCAGTATCACCACCAGTTAGTCAATTATATACTGGATTCTAACTTCAATATGGTTAGTTTTGTACTCGATTAAAAATACAGCCCACACACTAAGTTATTGTGTGTGGGCTTTTTTCAAGAAAGGTGATGATTTATGGTTGCTAAAATTTTCAAAACAAAATCCGCTCCTAATGTGGTGAATAAAACACTTAGCGAGGTTGTGGCATTTGATGAAGTTATATTCAAAGAGGATACCTCGCTTTTGAATCCCACGATAATAATTAATGGGGTGTCAAATGCTAGTTCTTACACCATTGAAGATATTGGGACTAGTAATTATTTTTCCATCCCAAAAGTTAACCGGTATTATTTTATAACGGATATAACAATGATGAGTGGTGGGCGTGTTGCTATTACTGGCAAAGTAGATGTGTTAATGTCTTTTAAGACAGACATATTAGGAAGTACTCAATTAATAGTAAGACAAGAAAAGAAAACTAATAACTATCTGATAGATACTGATATACCGCTATCATCAAAAAAGCAAGTTATCGAGCATGAATTCGGAGAATCAATAACAGACAGTGGTTATTACATATTAGCAGTGAATGGAGGGAATTAAAATGGAATTTAGGGCTTTAGGCGGTCAGCATTTACTAGGGTTTCAATATAATTCACTTGGGTCTAATGACTATCATTGGAATCATTACGGTGGTGTTTACTATGGTTTTCAGGTAAAAGTTACAACTTCCGGAGAACGTGCTATTATCTACAAAAAGAAAGATAAACACCCTTATTTTAAGGATAGATATGTTTATTCTTATTTTTTGTTAGGGTCGGGGCAGATAACTGATGTTAAGGTTTCTGACTTGTCAAAATGTGATGATTATTTAGAGAACGGATGGGATGAACCTTTATCTAAGGATGGTATGACAGAATTGCAACTATCTACTATAATGGATTGGGATAATATAAACAATCCCACAAATTGGGAAAGTGCTTATTTTGATGATGTTAAGTATAAAATTAGTGTATTGCGGAATAGTGGAAGATTCACCTCGATAGAGAATAATCTTTTATGTGTAAATATGAACAATGGAACTAAATTATCAAATAAATTAGAAACACCGTCATATCACACACCGTTTTTTGGATATCCTACGTCTTTGGATAAGGAATCACTGCAAATTTTATATTATCCAATACTAAATAAAATGTATGCTAACGGTGTTGATGGCTATTTTCCACATAATGTCTTTGATGTTGAAACGGAATCATGTTATAAAAGTACGTTATTGTGGAAACCAAATGGCAATGTAACCGACTATGGACAGCAATTTGTCGGTACATCTATTCTAAGTGCGTATGATTTGTATAATTACTTACTATCATCACCTTATACAGAAAGTGGAACGGTTGTAAAGTCCAATATAACAATTAATAATACGAGTGTGTTTAACCCAACACATAATGATATGCATATATCATATGATATAGACGCTAACGGCAACTATGCTAAAGGTTATCGGATGGGAACAACTGGCAAGGATGATATTATCCAAAACATGGCAGAAGAATATATGTTTGTTGGTATTTATGTAACTGAAAAATTAGACCAAGCCACTAAATATATTGATGATGGAACTGTACCGGATGACGCAGTGAAAAATGATGACGTAACACCTAAGACCGATGAGGACACCACAAACAACGAGGACGGAAAAGATAACACTAGTAAAGATGACCAAGAATTGCACAATCCGGATAACACTGCCCTAAATAGTGGTTCTACAACTTATTATTACATGAATTCCGGTGGTTTATCCGCATTTATTAGGTGGTTTTGGAATGATACTGGTGACCTCGAAACTATCCTAAATAACTACATATCAAATATGTATGGTGACTTAAAAGAGTGTATAAGTGGTGTATATCACTTTCCATGCCCGTTATCTGCCATGTGTTCTGAAACTGGAAATAAACAGATTGTAATAGGGAGATACCAATCCGGATTGAGTTCTGATTTCTTAAAGAAACCGCCGAAAAATGTCTTATTAGGTACTGTCAATCTAAATTCGGATGAGTGGAAGTTGACAAACTCTTTTTTGGATTATGACGGTTACACAAACATATCTCTATACTTGCCATATTTAGGGGTTGTCAACTTGCCAACTAAGACAGTACAAAAAACAACATTATCTGTCTATTATGCGGTGGACGTGCCATCTATGCAGTTAAAGTACACCGTTAAAAGCAATGGTTTAATAGTGCATGAGCAAGTAGTACAGTTCGGTGATGAAGTACCAATATCCCTATCTAGCGGACTTCAAGGTGTAACTAACACAATGTCAGCAGTTACCGGAATAGCGTCAGACGTAGCACTGTTGGGTACAATGGGCGGTGGAAAAAAAGCAATAGCGTCAACACTCGTTCACACAGTCGCTAACGCACACACTACAACGGATGGAATTACTGTTCAAGGTACTTCTAGCGGTGTAATGGGTAAATGGGGTTCGTTAAGATGTGCTTTAATTGTAACAAAACCAATATCAAAACGCCCTAGTAACTATGGCAAAATTAAGGGAAACTTGATATGTGATACTTACAAACTATCAGCATTAAAAGGCTTAACAATATGTGAAAACCCACGAATAACTTTTAATACCGGAAAGCCTACAGAAAATGAGGTTGCTGAAATATATAAATTATTAGAAAAGGGGGTCATATTATGAAGTTATATGACAATATCAAAGAGTCTAAAAAGAAAGATTTTAGGAATAGGTGTAACTTAGAATTTCTAAAATTAACACTTATGTCTATGTTTGAATATAAAAACTTGCCTACATCAATACCGGCTCGGTTTTTGGAAGAATATCTAATAGAACAAGGTACAGTGGGAATAGGTAAGATAGGACAAGATATATATGCTTGTAAGGGGTCCCCATGTGGGGAAGTGGACGCTTACGGTGTTGGAACAAGTTTAACCGGAGCAACCCCTATCGGGTCAATATCCGGAAAGATAGGAACAGACGTTGTTCTTGGTATTAATAATTCATTGATGAGGGGTGACTATATCTTATCATGGTATGCTCATCTAATAAGTGAGATTGATTTGTCAATGGACGCAAATATCATAAACGCTAGGTTGCACCCTACACCGGTTGCTAAAGATAGTAAATCTAAGACGGTTATTGATACCGTACTAGAAAATATGCGTAATGGGAAGTTGGAAAGTGTTGTGTCTGACAATGTACTAAACGAATGGACAGATAAGTACGATATCCCAATGTTATCGCTGACAAACATAAGCAACATCGAAAAAATTCAGTATCTTTCACGATTTTACGATGACACACTTAAACGATTTTATAATATGTACGGTCATGCACTTCAAACGCAGAACAAGACTGCACAACAGACATCAGACGAAATACATGGGATGGATTCTACTTCCTTGGTTATTCCGCTTGATAGATTAAAGTGTCGAAAAGAAATGGTTGACAACATCAATAAGTTGTTTGGCACTGAAATTAGTGTTGACTTTTCCACAACGTGGAAATTAAACCTGGAACGATTTATTAAGGACAATGCAACCACAGATACAAGCACAGATACAAGCACAGATACAAGCACAGATACAAGCACAGATACAAGCACAGTATCAAATAATAACTAAAAGGGGGTACTAAATATGAGTAGATACGTGCATGAAGTAGGAGATATGTTAGAATATGTGACACAGTATTCAACCGCATATAATATCACAGTACAAGATAAAGAGGGTACTGACGTTGTGTTAGGTGACACTAAGACCGTATGTGACATATTGGACACCTTATACTGGAATCGGTTGTTTATCTCTAAAATTGATAACGTACAAGACGCAGAAACACAGTTTGAAAAGGTTTTCAAAAATTTTGTAAAACGTAGACAAAAAGACCTTAATTTGATTTATCAATCGCTATATGACTATACCTATAATCCGATTGAAAACTATAACCGGATGGAAGAAAGTGACATCGTAAAAGATGGACACGATAACAATACTACGACCGGACAAAATGAAAATTCCTACAACTATGGAAGTGTCGATACAAGAGAAGATAACTTGGTTGCAAATGCAAAAAGTAATGATACTAATACTAATAGTGGGGAAGATGGGATAACTAAGTTTGTGAGTGGGTTTAATCAACCGAATACGTTGAATGAATCAGAACGTGAACTATCAACGTATGGTAAGAGTACAACATCAAAAGCCGATAGTACCATTAACAATACCGGTACACAAACTAATTCTAAAACCGGAACAGACACAAACAAAACGGAAATAACATCTAATACAGAAATAACCTATGGAGGAACAGAAAAAACAAAAAGTACTATTCACGGAAATATAGGGGTTACAACATCACAGCAAATGATAACCGCTGAAGTGGAAATGCGTAAATATAATTTGCTCGAAAATATTCTTGATGAATTTATTGAGTATTCAACCGTATTCATGTAAAAGAGGGGCTTTAAGCCCCTCTTTATTATAATTGCAATGCTTGTTTAACATAGTTATCTATCAGTGAACCTATATCATTACTTGCATAATAAAATTTATTTCTTTTATACAATTCCCACAACCTTTTATCACTTGGAGTAAAACCAAACCGGAAACGTTTGTTATTCTTATCTATTTCCCCAATGGTAAAAATAATACTATCGTCATATGTTCTAGTGGCTCGATGTACGGCTACATACATACCAATCTCATCACAAGATTTTATATCTAACGCTAAAAGAGTGTTATTAAAATCTAAATAGTATCGTTTCAATATAATCTTTGAATTGTACTGGGGAATATGTGGATAATTATTAATAGCCCAATCATCACCAGTTATTGAAGATATAAGCGGATTTTTCCATCCAAAAAATAAAGTATTAACGATACTTCTTGTTTTCTGCTTTTTTACCCCACTTTCTAAAATTTCAACATATATATTTGTTCCACGCTCGGACGTTATAATCTCCGAATCCCCTTGTTTCATATTTTGCACAGTGTTATATATTTCCAATTCATTAAAGTATTGTGAGTTTTTGTCAATCGTGTTAGCAAGCAACACAATAATTGGAGATTGCCTATCTCGGATAATGGTTTTTAATAAATCATTAAACCTCACAAACTCATTGCGATAATAGTATTTCCCTATAAACTCATCGAAAATAATAAGGTCTCCATATGGTGCGTTGTACGATGACTTGTAATTCTCGGCATTGTCTATCGAGAGCATACACATAAAATGCGTATTTTTTTGTTCTACTATTTCTCCGGTCTCATCCGATTTAGCGTAGTACCATCTTTTTGCCTTGTAGACTATCGTGTTATACTTTCCATCGGTCAATTTGCTGACGTAGTTGTTATCTAATATCGTATCAAAAAGATTTTTGCTATTTCTTGGGGTTATCATGTCATTAGTTTGTCTCACGTATTGAATAACAGTACCGTATAACTTATTCATCGTCATTCCAAAAAGTAACCAATTAGTAGTTTTACCGGTAGACCTATCTGATAAATTGATAAACCACTTGCACTTATCAAATGGACTTTTGGATGGATTATAATACTCTGTTGGTATCTTTAGTTTTCTAAACTCTTTCCGGATGGTTGGATAATCGTAAATTATTCCATTATTACGTTTTCCATCAATAAATTCTTTCTTCATACTTATTTTCCTTTCTTAGTTCGTTTATCATTTCAATGTAGTACTTATCCAGTGACATTTTGAACGGAATACTATATAAACACACGCTAGATAATTCGTGCATAACAACACCGCCAACATCTTCACTATGAGGTTCATCATTATAAGCCGTGGTTAATTTACCACTAAACATTACATCTAATGTCATTCCGGACGTAAAAAAATCAAAAACATTTACTTTATTACGTTCGCAGTATTCTGACAGTATATGTTTTGGTAGACCGGCGATAGTCTGTTCAATTTCACCGCTCTTTTCTGATATATACCTTTTAGCACCTAAAGTTTTGAATCTGTCATAAGTTCCCTCATTATCAAATGTACCTAAATCATAAAAAATAGGGTCACTGAATAATTTTTTATTTTTTGCAATAATCTTAGCATTGTATTCATCTATAATATGTTTATGTTTGTCATAATTTAGTAGTTTAATTGAGTCCGTGTCATTATATACCACATCATCAATTGAACCACTAGAATTGCATGATATTTTATATACATTCGATAGCAGGGAATATCTAGCATGAGAAGTAACATATATTCCCCATTGTGGTAACAACACTAATTTTTGTACCTCATCATAATAGCAAAAAGTACTATTATCATACCCCCATTCATCATCACTATATGTAACTTCTCTTTCTACCATTCTAGTAACGGTCATTCCATAAGCCGAATTAACATTACTTTTCGCTATAGCATACTCGGTAGTATTCTTTTTCCCACTCTGTTTAAGGATTGCCTTATTATAGTATTCCTCATTTAGCACATCTAATATATACGTTGGTAAACGCCCTCGTATGGTATGATAAAATACTTGTATGTCCATTCTATCCCAGGTATAAAACATACAATATAACGAGTAGTCAATTTCGTTAATAAAAACCGTCATTTTATCAGCACTAGCAACACGTCCGTTATCTAGTATAGGGTTTACTAACTCAATGCACTTAGAACTACTTTCTATCGAGTGATTGGTTGTGCTTGTTATATCAAAAAAAGTTATAACCATCATACAGCACTCTTTTTCTATCAATTTAGTAAACTTTTCACTATCTATATTATCTATTCGATAAAATTTACCCATAGGATAATATCCATGGTTCATCTGAGCCGGATAAGATGATGTTAAGTCTAAAGAGGTAACATCATGTAGTATTATATCAGTGTTGCATATATTTGCATGAACATATCCACCTCTAAAAAGATACTTCATCATAAGGTGATATAACTTTTCTGATGGCATACAAGCAACGATAGCGGTACTAGTCCCCTTTGGTGCTTTATCTTTTACTTTACGTCTAAGTATAGCCGTTTTAGTCAAGGGAATATATTTTTGTGGTATTATGTATGTCTTAAAGATAAATTCAGACCATTCTTTTAATATTACCACATCGTTTATGCAATATTTTAACTCAACCCCTTTCACACTTGTTTTTGAATTACGTATAATACTATAATCTAAATCACCAATTAGTTTTTGCGTTTTTGTATAATCCTTTGCTAACTGTGCTAAACTACCTCCGGATATTGGAAGTGGGTCACGTAATTCTATGCAATCATCAATAATAGCATAAAGTGGTTTCCGCTGTTCTTTAGCAAAAATCTTAGTAAAATTAAACCTTTTACGTATAAACTGAAACTCAAACGAAAGATTTGCAATCCATATAATTATACGCCTACTACTACATAAGGTATTATATTCTTCTAGAATCCTAATAACCAAAGTAAATTCATCCCAAGTCCGTCCTAAAAGTACCATATCATTTAGTGCAAGTTGCCATATATACATATAAGCATGTTTAGTACCTGACATGTTAGTAGTTTCAATATCAACCCCACTATATAACAGTAAATAATTTATTGGTTTTCGTCCACCTTTTAGGTTTATAATGTCTAAATCATCAAATGTTAACAACGTAACTAATTCATCAAACGAAAGTTCACTTACAAAATAATACATAGTCATAACCCCTCAAACATATTTTTGATGGAAATGTCTGTATTCTTTGATTCATTTATGACACTTTTCAAAATAGAATACGACTTGTCACCCTTCTGCTTCATCCGGTCTATTACATTTTGAGCAACTTCATCTTCACGTCCATATAAAAGGTCTAATGCCCCTTGTAAGTTCCGTTCAACTTCCCATCTATCCCTTATTCGTTGTTGTATCATTTCATTGGTGATTTTAACAGCTTTTGGAATATCATTACGCAAGGATTGTCTTGCTTGTTTCCGGACTTCCGCAACTGTCTTAGTTGACTTTTGCACCCTCTGAACATATTCATGTGAAGATGGATTAAAATACTTCTTAGACCTAGACAACTGAAGTTCACCTCGTTTGTTAACATTAATCTGGTCCTTTGGAAAAATCTTAGTTAATTTAGTTTCATATTCCATATAAAGAGAACTTTCTTTTCCGAAAGACTTAGCAACTTGTACTATTCTTTGGTTTAGTCTTTTTATATCTTTTATATAAGTTTCGTAATTCATAAGACCACTTCCTTTCTGATATGTTCTTATTTCTAAAAGCAAAACAGTCATATTTACAATAATATTCAGTTAAAACTTTATCATTGTATAATACGGTTATTACTCGTATACGCCTATAACTTATAACATTAACTATTTCATCTATAGATATGGTTGATATATCACGCACAACATCAATTACACATTCGTCACCATACCATGACACTAAAAAACCTCTGTTATACTCATACATCATATCACCTCACTTGATATTATTCTATAATATTTTATCAATATATGCAATCTACATATTACATAATAACTAGTTAATTTTTTGTGAAATATTCACATGTGTTATAATATCGTTGACAATATGCACAACTAATC